>Ga0255769_10001360_pt1 | contig 28219 bp, 21 predicted proteins | sample 041ome_9_FD_179637 | JGI IMG/M metagenome (GOLD analysis project Ga0255769, IMG submission 179637) | Coastal salt marsh microbial communities from the Groves Creek Marsh, Skidaway Island, Georgia - 041413US metaG (version 2) | ecosystem: Environmental > Aquatic > Marine > Intertidal zone > Salt...
TAAGGCCTGGACAACGGGCTCTTCCTGACCGAGGAGCATGATGAGCGAAGCGACGAGGTCGGTGTGAAGGTCATGACCCCTGCCCCGGGCGCTCACGATGCAGATCTTTTCACCGTCCAGCCACACCGGGAGATGGTTTAGGTCGAGTTGCCGGGTGTACAACCCGGCATCCAAACGGGCTGCGAGCAAGGGGTAAATTGACAGGGTTTTGCCGTTGATCTCCCGGCTGAGGGCGGTTCCGTAATTGCCACTGTCCCGCACCTCGTTGTACCAAACATCGCTCAAGCCCGCCAAATCTTTGCACCAAGAAAGGGCCCGCAGAACGGCTTTGCGTTGTTTGGAGGCCAAATTGGTGGGGAAATCAAGGTCTCCAAATGCAGTGCTGGCCAACATGCAAATTTCTTGTCACTCGACACCATATAACTCTAGCAAGGAAGCCGCTGAAAGAAAACCTTTCACGCTACACCCAAAAAGAAACAACCGGCATTCTGGAAGAAATACTTGATTCTCATCAGTGAATCGCCGAATTCTCGGTTTCGCAACCACGAACTGGAGCACCTGAATCCGTCCCGAATGGATACCTTGCGTCTACTCTTCTTCTGCCCCAGCCGTACTGGGCTTGTGAACGAACGGATGGACATCGATAGCGAACTTCCGATTTTGATGAAGCTCACCAAGCCTGATCATGCACCAAACGAGGTAGACCAATTGAGCGATGAACAATGCTGTAATTTTCGACACGTATACGGGCAACACGACCAGGAATCGAAAATGCGCAATGAGCAACGTTTCACCGGTCTTTTGCCAGGGGAAGGTGCGGACCAATTGAACGATGGCATAGCAAGCCAAGAGATTCCAAAGAAATGGAGCTCCAACCATCGCGGGAAGATAGGTGGACTCAAAGGTCAATTGAATACCAAGCAACAGGGATTCAAAGGCTGCGACCAAACCAAATGAGTCCTCCTCGAGCATCGAAATGGGGAGGATAAAATACAGAAACGCTGAGATGATGAGGCCTGATAAAATTTCCTCGTCTCGAGGCAGGAACAGATCGGACGATTGAACATCTTCGGCTGAGGTCATTGAAGCGCCTCCTTTGACCAACGGGACGCACGAACTTCCGAGGCGCTCAAGCCCTCCAAATCAAGGGGAATCAGGACGCTTCGAGGACGGTGATGGACGACATCATCATCCGTTGGTTGGAATGGAATCGATTCTGAAGATTGGGCCGATTGCCACAACGAAAGGACATCGGTTTGGACGAATTCCATAATGAAAACCATGATGAGGATGGGCAAGAGAACGAGGCAACGGAGCACGGTCCGGAAGGCCATTTCGAGAATGTTTGACACAAAGCCAAGGAATTGATTGTATTCATCCTCAAACACAAACGGAAGGGAAAACGCCACCACCATAGCGACCATCATCGGGATCGAAACGAACGAGGAACCTGCGGTATATCCAACCGCTGACTCGACGAGGAAACAAAGAACGAACCACGCCCATACCCCAACAAAAGTCAAGCGAGCAACGTTGACAAGACGGTCTTCATAATACATCCACCAAGTTGGCACGCTCATGGTCACTCACTCCTCATCCCCACAGAGCCCCAAGGCCACCTTCGTCGTCTTTCCACGGATTTTCCGTCGGCATGGAGTCAATGCGATAGGCCAGGCCTCGTCGTGACAAAACGTCGTCCAACGAGACCTCAAGGTCGTCGGCCGTCAGCATTTCATCGTCTCTTGAAAGCGCAAGCACTTGGGCGAACTGGATGATTTCGATGACCCAAGCACCGCTCAATCCGTCGGAGCGGCGAGCGATGGACCCGAGAACATCCTTGGTCACCGAGGGGTGCTGTGGGATGCCAGCCACCTTGCGGCGAAGAATGCTTTTTCGTTGACGCAAGTTCGGCAGCGGCACCTCAATCACGCGGTCAAAGCGACCCGGCCGGTCGGCGATAGCAGGGTCAATGGAACTGGCGTGGTTGGTGGTGGCCACGGTGATGACGCCTGAGTTCTTCACCATCCCATCCATGCATTGAAGGAATTCACCCAGCAATGGGTGGTCAGAAACACGTCGATCAAGCCCACCCGTGGTGTCGATGTCCTCCACGATGATGAGCGTCGGCGAGAGCAGACGAGCGCGTTCGTAGATGCGTCGAATGTTCCCCCGGTTTCGTATCATTTCCGCAGAGACCAGAATGCTGGTCATGCCAGTTTGGGCTGCGAGCCATTTTCCAATCATGGTTTTCCCCGTTCCGGGCGGCCCAGCGAGAATGATGCCACGGGACGTGTTCAAGCCAAGGGCCTCCAATTTAGGCATCGCTGAGTAAAAATCGATTACGTTGCGTTGCAATTGTGTTTTGACGTCTTCGTTCCATGCAATCAAATCGTCGACGGTGGAATCTTTCTCGATGAATTGGTAATCGATATCGAAGAAACGACCTTTCAGAGGGCCGCGTGTAAAGAATTCGTGCTCAAGGGCGTCCAAGAATTGAAACCCAAAATCGTTGACCTCGCAGCCCTCGTTGAATTCATCAAGCGCGGTTGAGGGCGTTTTTGCGTGGGCGACGGACAGACGTTCATCCCCATCGTCGTCAACCGAATGCCGAAGAACAATACGTTCGCCGGTTTCCTTGTGAACCAACAAACGCAAACCGATGTGCAAAAAACGCTGAGCCCCCAACCCCGGAATTTTGATGCTGCCGTAGACGGGGCTGGTACGCGCCCCTTTGAGCAACTCAAACTCGTCTTCGACTGCCCATTCACCACGGAAGATCTCTTCTGAGAACATTTTGAGAAGTTTACCTAAGCCTTTGGTCCAGTAGCGTGTCGCGTAGAGATACCGACCGCCAACGTGTTCCTCGACCACCCGTGAAAATGGGTCTCGTTCTTGACGCCCTTTACGAACGTGAGCCTTGGCCTGCTCAACCAACTCCAAATCAACGGCGAACATCCCAATGTCGGACTCAACCACCACCACGGAGGGGGGGGATTCCAAACGTTCGTTCTTGATTGGCATCCCAAGTCGTATTACTTCACTACATCTCACTCAAATCCGTAGGTCAAGGATTTGAATCGTTCGGCGTGATACCTGAGCATTCATGATAAACATGATCGACGCTCATATCAACGACCCTATGCATCTCCTTGTTCATGCCCATGTTTACCTCCAACGGCCAAAGCAAGAACGAAAGAAATTTGCCGAATCGCGACCGGGCCACCGGGAGCCTTGGTACGTGAAGGTTCGCCAGTCGGGCTACGGCAAGGAGTGCCCAACCTGTGAGACCATCATGCGGCCACTGAACGAAGACCACCCTGATGCCGGAACGGTTGAGCACATCATCCCTCTCTCGATGGGAGGAAAAAACGACGCATCCGGACCGTATCCCAATTGTGTACCGATGTGCAATGCATGCAACCAGGCTCGAAACAAGGTCATGAAGGACCACGGGCGGACGATGGCCCTTGCAAAATTTCTCGTTCTGCAGGTGTACGGGAAAATGAAGGAACTCAACCAAACCTATCTCAAATCGTTCAATCTTCACCTGCACCGGTTCAAGACCAAACCGAACACCACCAAACCGTCCTCGAAACTACAAAATCCAGTGTATTCTGCAGGCCGCTCGCAGTCGCACTACGGACCCAACACCATCCAAACGACGTCGCGGTACGACCTTCGTCATCGCAATTCGGTGGTGGGTCTTCGCAATTGTTTCGATGCTGTTTGGAAATCGCACGACACGGTCCACTACACGCATCTTCATCCTTGCGTCCACAAAACCTGGTTTCCGTTCAAGGAAGACGGTACCCGGATTTCAACGCGGTCAAAGAAGAAGGTGAAGAATTGGATCGCGCTTTATCTCTCTGGGCAAATTTCCGAAACGACCTTCATCAACGAATTCAACACCAAGTAATCTGGCCTCCAATGAGAGAGGAGGCGTTTGGAAGCGTTCAACCTCCCGAGTGTGCGGAGACCCGGCTGATGCTGAACGTTGCAAATGTGGTCCCCGCTCCCAGACTTGAACTGGGGACACCCTGATGTCTGCTGAGACGTTTGTTTTTACACAACTACAGTCAGGTGCTCTACCAACTGAGCTAAGCGAGGTATTTCCCCCCACTTGCCTCCACTACTTATATTTCGTCAATGTGAACATCGGCTTTTGAGGGCCTCAACGGTGTCGACAACGGTGTTGGTATCTATGCCTTTTCAAAGGTTGAAGGCGAAGTTCCATTCCATGAACGGTGTGCATTTTCAGGTCTCAAAATCGGCCCTTTTCTCGCGGTCGCGACCCTCGCGGTTAAGAGGGGGAAGACGAGGCTGGCCAATGGAGAGGTGAAAGGGATGGGACCTTCAGGCACTTCAAGAGCAACGGGCGGAGCCTCGCCCCACGACACGGCGTTTGCCGACATGATCAACGGACTCAAAGCCGACGCCGTGAACCGTGGCGTGACGGCCCTCATGGACGAGGAAGTCAGCACGCTTGGCGTACCTGACCCGCGCATTCTCATCGTCGGTTGCGGCGGCTCGGGCAACAACACCCTGAATCGGATCACGCACCTCGGGGTGGAAGGCGCCGTGACCGTGGCCATCAACACCGACAAACAACACCTCGACCACACTCGCGCCCTCCAGAAATTGCTCGTCGGGCGCCACATCACCCGAGGGTTGGGTGCAGGAGGCGACCCCTCCACCGGTCGTCGGTGTGCTGAGGCCGGTCGAGAAATGATTCGACGCATCGTGACGGGGGCTGATTTGGTCTTCATCGCCTCGGGTCTTGGCGGAGGCTCCGGAACCGGTATTTGCCCCATCGTGGCCGAGGAAGCCAAGGCTGCGGGAGCCCTGGTCGTCGGTATCGTGACCACACCGTTCCACGTTGAGCGCCGTCATCGCATGAGCAGGGCCCTCGAAGGCTTGGAATCGCTGCGAAGATGCGCCGACGCCGTTCTGGTGCTCGACAACAACCGCTTGTTGCACTTCGTGCCGAACTTGCCGCTGGACGAGGCCTTTTCCATCATGGACCAACTCGTCGCTGAAATCGTCAAAGGCATCGTGGAAACCATCACCCTGCCATCGCTCATCAACTTGGATTTCGCCGATATTCGCACGATCATGTCCAACGGCGGCGTGACGATGATGCTCTACGGCGAGTCCGACCGCGGCCCTCAGGAAGTCGTTCACGAAGCGCTCAACCATCCGCTTTTGGACGTCGACATCTCCGGAGCGACCGGCGTGCTCATCCACGTCACGGGCGGGCCGTACATGACGCTTGAATCGGCCAACCACGTCGTGGAATTGCTCACCGCTGAAGTCAGCGAAAACGCCAACGTGATTTGGGGGGCTCGTCAAGACGCAGGCTTTGGTGACACCATCAAGGTCATGGCCATCATCACGGGTGTGGGCGGCAACGAACTCAACACGGCTCGAATGAAGCCCGACGCCTTGGGTGAAGCCCTGCGCCTTACCCGTCAGCAGAACCCGGAACGTCCCAACAACATGGACTTCCACCGCTTTGACTGAACGACCAGCGAAACACTCGGTTTGAAGAAGGCTTCAAATGGAAGCCTTTGGCTGGATTTACCATGCGTCGCACCACCGTTCTTGCGCTGTTCCTTGTCGCCATGTTGCTCGTTCCCGTCCAAGCGGGTGAGGTCAACGCTCAACAGCAACAGCAGGAAGACCCGCGCCAACCCAACGCCAACAACAGCACGATGTACCTCTACCACGACGGGTTTGCCGACGCTTGGTCACACTTCTCGGACACGGATGAAGAATCGACCGCCGAAGGCGAACTTCGTGAGGAAAAGGACAACGGCGTCATCAACATCAACCTACGCTTCCGCATGAAACCCGACCTTCAAATGCGTCTGCTGATGGAAGAAGGCGGCGAATTCCGGGGCAATTTCAAGATTGACGTGGCCGGTGACTGGACCAACGGGGACAACAACGGACCCTGCAACAACGATTGCGAGAACCTCAACCTCACGGTGTTCAAGGGCGGCATGGAGATCTGGACCAACCAGTTCACCGGCATCCAACAGGGCGAACAAAACGTGCCCTTCGCCTTCAGCGTCACCGAAGACATGCTCGAGTGGGATGGACGGGACGACAACCCCATCATTCAAGTCACCATGAAGGTCAAAGGCGACCGAACAGCAGGTCCCTTCCCCGGTACCGTGCAAGGAGATCCAGCCCACTTCGCCATCAAACTCGGCACCGAGAGCCGCCTGGAACTGCCCATCTCCGCCGACTCCTGGTCCGAAGATTTCCAAGCCGGTGAAGACGACATGATGGATGACGAAGACACCCCCGGGTTCACCCTCGTGATGGCCTCTGCAGCCCTCAGCATGGCGATGTTCGTCAACCAACGCCGCCACGAAAACGAACAGTAGACGACCAAACGCTCGTCCGGCCAGAAGGCCTCTGCTCTTCCTTACAAGGCCTTCAGCACGGCTTGCGCGTCCAGCGTGACGTCAACCCGGTCACCGCTGGTGAAATTGATGAGGCGCCCCTCGCCCTTTTCGATGTCTTCAGCCGTCACGACGAGCAGGTGACTGGCACCGATGCCCTCGGTCCACTTGATGATGCGGCCGTAGTTCTTTGACGAGAGCAACAACTCCACCCGCGCCCCTTCAGCCCGCAAGGCAGCGACCAGCGGCAGCAAGGGCATCGCCTCCGTTTTGTTGGGGGCGACGGCGATGAACGGTCGACCGTCGGATTCGCCGGGAATCGCTTCTGCACGGCCCGCTGCTTCCGCTTGCGCTTCAAGCGCCAAGAGGACGCGGTCAAAGCCCAAGCCGAACCCACAGCAAGGGTCCAAATCGGGCAATCCAAAGAGGTGGAGCAGTTTGTACGACCCCCCGCCAAGGACCTGGCCCTCGCCACCGAGTTCATCCACCTTGACTTCAAACACCGTTCCCGTGTAGTAGTCCAGGCCGCGAGCCACCGTCAGGTCAACCGCAAGGGAAGGGGGAGAAGGAGCGAGCGCTGCAAGGGCGGTGAGGGTGGTTTCCAATTCATCCAAAGCCTCCAAGGAAACGCCCTCCATGCTGGAAAGCAGTTCACGAGCAGGTCCAAGCGTTTCCGTCCCGCCCTCCAAGGAGGCCAAAGCCCGAAGAGGTTCGGCGTTGGCGGGGTCCAATCCTTGGTGTTCAAACAGCGCCGCTAAACCGGCATCGTCGCCTTTGTCAAGCAGCCGCATGGCGCTGGCGACGGGAGGCTCGCCCGTGGTGGCGTCCACCTCGCTTGAAAGCCCCAAGCCGGTCAAGGCGTCCTTGAGCACGCCGACGTGGCCGATGCGAACCTCCCAACCCTCAAGCCCCGTAGCATGAAGCATGTTGACGGCCAGGGCGATGACTTCGGCTTCAGCCAACGGACCGGAAGCGCCGATCAGCTCAACGCCGTACTGGAAGAACTCTCGATAGCGTCCCGTCTTGAACTCCTCGTAGCGGTAGCATTGGCCGTAGTACGAGAGGCGCAAGGGTTTGGTGTCCATCCGCATTTCTTCAGCGACCATGCGCATCACCGGAGCCGTCAACTCCGGACGGAGCGTGAGGTCCCGCTCGCCCTTGTCTTGGAAGGCGTAGAGTTGGCCGATGACCCCGGGACCGGATTTGGCCGTAAACAACTCAAGCGACTCGAAGACGGGTGTTTGAACGCGTGAGAAGCCGTGGCGTTGGGCCACGTCTTCGAGCAGGTGCTCAAGGGCTAAACGGCGCTTCATCGCTGCGGGCGTGAAGTCCCGAGTCCCGCGAGGTCGCTGCACCATGTTTGATGGTGAGGCCGTTTGTTCTTGAGTTCTCCTCTCTATTATGCGACTGGAGTGAAGTCTATCTTCATTTATTCATGCCCAACATCTCACGAAGTTTGAACACAGAGAGAAAACTTGCTAAGGAAATGCCGTCGGAAGGAGACCTTTTTTTGGTTGAAGGACGAAGTGCCCCGTGGGCAAGATGGTTGCGAAGCGAGGCAGTATGTTTGATGTTGGTCTGAAATTTGGTCATGTTCTCTGGCCCCACTGCTTTTTTTATCTCGGAATATTCTTTCGTTTGCCTTCCATTTGGGGTGTTGCAATAATGGTCAAAACTTCCGAGCGTCCATTCCCTTGCCTCAGAGTTAGATTTTCCTAATTTTTGCGTGATAAGGTGGTGTTCCACTGCAGTAGCAACGACAAGGCAATTGATGAGAGAGAGACGAGAGAGGAGTTCATCCTGAGTGATGATCGCAGGCCATGGCATTCTTCCTTCTCCAGTTTTCATACTCGAATCCTTCTTGATGATGGCTACAAATTCCCCTTTTTCGGCAATTCCTGCATTGATGACTTCAACCAGGGTAGATGTTGATGAGAGCAAGGGTATCTTCTTGATTTTCGAATTTTTGTGAAGAATATAGGGAAGCAGTTTGGGATTTTCGCTGTTTTTGTCGTAAATGGCGAGATTGGAGAAATCATTTGCATCCATGATCATTCCTTTTGCTGCAAGATTCTCCTTAGGCTGAGCCTCAGGATTCAAGTTGTGATTCCATCGTATGCCTACACAGGCATGTTGCATGATGTCCCTTGCGAGCAAACATCCGAAATCAGGACGTTCAAAATCGGAGTTTGGGCGATGAAAAACTCCATCATCAGGGAGCATGGGTGTTTTGGTCAAGGCTTGCTCGAACATCATAACCATGAGCTCACAGATTTCCGTTGTGGATTCTTTGGACTGGTTGAAGAAATGGTGTTTCAAATCCCTATAAATGATGTCTACTGCGTTTCCTTTCTTTCCGGATTTAACTTCTGCCACGGACAATAGGCGATAAATCTCGGCTTTAGTCCGACTTTCAAGCAATTGATCCAATGAAAACAAAGCGATGGGATGCTCAGGAGTACCACCGACGGTGACGACGAATGGGTAAGCATCATCCTGATTGGGAGAAAGGAGAAGTTTGGCGGCTTCAAGCAGGTTGGTGTTTTCATCCACATGGTGGACCTTTGAGAGCTCAAAGAACTGCAAGTTGTTCTCTTCCCAATCCATTGGTAAACGAACCAACCAAGTGAGCTCCCCGCCGCCGTCCTTGTACGCTGCTCGGGTGCTAAGATCGTTGGTATTCGTTCGAATCCTTGGATTGTTTACCAGCGGGAAACAAGAAAAACTCTGACAATCCATGATATCTCGGAGACCTTTTTCGTATTCTTCCTGCGTGAAGTTTCCACGAAGCCGTTCTCGATCAAACGCGAAAATGAGACCGTTCGTGTCGAATTCTTTGACCTTCATGCGGTTCACCGGTTGATGAAGTGGATGAGGAGAAGTCCCAATTTTAACATATCCACCCTCGATGACCGAAGACTCGGCCGTGTGTGAAGGAGCGGAAGATGCGAACAAGATTATTTGATACCCGCATAGAATTGATTCTATGTCACTGGATGTCTCATCGATTGCTACTCCAGAATTGATGTATTGTTCAGACGTTTTTGATTCTGCCTCGGGCATTAACGATGGCCTCGCCAGGAGGGCGATCAAGAACGTGCTCAAGGCCCAATCGTTCGATTCTATTCCTTTACGAAACAGCGAAGGGAACGTCCGACGTATTGCAAGGAGACGGCTCCACAAAGGAGATCTCAAAAAGCATGTATTCATCTTAAGTATGGATGAATGTGCAAAAATAAGCAAAAATTCCTCAATTCTTTCTGCCCTTTTCGCCATTCTTTCAAATGAACACCACATTTTACTGGTTGTGGATGAGAACGACAAACTGGAAGCCTTGGTAACGCTGAACCTCATCGCTCAACCTTTGGTGTTGGATTACTTGAGGCTCAAATTTGCGCAACTTGAAGAATCAGGGTGGCAATGGAACAGAGAATTTCTCGGGGAGGTGACTTGCAATCATTTGACGTACGCGAAAGAAGTTTACGAGAGCATTGTTCGCCTTGCAGAGATGGTTGATGACAACAAACCCCTCCCGCATGATATTGATTTTTCAAAACAAATCGTCCGAATTCTTCTTCTCCTCCAACCGCTGAAAAACATCAACGATGATATCGGCGAGGAGCGCTTTTGGCTTGAACCGAAGGTCAACACTTATCCGGAAGATACGGCCTTGACCTTGATGACCAAACCCGCTGCAGCACTCATTGATGACAATGAGGAAGTGATGAGAACTGTGTTCAGAATATTTGCCCAAGAAAACGACTGGGATTATATGGTGGTCAGAGATAAGAACCACGAACCAAAGCAACTGCTATCAATTGAGAGTCAGGAACACATGAGTTATCAAAACATCAAGAGAGTAAAACCTCTTACCCATCGATTGAACATGATTCAATCACTCATTGATAGAGATTTTCGCCCCCTCTTTTGCATTGATGAACAGACCAATGAACTGGGCATCATTTCGATCGAGGACCTCATCCTTGACGATGGTTTCATCCCAAAGATTCTCGAACGTATCTCAAAGGTTGAGGAAAACACCCGGCTTCGGTCTTTCTTAGAGGGAAATCTGTACATCAGGGAAGGGAAATACGGCGCTCTTCTGGTAACAAAAGCAAATTGGATCAATATTATTGCCAAACAACCAGAAGAAATTCGAGAACCCCTTGACTCTTTACGCGAATGGAGGAACCTCCTCGCTCATTCCTACCTTGCTTTGGTCGGCACGAGAAATTTACCGGTATGGATGAGGTACGGATTCCTCGAGGGTATCAACAATATTGAAACATGTGAGGAGGCTCTCGGTGAGGTCGAGAAAGACCAAGTTTACACGGCTCTTTTTGGACTCAATGAATACCTCAAGCGCTACAACAACGGGAATGATTTCTTCAGAAAATCCTGCGGATTAACTGACGCAAGCGTTGGGAATGAAAATAATCTGATTCTACAATTTGCAGAGGCGAAGAAGAAGTGGAAGAAAATACTGCAGAATATCCCACCGGCTGATTTGTCAAAGTGGACGGGCCTTTCTAGGATTGATGTTCCGTAAAGGAATAATTCGGAGAAATTCGAAGCGGAGGCACATTAGGATGGCCGAGAATGACCTGTGCTGCTCGCAGTGCGCATGTTTGTTGGTCTCGCAATCGCAACCGTAGGGGTACGCAACCGAACTTCCCACGCTCATCCTCCAACAAATCTCTGTAGCCATCATCATCGTTCAGCCTTACATCTCGATCGGTTAATTCTTCACCACGAGATTCAACTCTTCGTTTTCGTTCCTCTTCGGGAATCAAAATCTGAAAAACAAGATTGGGTTTGTGCAAGCCTTCTGGCATGCTCCTTGGGACATATGTAGGCTGTTGGCCATCGTCCAATACATCACGCACGTTTTGCTCCACAGCATGAGAAAACCAGGTTCGGTCGAGCACAACGAAGGATGAATTGGCCGTTTGCGAAAAACAGTCATCTTGCTCATCAAGGTAGGTTTGATGGATGGAGGCCTCCTTTTCCTCGGAAGGCGTTGTCTTGTAGATTAATCTTCGACGTTCTTTCATCTCTTCTGAAGTAAAAAAAACCCGGCCGCCAAACATTTCAGCGATTCTCATCGCCGTACTTGATTTTCCACTACCGTCATGAGCCTCGAGGCCGATGTACACCTTTGGCATCATAACCATGAAGAATACGAGACGGTTCAAAGATGTATTCTTGTCAAGACCTAGCACCCAACACCGTTCAGAATTTGAATGACTGAGACGGCAACTGAAATGGTGAATTCAAGAACATGCCCACTCAAGATGAACCCGGTAAAGCATGTTGAAACCCTTGTCCCCATTGACGGGCGACGCTCTCGTGGACGTGAGCGAAACATTGGCACTTTTCAGGAGCGCATTGTCTTACTGACCGCAGCTCAGGAAGTGTTGGAAGCCATGAAGGAAAGCGGTCATTTTGAAGGGGTCGACCTTGACTCCCTTTCAACAACCATCGTGGGGTTCCTGCGAGGGTCATCTTCTTGTCTCCTCGGCGTGTGTTCGTATGCTAGGGGGAAGGGAAAGCGAGACAATGTCCGCCCGGGAGAGCGTGCGTGGCGAATCTTGGTAAACCAACAATTGATTCGACAAAATAACGGTCAGTTGGAAGCCACCATCTATCACGAATATCTTCATGCCATCCTCGGTTCAGAAGAAGGACACGGGTCCGTCTTCCAAGCATATGAAGCCCTCTGGCCGTTTGACCGGAGGGAATGACATGGATGCTTTAACATCCGTGGCTGGTCCCCGCCCAGCGCGAGAAAACCCAGGAGATGTCGAACGATTGGAAGCAATGCTTGATGGGCATTTGAGGATGATTCAATATTTGCAAAACATCCACGATGCTCAGTTTGCGCCATATTGTAAACTCTTCATCGAGCGTATTGAGAAGGAGATTATACCGATTTTAGAAGAAGCCATCGTCGCTGCCAAGATTCTGATGGCAATGGACCAACCTCTTCCAAAGATGACCGTTCAGAACCTCAACAAGCGCGTTCAGGAAGGGCTTGACCTCCCTGCCTACGAGGGAGGTGGCTTGCTTGACCCTTGAAACCTTGAATGAAGCATGTGGGTTGTTGAATGATACACTCGAACGAGGCGAGCACCAATTTAGCTATCTCTGTCGTCTGGTTGAACTGCTGGAGACCGATTTACTGATGGTTGACCAAGCCGGTGAAAAGGAACCTGAAGCCGTGTTGCTTCCAACGCTTGAGTTGCTCCGAGGCGTGATTCAACAACAAACCAGTGTTCTTCTTGAGCACAAGGCCCGGCTTAAGCAGCTCATGGGCGAACTCAGCGTACGTCCAGAAGGTGCCCTTGTTGACGCATTGATGCTTTACTTCTCTCGCCTTTTTGCTGCAACCAAGGACACGGCATGGATTGAGCAACAAGAAGAGCCTGAACATTACACTGAACGACTGGTCGATGGCATGTTGCCCTCTCAAAGCATCCGATTTCTCTCAGGTGAGGGCCAATTGATGCTTGGGAAGTTTACGGGGAGTACAACATCTTGGCTTGACATGAAGGCTCGACTTGAAGGCCACCAATATTGGATCAGTGAATTGTTTTCCACCCTTCCTCCGGGCCACGGCCTCGCACAACCTTTGTTGTTGATGATGCAGGCCACGGAGCGACGCAGCCAGCGTGTTGAAGATCAAATTCTGTACCAGCGGGCCCTTGTGGAATTGGAACGAATTGGTGAATCGATGTCCGGTGTTCGAGGATCAGATCGTGTGTTTTCATTGGAAAAACTCCGCTTGAAGGGATTGATGGTTTCGTTCCCTGAATCAATCATGGAGGGAAGTGAGTGAACGCCAATCCATTCATGTTGTTCCTTATTCTCTTCGGGTTGCACTTCGCCCTTGGCCTGGTTGCATATATTGAGCGACGCATGAAGCCGCTGTATGCACTGCTGCAAATCAAGAAGATCGATACGTGTTCCCTCGCTTCAATTGCTCGACACTACGAATCCATTGGAATTCGTGTTCCAGACAGACTCCTGATCGAACCTGAGCCGATTCTCACCGCGATGCTGCGACGCCTGGAAGCCCGCGTCAGCGTTGAGATTGCGGCGGTCCTCTTCGTTGCGCTCATCCCATCAAGTGTCTTCGGCGCTGTTGGTGTAGACCTAAACAGTCTTCGACATGACGTAGTCGTGCTTGGTAAAGATGTGCAACCCTGGTTTGAGATGGGTGTTGAGGAAGTCTTGCTCTTCCTCCGACCAAAGTTCGGGGTCATATCGGAGAAGAACACAGCCGATGCCGTAGTACATGATTTCGTTGACACGGTGAAGCGGCAAGCGAGCATCGACGATGGGAGGTGCAGGGCTCAACAGTGAAATTGAAGCAAGTTCATTGCGATCGATGGTTTTGGGCAACGAGCCGAATTCATGGTTTTGAAGATACAACATGACTTGCTTGAGTTCGATGGTCCCAACGCATTGTTTCGCATGGTTAAAAATCGGTTGGAAATCAAAGCCTGTGGAGGTCATCCTTACAATTTCTTCAACCAAGTTATCTTCACCGAGCCACAGGCCGATGGTTGGGTCGTCAGCAAGTGCAGGTCGAATTTCGTCTGCTTTGTAATATTCATACATATTGCTGTGTGCTTTTGCAAGCGCGAACAGCAGTGGGTCGCCTTCAGAGGAGAACAGGTATTCTTCAATAGCCATCAATGGATAGACTTGCTGTGGTTTGACCGCTTCTAACTTCACATTTTTGATGAAGTTTAGTGGGTATGTGCTCCTTGGTTTCCCATCCGCATCTTTTTCCGTTCCATGCTCATTCAGCCATTGCTGTTCAGTGATTACACTCCGTTTTTTACCGCCGACCTTCTTGATTAGGCCCGCTGATTTTTTATCATTTAATACTGAAAGAATCTCATCAAGTTGAGTGTTTTGTTTTGCATTAAGATGTTGCAAAAAATCTTGTTGCGAGTTGTAACCTTCTGGAAATCCGAGGTAAACAGAATCGTCGTCAGAGTAGTGCTTGACCAGAGTTTCGATGTATTCCTTGATGCTGTTTGCCGCTTTTTCGACGGTTATTTCCTCAAATTCAGGTTCATGAACAACCCGTTGTAGCATAAGATCGGTTAATGAAGGGTCAAGTTCATCCCCCCAATGTTGTCGCAATCTATCCAAGGCTTGCTCCTCACTTGAGATTGGTTCTGAACGGGTGAATTCCCTCCCAAGGCCGTCTTCACGCTCCTGTTGATAGATGATGACCCAAGCATTGGGTTCAAGCGCACCCGTAGCGATCTTGTGGGTCAGTCCACGCCTGAAAGCGTGGTGCCTCACAACCTCAAGGGCGATTCCGAGATATGTCGAATCTCCACGGCCATCCTTTTTCCTCACGAGCTCATTTGCAACGTTTTGGAGCCTGGTTCGCAGTGAGTTTATTCCATTCGTCATTATTCCACCTCAGTTAACAAAGTAGTTCGAGTTGTTCTTGCTGTCATCCATATCGCCCAATCGGTCGCTCACGTTTTCAAGAACGATGATGTCAAGGAGTTGCTTGGTGATTTGTAGAGAATCACCGTGTTCCTCGGCAAGTTTTTGCCACTTTTTGGACGCGTTGTGATTCTTCTCCCAGAGCTTGGATAGTTGAACCATTTTTTGCGTTGGAAGTTTGTCAAGAACGCTTTGCACCGTGTTGAGCAGGACATTCGGGAAGCCTGTCTTTAGATTGTGAATGGCCGTAAATTGATCTCGAAGAATAGCTCGCATTTTCCCAACGTGATTAGCATGGCAACCAAATGAGTCGTGAACGGCCCATAGGTCGTTGTGATTTGCTCGGTTCATGTCGCGCACGAAACGACGCATGTGAAGTGCGTCCAAGGAATGGATGAAGTTGGGTGTCACACCGGTCTTTTCGCCTGCAACATCCCGATTCGGATTAATTTCCCGGTAGGTAAGACGATGTTCAAAGGGATAGAGATAATACCGCAGCGCTGCGGAGTCCTGTTCTTGATGCTTTGCCTCCTTGAGTGCCTTGTACGTAATGACTTCGTCACTCTCTTGGAGGCCCAGGATGGCGCGAAGTTGCTTCCAAGCAAATTCGCCGCATTCATCTTCGGGGAGACATTGCAGAATCTCCTTTGAAGCGAGGAGAGAGCGAAACTGTTCCAAGCGTTCAGATTCGATGGACTCCATTGAATCGATTAGTTCTCGACCCGGGGTTCCATCAGTAAAGAACTTCTTCAGAGTAGCGAAATCCACAGGCTTTGTCAAGGTCTTTGGGATACAAGTATCCAAATCAAGACTTGAAGGTGCCTTACTCCGCAAGGCGTCTCGGGTCAAATCTCGGTGACTGCGAGCGCCGTCCCAAGGTTTCACTGTCTGTGATATGTTATCATTCCAGGTGTAATGGTCGATAACCGAACCACGTTCGACGCCCGAAATTGGAGGCTTTTGGGCCAATGCACCACCCTCTTTCTTCAGGAGTTCTGCCATGGCCGCATTGGTTTGGTTGGATGTTGAACGCTGTGGACCATCAGGCAACTCCCACATGAGCGGCTTGATTTTATTGATTCGAGAGGAAAGTGGGCGAATGCCAAATGAATACTTTGTCTTGTCTTTATTGGGTTTCAGTGGTGTAGCAATCCATCTAAATTCCTCAAGCGATTCATTGATTGATTTGTGGAGTTCTTCCTTATCGTTCACTTCGCCAACAATTTCCCAAGATGGCCATTTCAACAATTCCTTTGCCTTGATACCAACGTGTGTTGAAATGATTTCGGTGAGCTTGTCCTGCTCCAGATGGGCATCAATTCGTGCCTCAATGTAGTTGGTTTCGACGAGATTCTTCAAGAGTTTGAGAACCAAGTCGAATGAGGGCAACACTTCTTTGATGGCGTCCGAGTAGCCAGAAATCACCTCTGAAGCAATCGTTTGATGCAGCTCAAGGCCAACATCATCGAGGTCGTAAAGGAAACCAAGCGTGCTTTCTTCGTGGACAACTTTTCGAGTCATATCATCCACCGTGATTTCACCGCCAAATTCCCCGTCCGGATCACCGTTATGGGTCATCAATGAATCCGTCATTGAGGCATGGCCAGTTCCGTATCCTTTGGTCATGACCGGCCCTTTCGCCACCGAGCGTTCGAGCACCTCGTTCATGATTTGCTGCTTTGTGTCTTGGGGCAAATCGGTGTCTTCAAGGAAGTCATCCTCTTTTTCCCAGATGGCTCGAAGAGCGTTGGCAACGTGTTTGTAAACATCCGCCGGCATGCCATCATCCCGTGGTACAACGTTCACTTTTTGCCCCATTTCTGTATCTCGTAGAAGTGCAGATGCGTGTTGATAAATGCTGGATGAAGCATCGAGGTGGATGGGCAGGTTCGATTCAACATGTTCGCCACCCTCGTTCATGACTCGGTGGAATTCTTTCATGGCGGCGTAGCGCTGGAAGCCCTCAGCTTTCTTTCGGAAGACATCGCCTTCACCCCAAATCCGGTACCCATCAAGGGTCTTCATAGAAAGAATGCCGTCGACCATTTCCAAGAACAGTGGGTCATTGGCCACCGAGTCAAACGAACCCCATGTTCTGTCGTCAAGTTTCTTGAGCAAATCGGCATAGGCTTCCCCGTTGACCATGTCGAGAACCTTCTCGTCTCGGCCGCGGAACAAGGATGCGGTGAAGCGACCCAGCCATTTCAAGCCCTCTGCATCCAAACGGACGGGTTTTGCGAAGCGAAGCAAACCTCGACACACGTCATCATTTTGAGGCGATAGCATGGGTGTGGTTGGGTTCATGCGTCCTCGCCAATCGAACTGCCAAGCATGCCAGAAATGAGGCTCGCCGGGGAATTCTTCGTGGAGTTGATCGATAAATCGGAAGGTGTCCATCCATTCACGAACCTGTCCGTTCCGAATTTTGCTCACACCCGATTTGAAGTTCTCAAACGTTAACACCAAATTTCCATCTTCTCTCTCGATGATCAAATGTTGCAAGATATTGGACTTGATTTCATGCTCCAGCACTTCCTTAATGACGCTGTAAGTGGCGTTTGGTTGATTGCCGTGGGCTTCATACTTGTCAACTTTCCACGTGGTGGTTTGCAGAGAATTGATGACCTCAACAGCTTCGGTGGATGGTGAAAATCTGGCGCGAGAAAGATGCTGACGACCTTCGATATCTGAAACCAGTTGTTTTCGTGCGTGCATACCTTCTGTTCGGTATCCTCCGATATCCGGCGTCTCCAACGGACGAGTCAAAGGCGGGCTCACCATCGGTGGAAGTCGCTCTCGTCCAAAGAACTCTTTCAGCCAGTTGATTCCTTCAGCATCGGTAAACCGGTCACGAATTTTGTTTTCAACCTCTTTTGTCAACCGAATCATGTTGGTGTCGTAGTTGAACGCAGTACCATCAGCGTACGTGGCACCCTTTTTCGATACATTGTTGACGTTGAACAAAATACCTGCTCTTTGAATGGCATAGAGAATCTGGATGGCTCGTGATTTGCACCATTTCTCTCTCGTGATCTCCGGATTCATGTGTGCGGCCAGTTCTGGATAAAACGAGAGAAGTTCTCCCGACAGTCGGTCAACGACAGCTGGCCCCAAGGCAGTGTAAACATTGTAATCGGTTTGGTCGCTTTGGTGAGCCGTCCAAGCCGAACCTGCATCGTCAACCACACGAGCAGAGATTTGGTCCCCGATGGCATAGCCTGAGAGAATGGCCTCTTTCAAAATAGATTTTTCATACTCACTTGAGGATGAATTTCCGATGTTCACCAGTTGCTTCTTTCCGTCGCTGTTCCGGAACATAACCGTTCGTGGTGGCCGAATAGCGGCCTTCGCCACGCAGGTCTCAATGATGGCTCGCGTCGCTTTCTCCGCAATGGCGACCCAAGCATAGTGTTTCTTTTCCTCAAGGTCGTTCTCATCCGATGGGATAGTCCAGTCCTCAGCGTAGAAATACGATGTGAAGCAGTGGCCGCAATGAAGGTCCTTTTTCTGCATGATTTTTAGCCGCATCGCGAATTCAGCAAGAAGGGGGTGAGAAGGCTTCAATCGGTTGATTTCAGGTAGCGTCAGTGCCGAAGAACCGGCTTGCACCTTCTGCGTCGCTTCCTTGAGGATGCTTCGAGCTGTCTTCCAGTCAATCGCAAATCTTCGGAGTTTTTCCTCTGGGTCCACGACACCATTCGAGGGCGCTGGTTGCGGTTTGTAACGGGAAAATGTATTGTTCAATTCCGATTGAGGAATGTTATACAATTTCGAAATTTCCTTGACCACTTCTCTAAACTTTCCGAGTTGAACTACGTGGTTACTGTAGTCAGTGGGGTGATACCGCACGTAAACTTGCTCACCTGTTTCGGAATGTAGGCAGCACGGAATAACACGTGCGTGGTTCTCAAGCTCCCTCCATGTTTTGAGGACGTTCTTGTGGAAGTCGTTGACAACCGCCTTGATCAGCACATCCTGCACGACAGGACGAATTTCAAGGACAAATTGTTCGTATTTTGAGATAACTTCATGCTCTTTTTGGTCGCGGTCATGGCCCCCAATATCAACAACGAGGCCACTCTCATTTTTCTGTCGATTGAGGCTGGCGTCGGAAGGGGATTCTGGAACCTTGAATTTCATTCCGAACTCATTCGTTTTCGGTTCAGTCGTTTTCAGTTCAGTCTTGGATTCACTGTCTGCTTTCCCATTGGGGGCAGATTCGCTGGACCATTGTTCGAGCAGGGTCAAGACATCCAATTCGTCGTCAGGGTCAAACGCCTCAACGGACAGTGCTTTGCTGCAGTAGGCGTTTTCAACAAGTTCCTGGTATTTTTCCCTGTTCATCGTATCCTACTCCTTCAGCCTTAGAACAATTTCATGGTGTCTTTCAATTTAGAAAAACCTACCTTTCTTGTCCCCTCCTGTTCTCAGAGTGTTTCCGACCTCATTATAGAGATTTAAATTTGGAGTTTCAAGATTTGAATCCACCGATGCTCTGGTCGAACAGTTCCGAGAGACCATGGTCGTTGATACTTGTACAGCAAAAGAACCCGGAACCAAACTTCTATGCATGAAGTGCGATGGTGGGAAACGAACCCCTGACACATGCAAATCATGTCAAGGACAAGGAACCGTGACTTGGGTGAATGGCGTTCCACAAGGGTCGACTCAAGAGGAAGCCGAACCTTGTCCCCAGTGTGATGGTTCTGGTCAATCTTGTTCTGGTTGTCTCGGCATTGGGCTATGCCCATGTGATGATTGTGGTCTTTGGCAACCCGTTTGAAGGAGAGATTGTTGTGCGCTGGGATTTTGGATGGCATAATCAGAAAGGAGGTTGGGTTGATGTTATTGAAGCGATTAAACTTCGAGATGAAGGGACGTTAAAAACCGGTGATTTGTTCTGTTGTCCGCAATGTGTGAGGAAAGAAGATGGGGTCCGTCTCCACCCCGTAGATTCCGTTGCACGTGCGAAACATCTCCGTCGTGATCCGACATACAATGAGGATACAGTTCGATCAAGTTGTACCAAGCAAACAGACTCCAGGAAGAAAGGGGAAACCTGGAAACACACAAGAGTTCTGAATGCAATTGAGTATATGTTCGACCATGAAAACCTGTTGTCGGACATCGGCTTTTCACGATTCAAACGCCTAGATGGAGCGAGAGAGTGGGATTTTGACCTCTTCGATGAAAATAACAACAACTCGAAATTGATCGTTGTACTGAAAAATCTAAATCGTGCCCGATCAATCAAACGCCAAAATCCGAATGCACACATATTGCATATTCATCGTTGGAGAGAAGCCGACGTAGATTTCGTTGAATACATCAAAAACATGCTGATTCAGATATTTAATGATGATTCAAAAAATGATGAATTTTGCGAATATGTAAAGAAAACATTCGCCATTCCGTGTATTGGTTTGAGGCCGGAACAATCCAAAACAAACCCGCTGGTTGGCAGAGGAATGGTCGTAAAAATCACATCAGAAATGGAAGAAGATTCCTTCGAGGCTGACCAACTTCAGATGATAGAACATCTTGTAGAGCGAGTTCAGGAACACAATATGTGGGCAATATCAACACTCGGCGAACACAGATTTGATACAAAGCACCTCTCTTTCGAGGAGTTCACAGGTGTTGGAAAACACCCCGATCCAGCCGTAGACGCCATCTTATCCGCCCTCTCTGATGGTTCCAATCATCCAGGGGTTGCTTTTCATCAGTTTCCCGATCAAGTAAAATTGAGAAGAGACGCCATACAAAATGAAGAATTGGTCGATAATTATGCAGCAAGTGTTATTCAGGAACTGAAAGAAGAGGGCATAGAAATTCCCGACGAAAATAGCCTTCGCGAGCACGTAATCAATGAATTCATCCAAAACACAAATTCGCAGGCTGAAGAAATAGAAAGGATCCAATCAGAAAGCGAAAATGTGAGAAAAGATGCCTTGGATTGGGTGGTATCCAACTCAGAAAAGAAATTGCTCAAACTACTCAAAGATGGCAAATTACGGGTTGACGCCGAAAATGAAATCGAATTTTATGTGGAGGGAGAGTGGTATCTCTGGACTCAAAAGGAACAAAATCCTTGTGCCTATGAGCGGCAGCGCCAAGCCGCAGTGGTGGACGCGCCCCAACTCCTTGCCCCTTGGGAGAATCTTTCCGAAGATGGTCGCAAGAAATGTTTGAAAGGATTGAAGAAAAGATACAGAGAATATGTTTATGTTGCCGGTTTTCCATATATCCTGACGCCTCTCGTGGATATCAAATTGGGACAAAAACCCAAGGTTCTAACCGACCCGTATGGCTTGGTCAACAGGATTGTTGAAGTGAGTCCAAAGGATGAATTCGAATTTACACCCCTTCTCACAGAAGAACTGAACAGTTTGTGTTTTTACCTATCGGCAGATAAATTGATCGACAAACAGGAATCAAAACATCCTTCTTTCTTAGATTTAATGTGGGCTGCAAAAAACGGGACAGAACATCTCCAGAGAGTTGTTGAGCTGCAACTTCCACAACCTATTGAAAAATTATTGGAAGGAAAAGTAAATGTGAGTATCGAAATCCTTGACCTGTTGGCACAATCATTAGAGAGTCGTGATGACACAAATACGTGAGATTTGATGTCATTTGATTTCTTATCAACAGCTTTTATTCGAGGGAAATTGACAAACCGCCCAATTACATCCCCAGGGAGTCATTGACGTCCACCGCCGATATTGTCGTCTCGTGATTGGATGGATGTGAGTACAGGTCGGCCCTCCACGCGAAACACCCACCCACAGCATCCGAAGGAAACCCAAAACAAATCTCACAGAATCAAATCCGAAGATTCGAGATTTAAGTCCTGAAGAACCAATGCTCACCACTATGGATAAACATGGATATGATGATGAATTTTGCAACGGCTTACCCTGGGTTTGCCTTTGCTGGTGCTGCTGCTGCCCTATGGGCTGCACGCTATGTCATCAAGATCAAGACCGAGAACCAATACATGAAGGCCGAAACCGACCGAGGCGAGCGAGCCGCTATCATGAAGATCCAAGACATGCAAGAAATTCTGGACGATATTGAATACAACGTTCGAATCCAAAGCAACGATGTTGAGGAAGAACTGATCACGCGCCAGGTTTCCAACCTCAAGCAAAAGGACATTCTCCAAAACGCCAACGAGGTCATGACCGATTCCATCTCAAACAAGGAGTCCTTCCACGAGAAGATTCTCGACCAATTTGACGAACTGGAAAACATGCTGGTTAGCTTTGGTGAAGTTTCTGATGTCACCCACATGATGGGTCAAATGCGAAAGGCGTTTACCAACATCCAAGATTCGAACGATCAGCTCCTTGAGATTACCCACATGCTGTACAATGCGATCCAAGCAAACCACGCAGTGGCCAACGACATTGTGAAGGCGGTGAGCGAATGAAGCGAAGGGTCCTGATCCCAGTGGACCAGCAAGTCGAGGACCCCCTCCAAGACGGACGGTCGATGGAAGACGCAGATTCAAATCCGAAGACTGAGGATTTGTTTCCCTCCAACGATTTCATTCCCACTCAGGAAGAAAAGGATGGATTGTCGATGACTGAAGAAGAGTTTCCAACGATTGATACCAACTTGTTTGAATCGACACCTACCGATGCTTCTAAGGAAGACGATTGGGTGATGAACATCAAGGAACCTGTTCCCAAGGATCGACAGACGACCGAGGAATTCAAGGAAAAGATTGCCAGTTACATGGACATGTACAAGCAAGTGAGTCAACAAAGCGAATCGCTTACCGACACGATTGCAGCTCCAACATTGACTCCTAAGGTCCGCTCAAAGTTCAACGACGTCTACAAGTTTCACAACAACGGAACCCTTGTTCGTGGACCGATGGCTGCTGGCCAACACCTCGTTGGCGAGAACGGTCGCGTCTATGCAGTGAGTGGAAGCGAGCCCAACGGCTACGTTCATCACAACAACATGCACTTGCACGGTGCAAGCGTTCAGATGGGTTCGTCTGCGAGCAATGCTCAACAAAAGGAAGGGTTCGACCCGAACGTTGGTGTTTACGGATTCATCCCTCAGGCTGTCGAGTTCCTTCAGAAGGCTGCTTCTTCTGCGACTGAGATTGCGAAGGTTGACCGAGACAGGCGTCCCCACCAATTTGCGGTCATTACAGTCCTTGGTGGAAGTGACCACGACAAGCTGACCAATTCGCTGGAAGGTGGAATCACGCCTGGTTTGATTGAAGCCTTGGCTCACCTCGGGCTTGCCAAGATCAAGAAGGGCTACGAATCAACTCAAAATTTGCGATTTGTTGACTTCTATGTCCAAATCTCCCCTGTGTTGTTCAACAACCTCGGCTACATCACGGCCCTTGAAGTTCGATTCGCGAACACCGACGTCTATGGTGAAGGTAAGCACTACATCTACCTGCACCGTGCTAACGACATCGGTGGCGGCAAGTCCGACCACTCGCTTGCAGAAGGCCGAACGCAACAACAAGCCAAGGCGCTTTCCGAAGAATTCGCTTGGTGGCGTGCCGGTCTCGAACTGGCTGGCGGGAAGATCGGTAGCGTGGAAAGCACACTCGGCGGTACCGCCCGAGTTGGACGATACGCTCTGCTCCACGCCAAGATTCCACGAACGGTCTTCAGCAAGGATGCTGTTGAAACCATCCTCTTGGATGACGCTGATTACGTCAAGAACAACATTGGCAATATGGCACAGGAATACCGAGCTAACTTCGCTACAACGACCTTGCGTGCAGCCTATGGTTCGCTTTCAAAGCGCCTCAACGGCGTTCGTATCGACCTGGCAAACCGCTTTGACCTCGATCAGCGTCGCCTTCGACAGCTCACCTGCATTGAGTCGGTTCTTCGAACGTTGTTCCACGGCGTTCCAGCCCTCGATCCAATGTTCATGGACTTGTCCGATGAGCGAACAGCCATCGCTTCCCAAGAGAACATCACCGATGCGAAGCAATTCATCATTCACGACCCCGTTCAGAACAACCCCAAGGGCCCATGGAATTTGAACCGACGAACCCGAGTGACCACATCGACGTCGTATTCCTTTGGTGAAATCAGCGCCATCGCCCTTGGTCAGCGAAGTGAAGAGACCATTGAACAGGCACGAGAGCTCTTCGGTCGGGCACGAGGCCTGGCCACCTCCGTCGAGGACATGCTTGAAGCCGGCGGTTTCTGCATCGTCGACATCTACGCACCTCGTGGAAGCCTGGGCACGGGTAAGCCGCTGACCAAGAACATGATTGAAATGGTCGGCCAAGTGTTGGCCAACGCCTTCAAGCAGGCTGGATCCGACAAGGTTCTGGTCCACTGCCACAACATTCGTGATGAGCTCATGCCCAACCCTTACCGGGTTTATGTGCGTCTGACCGAAGACCAACCCGCTCACAACATGCTGTTGGTGTCGACTCACGACGCAGGCGTGCGAGAGAAGCGAACCATTCTTACGGATCCAAACCTGGACATCATCGAGGACCGACACTTCGCTCACGTCTACGCCTTTGCTCGTTTGTTCAACCAACTCATTGAAGGACACGAAAAGAGCAACTACCGATTTGCTGAAGAAGACGCTGCGCTGCTACGTGCATTCTACCGTCACTTCTTCTCCAACTCCTTCGGTAGTCAACCAAATCTTCTCCTTGGCGGTTCAGATCGCCCATTGAAGAAGTGATACACAAGAGAAGGTGATTAGAAATGGAAATGGTACAAGTAGGATTTTTGGTCATCGGTGCTTTGTTCCTCTGGTCTTCAATGAGCTTGACTGCTCCAGCGCCCATCACGCCCAATGACGTGACCGGCGAATTGAACAGCCTCCTAGAATTCATTCAAAAGATCCGAAACAAGGGCACACCTCTTGCTCACTCTGACCGTCGCAAGCAAGAAGCCCTCGACAAGGTCTTCGATGAGGCAGAAGAAACCATCCAGAATCTCCTCGCTTCCATTGAACAAAAGGGCGAGGTCATCAAGCACCGAACCGGTACGGATGATGTCGAGTACAAGCAGGGCTGGGACGCTCTAAACGAGAGCATCATCGAACTCAAGAACACGTTCACGAACAACATTGCTCTCATCAACCAGGAGTTCACTGGCATGCAGAACATCTACAAGTCGCTCGGCATGGGTCAAGAGAACACCAAGAACATCATCGAGGCTTCCATTGAGAAGAGTCGTGATGCACAATCCAAGCTCGAGATGATCTATGAGATGTACCAGTGAGGTGAACAGAATGCGTCCATTTGATCTGAACATGGAAGAAGTCCTCGAAGACTGGGAGGCATACCATGCCGTTCGTGAAATCATTTCAAACGCACTCGATGAGCAGTTGATGACAAAGACCGCCGATATTGAAATCGTGGCATCAGATACATCGCATGGTTGGCACATCCGGGATTTTGGCCGTGGAATTCAAATTGAGCATTTCACCCAGAATGAAAATCAGGAAAAGCACGCCGGTCCCGAGGGAATCATCGGTAAGTTTGGGGTAGGATTGAAGGATGCATTGGCGACATTGTATCGGAAAGGCATGAAGCCTGTTATCCGATCTGCTTTCGGAACCTATACGATTGCCATGCATCAAAAAGAGGGATTTGCAGACATCGAGACACTGCATGTCATGTTTGACGACCGGCCAAACACCATGGTCGGAACAGATTTCTTCATCGAAGGGATAGGAGAAATTGATATTGAAAAAGCGAAGGATCTGTTTCTCAAATTCAACGATTCCATGGTCTTGGAATCGACCAAATACGGTGAAGTGCTTCAGAGCGACAAAGATTCGTTGGCTGCTCGCGTGTACATTAACGGTGTACTGGCAAGTGAAGAAGAAAACTTCCTTTTCTCCTACAACATCACCAACCTCACCCCATCAATGCGTAAGGCTCTGAATCGAGAACGTACAAACGTCGGCCGATCCACCTACACGGAACGAGTAAAGTCGATTTTGAAAACCTGCAAATCAAACGAAGTTCTGGGAGGATTGGCAGAGCAAATCCGAAACCGGGAGAGAGGGCGTCAATGCGATGAAATCCAATACGCTGTGATCGCTCAAATTGGTATTGCTGCTTTGGCAGAACGCGATGGTAAGGTCATCTATGCAACCGCTGAGGAAATCATGAACAATCCAGATTATCTCGGAGATATGCAGCGAGATGGATATACCATCATTACTGTGAGTGAGAAAGACCATGGTAGCATCTCTAGTGAAAATGCGCGCACTTTTGCAGATTATGTTTCTGATTTTAATCACAGTTTTGAGTTCGAATTTATTGAGGAGGACGCACTGAGCGACACAGAAAAAGAAATCTTTGGGAAGACCTCTAAAATTCTTGATCTTGTAGGGTGGAGTAATCAACGTCCTCCTGTGCGCATCTCAGAAACCATGCGTCCTGAAACTGACGCGTCGGCAGGAAACTTAGTTCTCCATGATGCCCTTGGGTGTTATTCCATGCTCAATGGCATCATCGTCAAACGAAGTGAACTTGCCTCACTCAACCGGTACGCATCGGTTCTCTTGCACGAGGCCGCACATGCGTCCTCGGGCGCCACCGATGCCACGCGAGAATTTGAAAGCGAGTTGACCGAATACCTTGGCCGAACTGCATGCAAAGGAATAAATTACTGAACTGGATGTGTTAACCTATGACTATTGGAGAACCACGAAAAGATTCCCCCGACCACACTGTGGAACTCGACATCCCCCACGAAGTATGGGTCCAAATCCCCGAACGCTTCCGACGGTCAGAAGAAGACGCTTGCGATTATCTCCTCAATGCTGTGAACATTGGTATCCTCGCCATGAAGAACGCTGGTTTGACCATCGACACATCTGAACTTCAATCCATGGTAGAAAGGACCGCTGAGCAAACTCTCTCACAACAGAGTGAAATCAACGAGCAATTGGAGCAGTTTGTCAACTCAACCCTAACAGGTGATGATTCTCTCCTCGCACGTCGGTTGAAGGAAACCTTGGGAACCAATGGCATGTTGGAGCAACTCATCAACGACCTGTTAGAAAATCTCACTAACCCAGATCGAGCCACATCTATTCCAGCCAAGACCAGTCAAGTGCTTTTGGACCAGGCCAACACCGTAATGGATACGCTCAACGCTGCGACCGACATTACCGACGAAACGACCAATTTGGGTAAGTTTGTTCGTGATCAACGCACCCGCGTGGGCGACATCCAAACAATGATGGCCGAAGCCATGACGAAGATGGGTGAGCAAATCGATGCTCGTATGAAGCGCATTGAGGATGCACTCAACGTCGATGAAGCTCTCCAGGCCCGTGCAGACGAGATTGAGGAACTTAAGGACAAGAGTTCTCACAAAGGCATCCACTTTGAAAACGACGCAGTTGATGCTCTCCAAGACACAGCAGAGGTTCTTGGTGACAGGATAGAACATACTGGCGGTTCAGGAGAAGGGGCGAGTCGCTCCAAGGTAGGAGATATCGTTATTGTAATCCAGCACCAAGGCGTCCATGAGATGCGTATCGCAATTGAAGCCAAAGCAGGCAGCATTAGCCGCAAGAAACTAATCGAACAGGTTCGTAAAGGCGTCATCAACCGTAATGCAGTTCGTGGTATCGGATTGATGGAGAGGAAGCATATGGGCAAGACTCAACACGTTTTGGGCCAAGAAGGCGAGAATTACATCATCGGTGTGGATTGGGCTGAAGATGATTTCCTTGCCCTTGAAGTGACTTACAGAATGCTACGTTCTATTATGATTGCAGAAGCCCTGAGAATGGATGGAACAGATACAATTGATGTTGATGCGATTCAGAAGAGGTTGGAACAAGCCAAGACCGATCTTGGAATGCTTCAGTCAATGAAGACACAAACTTCGACCGCCATTGGCACACTTGAAGGAGTTCGCTCTAACATGGATATTATGGAAAAGAAAGTGAGAGGCCAACTCTCAGAAGCAGAGGATTTGCTTCGAGATGAAGAATGAAGTGCTGTATCCACTGATGGATTCAATCGATTATTCTTCTTCCGACGAAGCCTCAGGCCACAGGTCCTCGCCTTCGGCAAGGTCCCACGTCACAACATCCGAAGAGGGCGCCGATGTGGTTGACGGCGTCGCCAACGCTTGAGCCGAAAGGTCTGGGGTGACCGAGGTATTTTCCTCGCCGTCCTTTTGAGCGCCCAAATCGGCTTCAACAACGTCCAGGTCGGGTGCTTCGGGAACGTCGGGCACCTCGACATCGTCCTGTTCAGCGATTTCGTGAAGTTTCTCGATCAGTTCCCAATCGGGCTCCTCCGCTCCCGCTTGAACCCCAGCGTCCTGACGAACCTGGACCAACTC
>Ga0255769_10001364_pt1 | contig 28137 bp, 18 predicted proteins | sample 041ome_9_FD_179637 | JGI IMG/M metagenome (GOLD analysis project Ga0255769, IMG submission 179637) | Coastal salt marsh microbial communities from the Groves Creek Marsh, Skidaway Island, Georgia - 041413US metaG (version 2) | ecosystem: Environmental > Aquatic > Marine > Intertidal zone > Salt...
ACAACAACAAGGCGACAAGTCGGCTCAAGCTGCTCAGTACGCGAGCCTGCTTATGAATTTGACAGGAGAGGCTGCAGATGCGAAAGCGAAAGGGAAAACCAACGAAGTCAAGAAAAGCACGAAAAATTAGTAGTTCTCGCGCACATCATTTAAAAATATAACTGCGTGCTTGTTTAGGAGGAGAACAGACTTCTGTGTACACTAGTTAAATATTTATCAAGTTAGAAGCATTGTCACACTTGAGAGATTCGTATTTTAATAATGTATTTATAACACTTTACAACAAGTACCACGGTACCAACTACTTCTTACCGCCCTTCTTCTTCGCTTTTTTCTTCGGTTTGGCGTCGCGGTCGTCTTCCTCTTCGTCTGATGAGAGCTCCAATTCTTTGACCAAATCTTCCTTACCGACGTACACGTCTTCTTCGTCAACACCCGACTTACGCTTACGTTTCTTCATTTCTTCGAACGCTTCGTCACCGTCTATGACTTCGTCGTCGTCATCGTCATCGTCGCCACCTCCGTTCGAGAAGTCGTCATCATCGTCATCGTCGTCGTCGTCATTACCATTGTCGTCGTCATCGTCGTCATCATCATCATCCGAAGAAGAGGACTCATCGCCGTGAGACTTATTCGAGCGAATAGACACATCCATGGCTTGCATTGCCGCGCGTCTTTTCTTACCTCTCTCTCTCAACTGTTTTACGTACCTCGTCATTGGTGCTTTCCCTTCCATTTTCTCTCCGTGCAAGAAGCTCTTTGCTTTCTCGATATCTTTCGGCGAAAAATCTGCTTCATCGTCTCTTTTTCTCTCAATGTAATCCGCGTTGCGTTCAATCACATCCAACATTTGCTTCGCTTGTTTTTTAAATCTACCAACGGTTGTTTTCTTATTGAATCGTTTCAATTCTCTAGTCACGGCGTGAGAAATCTCTGGAAATGCCACTGAATACGCGTGCTGTTCGAGATGTTCACCGAGCTCCTCAAATGCGGATTCGACAATGACGTCCTGAACAGCCGGGGAGCGCAATTCGGTTTTGGAAACTCTCAGAGCGAGCGTAAAATCTGGACTGGGCGCTTTCGTTGACATTGGCGCCTTATACAACTCGGAAAAGTTCAACAGTTCCAACGTGAGCGGCGCGACTGGCGCAAACGTCTCCATCGATCTCGAAAGCCTGTTGAGGATTTTCAAAAGACGGATGCGAAGCGGCGCGTATCGTGCCGAAGGTAGCACTCTCGCCGCACCGAGTGCAATTTGCTGCACCGGGTACGCCAACGGTCGTAAGACCGAATTCGATCCATCTTTTGTTGTTTGCTCGCCGGAACCTGCGCTATACTCTCTATTCGATGCGTGTGCCGTTAATATCCGCTCGAAACATTCCAAGCAGTTTATGTATTGCCAACAATACACCGACTTGAACGCATCTTTTGTTTTTTGCGCTAATGCGTTTCTCAACAACGTCGCGAGCTGTCTAATGTACGCAAACGCTAATCCGTAGGATTGGTTTTGATCGATGCCAAACATCTCCACCACGCACGCGCTCATAAACGCGATATTCTCTGCTGAATTCGCATTCATAAACTTTGCGTTGCTCGCGTACGCTCGGTACACACCCTTAACCGCTCTCTCCAATGCCGGTCCTGGACATGTCGCCGCAATTGCTCTCAATAAAACAATCGCGCTCACCCTCAACTTTGGCTCTCCGCTCGAAAAACACATCAAAGTCGTTCTCGTCACGCGTTTTGTCAAACGTTCAAATGGTTTTAAAAATGCCACGGATGCCGCCAACCGTCTCAAAACCAAAGACGTCATAGAGGCATCCGTCAACTGTCCGAGCAAATGCAAAGTGTTTCCAATGTACGACTTCACCACTGGCTCAACTTTTTTCCATCTGTTTGATTTCATCGGCTCGTAATCGTATTGCTCTTGCGTCGATTTTGCCGGCTTGTCGCCCAACACGCCTCTAAAAATATCATCTGCCTCCGCCAACACAAACTGCAACAAATCGTTGAACGCGCTCGAACTCGCCAACTTCAGCATCGTCTGATCGTTCTCATTCTCCTCGTCACCGTAATGACACGCGGCTCTATACGCGGTAAACAAATGCTTCGCGGCGCCCAACGCCTTCCCGCCTCTGGCGTTTTCGCACAATTTTTTCACGAGCGCGGATGTCAACGTCTTTCCGGAGTGTCTGGTTTCCGATTTCTTTTGCTTCTTTTTCGCGCGCTTCGTAGCCTCGTCGTCGTCGTCGTCGTCGTCGTCGTCGTCGTCGTCGTCGTCGTCGTCCTGTTCCTCCTCGTTCTCATCGTCGTCGTCGTCGAATTCCAACAACTCTTTGTCTTCCTGCTGCAAATACTCGTAAAACTCGGGATCCGTCTCTTTCAGAGACTCCAACTGTTTCTTGTGCCGCTTCATTTCCTCTTTCGTTTTCGCGTCGTCTTCGTCTCCCTCGCTCTCTCCTCCGTCCATGTCGTCGTCGTCGTCGTCGTCGTCGTCGTCGCTGCTCTCTTCCTCTTCTTCTTCCTCGTCGCTGCTCGCGTCCAAAAACTCGTCGATGTCCATCTCTTCCAACTCTTTCTTCCCTTTCCCTCTCTTCGCGTCCGCGAAGCCTCTCTCCTCCTCCTCCGCGTCGTCATCCTCCTCCGCGTCGTCTTCTTCGTCCTCTTCCTCCACCTCTCTGCGCAATCTCGCCTCTTCGGTCCGCTTTTTCTTCGCCTCGTTTCTCGAAATCTTCTGGTGCCGCCGCCGGCTGGCGAGCTCCTTCGAGAGGTGATTCTTCTGGAAGTTTTTCGTCCTTTTGCTCGGTTTACTCATGCTGGCTTTCGGTGATTGATTAAAACGCGCGCTCCTTTACGCGAAGGCGGCGGCGTCGTGCGTTTTGCCACGTGAGCGAAAGCGCGACGACGTTCTTCTCTGCGCGGCCGGCGGTCGCTTCTTTTTGTGCGTAATTTTCACCTCGTTTTCCCCAACAAAAACTCCAAAAGTTAACACTTTTCCCCAACACTTGGACTCCGCCGCGCGCGCGGGGGGCTCTCTCTCTCGTCGTCGTTTACCACCACCACCAACGGAGAAGAAGAAGAAGAAGCCAAAACGAGGAGAGAAAAATGACGACGACGGGTTCCGCGGGGTGGTCTTCTCGTCGTCTTCTTCGTCTTCTTCTTCTTCTCTTCGTTTCTTCTTTTCCAAAACCGAAGTCGTCCTTCTTCGTCTTCGTCGAAGGTGCGACGACGAGAGGAACATCATCGACGACGACGACGAGAGCGCGCGATCACGATCGACTCCCGGGCTGGCACGGAGAGATTCACAGCGTGAACGACGCGCTCGCGGAAGCGAGGAAGAAGAGACGAGAGAGGGCGCGTTTAGATGCGATGCGCCTTCGCGTTTTGTCTTTACCTTCTTCTTCTTCTTCTTCTTTGAAGTGCGAGGCGGAGGCGACGATCGAGACGGCGCTTCGCGCGAACTCGTTCGACGAAAACGACTTTAACGATGATGACGATGATATTGACGACGACGACGACGACGACGACGGCTCGAACGCGAAAAGGAGTAAGCTGTGGTGTCCGGGCGAACCGGTCTCTCTGTACGACCCGGAGAACAGCTCGAAAGGAAACTATAAACACATGGCGATGGTGGAAACGATACCGTGGAAAGGACCGGCGCTCGGGAACGTGCTGCTGGCGTGGCAAACGAGCGAGAAGATCGAGGGGACGAAGCAACGGATCGTGATGGCGGAAGCGGACGGGAAGGAAGAGCGGTTGAAGTTTAAAGCGCTGACGGGGAACGAGCAGAGGAAAATTTTCGCGGACGTGGGGAGTTACGTGGTGCCGACGGACGCCGGGGAGAACGGGGCCGTGTGGGGACCTAGCTTGTTCGCGAATCCAAGGAAAAATCACGAGATTTGGTTGTTTTATTCGCAGTCGAGAACGGGCGGGTGCGGGTCGAGAGTGCCGGGGATGGATTACGCGCCGGGCGGGGATATATTGGCGAAAACGTTTAACGTCGTCAGCGGCACGTGGACGCACACCGAGAAGATCGTTTTGAGTCAGGATTACGACGACGGGATACCGAAAGTCACCGCGAATAAACCAATCGTCTTGAGACGGTCCGGTAGGTGGGTTCTGCCGTATTGGAACGAACGCGCGATGATAGAATCTCCCGCGGCGAATCCGGATTGTGGGAAACTGAACGGCAAAGAAGGCGCGGGCGTTTTACTTTCCGACGACCACGGCGAATCGTGGTATCCGTCCGAAACGATTCGAGGTAAAAACACGTGGTTGATTGAAAACGCCGTCGTAGAATTGGAAGAGGACGACCACTTGCTGATGGTATTTCGCACCAAAGCCGGGTACGTTTTTCGCTCGGAATCTCTCGATGGCGGTCAAACGTGGACGGAAGCGACGCCTATGAGAGACGTCCCGAATCCAAACTCAAAAATCGACATGATTCGTCTCCAACCGAGCGGTTTACTCGCGCTGGCGTTCAACGACCACGCGAAGCATCCGGCCAAAGGATGCTCCCGATGTCGCACGTTCCTCAAAGTCGCGTTATCCTCGGACGAAGGTAAAACGTGGACTCGAATTCGAGAGCTCGAAATGGACGTCGACGGCTCTTTGCGGTCGCACTACCCGACGTTATTGCAGAGAGGGTGCGAGTTGCTCGTAGCGTATAGTAAATTTTACAAGATCGAACCGACGGGCGCTCGAGCGGAGGAGAGTTTAGCCAAGCAAGGAATTTATGTTGCCAGAGTGCCGCTCGTATGATTTTGTTTGTATAGTAGTTTCGTTGTCATATTTAGCCTGCGTAGCCAATTTTCTTCTTCATGTTTTTGGACGCATAACACAACAAACAAACTAAAAGCAAACGCACAAACAACGCGCAGAAAAAGCACCACGGGAAGAAGAGAATGGCGACGACCGTCGTCGTCCTCTCCGAAGACGGCAAAACCAAAACGACGCTCAAATCTTTACCGCCGATGAAACCTTTGAGAGACGCTTTGATTGAATACGCGAGTAAACGCGGCATCGAAAATCCTTCGAATTTGGAGTTTCGATTGGAAAAAATAGACTCGAAAACGAGGAAAGTTGCACACGCGAGAGTGGACATGGAGTGTCCTTTGCGGCATTTGAACTTACCCGCGAACGCAAAGCTGAAGGTTTTCGCGAAGAGCGTCGTCGGTGACGCGAAAGTAGGAGGAGTAGGAGGGGTTGTTCAACGAGAACAACAACAACAACAACAACAACAACAACAACAACCTTTAACGGGTAACAGAGGTGCCTTGGCGAGCGGGAACGCTAGCGCCGCCGCGGCGTCAAAATCCTCGGATAGAAACGATAAGAACACATCCTCCTCGTCAACCTCTACTGTTCTCGGCAAACGCTCGGCGCGCGTTGTTCGACAGAAAACGTTGGACGCGGAAGCGGAGGATCGCAACGCGAGAGCGACCATGGATCCGACCAACGGTTTAGTCTCCGCGAACGAGGAGTTACCGGAGGCGTTCTTCGAGCTGTCCAGCGCGGAAGCCGCGCAGATTGTGGCTGCGAATAGGCGTAAATTAGAAAACGGGAACGTGTTGTTGACGAAGAAACATCGGGAGCAAGAAGCGCAACGGCGAAGAGAGAAAGTGCAAAACGCTACGATACGAATAATGTTTCAGCAGAAACCAATTTCAGACGTGTGCGTGGAAGCGGTTTTCGACGCGCACAAAGAAACCGTCGCGGACGTGTACACTTTCGTTCGAGAGATCATCGCCGATGATTCGATGAAATTTGAGCTCTTTGTCGCACCTCCGAAACGCGTCTTGAAACGAAACGGCCAAGACGCGAACCAATCCTTATACGACGCCGGCTTAGCCCCCGCCGCGAAAATCTTCTTCTCCTCGCCAACCCCCGCTTCTCACGCGGAAGAAGAAGAAGAAAGCCTGCTCAACGCCAAGTGCTTGGAAATGCTTCGATTACACGACCAGTCCTCGACCGCGATGAAACCCGTGCGCCCGCCGCCGCCGCCGAGAAAGAAAGAAGAGGACCCTTCCGCGGCGTCCTCCTCCAAACCGGCGACGACAACCGCCGGAATGACCGAACAGGCCAAGAAATCCTTCGTCCCGAAATGGTTCAAAAAGTAGCAGCACGCAGAAAGAGAAAGAGCGAGTGAAAGTATCGTTGTCCTCTGGCCGCTTGTAATTAATAGCATTCATGTATGAGATTGATTTGAAAAATGTACGCGAGAGCGCGAAATCGAGCGCAAACCTCCTCACATTTTTTACCACATTGTCACTAACGAACACACGCGCAAACACAAGACATGGCGGCAAAGAAGAAAGCCACGCCGGTTTCAAAGAAGAAAGCGACGTCCGTCAAGAAATCCTCCGCACCATCCGCGACTAAGAAAAAAGTCGTCGCCAAGGCCTCTTCCTCTTCCTCTAAAAATCAAGCGAGAGCGTCCGTCTCGAAGATGTGACAAGCGTTCGTCCGCATCGCCAACAAGTTGAAAGATGAATTGGACGGGCAATTGGAAATCACGAGAGACGCGTCCGCGGGGACGTTTGAAGTGTTGGTCGGAGAAAAAACGGTGTGGACGATCACGGAGAAGAGACCGTTCCCGAAGCTCAAGGCGAAAGATATGAGCGAAGTGGCCGATATGGTCAGGAAAGCTTTGTAAAAAGGAGAGAGAGAGAGAGAGAGAAAAAGCAAAAGTTAACGAGTGTCCCTCGCGCATAACGCGCGCGCGCGCACGCACGAATGAAAAATGTGAACGCGTCGACGAGAAAGTATACGGAAAGGTTCGGGATAAAAAAAATCTCGCCTTTAACTCGCGATTGTGGGATATGATGTGTGTGTGTGTGTGTGTTTGCGTGTTATGCGCGAGATGTGCGCTTTTTCGCTACGCGCGCGATTTGTATATATATCAGTTGCGCCCTCGTACTATTATTATTATTATTGATTTTACACGCGTGCTATAAACTCTAATTTTATTTCTCTCGCGCTTCTCCAGCGTCTTGGTCTTCTTCTTCTTCTTCTTCTTCTTCTTCTTCCGAATCGTCCTTATCCTGGTCTGAATCGTACCAAATCTCGTTCGGTTCTGCGTTCGTGTGAACGTTATTTTCCGAAGCGGCTTTCGCGTGGCGTAAGATGGACTCTCTCGCGTCACCCAATCTCCAGTCTTGGTCGCTGAGCATGCCGTCGTTTCGTAACAAGTGCTGCGTGAGCAGCGTGGAACCTCTTTGCGCCGGACGGTCGCCGGCGCCGGAACCGTCGGTTTGCGGTTTTTTTGAGATGGTTGGATCGTTTCGCTCGATTTTGTTTAACCGGCGTTTGCGACCAGATTTGTCGATGGGTTCTTGGAATATTGGCAACGCGTTCGGGACGTGTAAAATGTTTTGCACGTCCACGCGGCGGTAAAAATCGTCCGCGTTTTTCGAGCGAGGGTTCCTACCAATCGCTAACATGGCGCCACGGTCTACCGCGGAAAGGTTAGTGTCGTATAAGAGCGACACTTTACCACGAGATCCGAGCTTTCGGTCGTTGGTTCCGCTACCAACGAAGAGTTGGTTCAATCGTTGGTGCCAAGTGGCGCAGACGACGTTTTGTTCCGAGGAGGAAATTTTAGCCACGCGCTCTAACGTTTGCGCGTCAAACACGTGTAAGCTTCCCGTGGAGGAAGAAGAGGACTTGCCACCACCGTCTTGGCCATCGCACCCGGTGAAAAACTTGGACCCGTTTGGCGAATACGCGACGGTCGTTTCACCGTATGACGCCGGCAAATCGTCAAACACTTTCACTGGTTTTTGCGCGTTGCGCAAATCCCACACTTTCAACGTCCCATCGGTCGCTCTCGAGAGCATTTGATGTCGTCCATCTTCCTCCTTGAAACACAAACTTGTTATTTCCTCGTCCGGTTGGTGACATTTTTTGAACAACTGTTTCGGTCTGTTTATGGACGTCCAGTTGTTATCGAGGTGACATTGCTGACTCGGCGGTAAAACTAAACCAACCGAGGTGGATCTGTACGCATTCGAGCCTCCTCCACCCCCACCACTACCATTTCTATTTACGCTATTATTGTTCATGATATTTCCTCTCTTTGAATTCGCCGGGAACAGTTGTATGCTTCCATCCGTTAACGCCATCGCAATCAAACTACCGTCCATGTTAAACGCGCACGTCGTCGCTCGGAATCTCCCTGGCTTGACCGATTGCGGCTTCACGACGGACCGTTGCGAACCTCTGGGATCGCCTAAATAATCCACGTTCCAAATCCTCACGGTCCCATCATCCGAGCTTGTGATTACTAAATTCTTCTCGATCGGGTTCCAACACGCTTTGGTCACGTTATGCGTGTGCCCTCTCGTGTTTTTGCTATCCAAAATGTACATGTCGCCGCTATCGAATTCCCCGAGCTCTCGTCCATCTCTGTCGAACACTTTCGCTTTATTCGAGCCCGTGGCGACAACAAACGCGTCGCCACTCGGCGACCAGGCTAACGAGTGCACCGGATACCCTTCGTTCGGTTCAATCTCACGAAACGGTTGCAAATCTTTCCGCATGCCGTTAAAATCGTACAGTTTCACCATCCCGTCCCGCGCGCCGGTGACGAACCGAGACCCGGTCCGTTCGACCGCGATGGTCGTCACCGTTTTCCCGTGCGGGTTCCCGAGTTCAACCTCGTCGGAAATTGGAAGTTTCTCGTATTCTTCTTCTTCTTCTTCTTCTCCTCTTTCGTCCCTCTCGTTCAAATCTTCTTCTTCTTCTTTGTCTTTGTCTTCTTCTTTCTCCTTCGAAACACCATCTCGCATTCCAGAAGCGCGACGACTCCGATCGCCACCGCCGAGTAAAAAACCGTCCTCTTTCTCACCACCACCACCACTCGTCGTCGTCGTCGTCTTCGCCGTCGCCGTTTTCGACTGCCGCTGCTGCTTCTTCTTGCTCCCGAATCCTCCGCTAAAGCCCATCATCGCCGCCAAGTTCGATTCCTCGTCCTCTTCGAAGAGCGCATCATCATTTTCCCGAGAAGAAGAAAAAAGCGCGCGAGCGGCGCGAGCCCCGTTCTCGTCGTCCTTCGTCTCGAACGACTTCATCGCGCGTTCGCTTCGTGCTCTCTCTCTCTCTGCGAAAAAGGTAACTCTCTCTCTCTCTGTCTCTTTGAACAAGAGACAAACTTTGACGAATTTTCTTCATTTTAAATTGGAAAAAAAGAGACAAACACATGCGAGCGGCGGCTTCGTTGGCGCGTCGTCATCGATGCCGCTGCCTCTGCGCCGCATCCACCACCACCGCGAGAAGAAGCGGACGGAGAAAAGCGTTTCTGTTTCGACGCGCCACTACTACTACTGCTGCGAAGATTTCAGATGAGAACGCGGTGGTGGACGCGTACCGCGCTTTGCCTCTGGACGCGATGCGACTTTGGGGAAAATGCGAAGAAGAAGAAGCGAAAGGAAAGAAGAAGAAGAAGACGATAAACCACGCGATCGAAGGCGAGTACGTGTCCGAAAAAGCCCGAGAACGCGTGCGACGGGCGTTGGCGTCGAGCGAGGCGACGTGTTTTTCGCTCAGGGAGTACGCGAGGACGATCGTGTACGAAACGGAGTGCATCGAGAGTAAGATTGCGCTGACGCACCTGGCGTTTGGAAAATTTTTGCGAGGCGACATCCCGGAGGAGGAGGAGGAGGAGGGAGAGACGACGAGGATCGAGTATTCGTTCCCGTCTCGACCGGCGCGACCGGTGAAACCGAAGTTGGTTTTGCCGTTCTCCGTGCCGTCGCCGAAGAATACGCCTCTGTCGTCGTTCTCGGCGCACGTGTTGCACACCGTCGCGCACATCGAGTTGAACGCCATCGACTTGGCGTGGGATACCGTCGCGCGATTCGGAGGGTTACCTCGCGAGTTTTACTTGGATTTTGCGCGAGTTGCGGACGACGAGTCGAGGCATTTGAGCTGGTGTTTGCAACGGTTAGAAGAGTTAGGGCACGAGTACGGGGAGATGGACGCGCACGACATGTTGTGGTTGGGGTGTTTCGAAAGCAGAGAGGATAAATTGGATAGGATGGCCGTGGTTCCGATGGCGCAAGAAGCGAGAGGATTAGACGCCGGCCCGAGATTGAGAGAGAAGTTAGTCGGGAGAGGCGATAATCGATCGGCGGCGATCGTGGAGAGAATCACAAACGAAGAGTTGAACCACGTCGCGGTCGGCGTGCATTGGTTTCGGGAGATTTGCGCGAGAGAAGAGAACATCGAGAGAGGTAACGAGGAGGCGTTGGGGGAGCGATTTTTATCGGCGGTGGAGAGGTGCGCGCCGGACGTTTTGAAAGGACCATTCGCGCACGAAGAGAGAGAGAAAGCCGGGATGAGTCGGGAGTGGTACGATTTGACGTACAGAAACGAGGATTTGCGCTCGAGATTAGAGATAATGGTGAAAATGGAAGAAGCGAATAGCGGCGAACGATGATAATACCGCGATAGTTGTTTTAGTCTATACATAGCAGATGATTTGTAGCTCGCATATTTACACATTTAGCAATACATAGAAAGTATCCGGCAGTAGCAGACGGGTGGTCCGGTTCATTTAATTTCGTAAGTGCTCTCTTTCCACGAAGATTTCTTTACCTTTACTTCTCAACTCTGCGATTGTTCTCGCGCCGACTAAACCCATCGTCCGTTCTAATTCTTCTTTCAAAATAGTGAACGTTCTCTCGACGCCTTTCTCCCCACCCGCGGCTAAGCCAAACGCGATCGGTTTTCCAATAGCTACCGCGTTTGCGCCGAGCGCTAAAGCTAACGCGATATCCGAGCCTCGCCGAATACCGCCGTCTATGATTAATTCCCTATCCTCGCCAACCGCTTTCCTAATACTCGGCAACGCATCGAATGGCGCCACGGCCCCGTCTAATTGCCTCCCTCCGTGATTTGAAATCCACACCGCGTCCGCGTTCAAATACTCGAACGCTTTCACCGCGTCGTCTGCTCTGTGCACGCCTTTCAAAATGAACTTCTTCCCCCACTTCTCTCGCAACGCCTTGGCGTCTTCCCAATCGAACGTCGGGTTGAACACGTCCCTCACGAACCCAGCCATATCGTCTCTCTGTTTCTCCATCAATTTCGTATCGTCCCTCAAAGCGGCGTACTCGAACGTTCTGTTTTTCCACCCTATCACGGCGTCCACCGTCCAACACGGTTTCTTCAAGCACTCGTAGATAAATCTCGGGTCGCTCAGTTTCGGCGGAATCGAAAACCCGTTGTGTTTATCCCGCTCGCGGTTCCCGAACCACGTCAAGTCTACCGTCAGCACCAGCGTCTCGAACCCGCTCTCTTTCGCTTTCCTCAACGCGTCGTCCACCAACTTCCCTTCGTTCCATACGTACATCTGGAACATCTTATGCGTCGGCGTCCTCGAAGCCTTCTCCTCCTCGCCGCTACTTCGCAAACACCTCTCGATCTCTTCGCAACTCGTCGTCGCCAGCGTGCTCAGCGCGTACGTCGTCCCAAACTTCCTACACGTCCTCGCGACCGCTCTTTCGCCATCGACGTGAAACATCGCGTTTCCGGCGATCGGCGCCGGTATAAACGGCACGTCCATCCTAACCGTCCCATCGAACAAACTCGTCTTCGTGCACACGTTTTCCGGTCCAACGCCGTTCAATACGAACGGATGCGCGTCGTATTTTCGTCGAAAACTCTCCCTGTTATTCCTCAGCGCGGATTCGTCGTCCGCACCACCCGCGATGTAATCGTACACGTACTTGTGGCATCGCATTCGCGCCGCTCTTTGTAAATCGTTCACGTTGAAGCATCGATGGACGTTCGGTTGGAAGATGAAGTCGACGAACGGTTTCGTCAATCGCGCGAGAAATGTACTCATATATGTGTCTTATCTTCACTCGACGCAGACGCGAGAGAGAGAGAGAGAGAGAGAGAGAAGACGAGAGAGAGAGGAGGAGGAGGAAGAAGAAAAGGCGTTCGTTCGTTCGTTCGTTCGTTCGAGTCTTTTCGCGCGCTTTACGATTTCTGTGCGGCACTTTTTTATCCAAAAGACGGGGAAAAACGTTCACTTTTTCCCCAACAATCTACATATAAAAGGGATCACCGCTGCTACGCATCACCTGCGCGCGATAACCAAAATAAACGATGCTCAACAGCGGGGCCGCGCGAGGTAGTGCGCGCGCATATTCTTGCGCGTCGTCGCGCTCGTCCACTTCTTCTTCCTCCTCCTCCTCCTCCAAAACTAAATTCGTAGTCGCCTTTTCGGGAAAAAGAAGGGTCGAAGAAGGAAGAAGAAGAAGATGTTTTGTCGTCGTCACGAAAGCGGGCGGAGGCAACGGGCCGGTCGCGAAAGACCGCAAATTGAGATGGTCTTCCGACATCGACGCGTGGGAGCGACCGGATTTCAAGTCTTCGGAAGATTCAATCGCGTTAAATCCGAACGAGTGTTTGAGCATTTCTGTGCCGGCGACGACGGCGAATATTGGTCCAGGATTCGATTCGCTCGGATTCGCGGTGGATTTAAGAAACGATTTAACCGTGGAGATTTCACCGGACGGGACGTTCCAGTTGGAATTGAAAGGGGAAGGGTGCGATTTTTTACCGCGAGACGAGAGCAACGCGGTGATTGAAGCGGTGAAGAAAGGGTACAGGTTTCAATCGAACGGCGAGAGAGAGTTGGACGTGAGCAAGTTGAAATTTACGAGCACGAATAGAATTCCTCCGGCGAGAGGTTTGGGGTCGTCGAGCGCGGCGTTGGTGTGTGGCTTAGCCGCGGGTATGACTTTGGCCGGGTCAGACGTGAGCACGGCGAGAGCGAAGAGAGATTTGTTGAATTTAGCGTGCGAGGTGGAGGGGCATCCGGATAACGTCGCTCCGGCGATTTTTGGCGGGTTTCAAATCGCGCTGAGCGATAACAACGAATGGATCACGAGCTCGGTGAATATTCCCGAGGTGATGTTGTGCGCGCTTTTTATTCCGGATTTCCACAGTTTAACGAGCGAAACGCGAGCGGCGCTTAGCGATAAGCTTACGCAAGCGGAGGCGGTGTTTAACATCGGGAGAACGGCGACGTTAATCAACGCGTTTAATAAAGGCGATTTTCGGTTGATGAAAATTGGCACGCAAGATATCATGCACCAACATCAAAGAGGGGATAAGCAGTTTGGGTTAGATAAGATTATTGCGGCTGCAATCGGGGCCGGGGCGCACTGTTGCTTCTTGAGTGGCGCCGGACCGACGGTATTAGCGATGACTGGTGGAGACGAGAACGGGAAGATTGGAGATAGCACGATAGCGGCGATTACGGCGGAGAGAGTAGCGGAGGCGATGAGCGATGCTGCCAAAGGGTTCGGAGTGGAAGGCCAGGCGTTGATTGTGGAGCCGACGATGGAAGGTATTTCTGCGTGGATTGACGTTTTCGACGGCGTGGACGACGCAGGAATCGACATGATGTAAGAAAACTTGTTTTATTTAAAAAAATATATACAAGAGGAGTGAGAGTATTCAATCTCAACGAAAATGCCCATAACTACGTTAAAATATGCAACTCTTCTTCAAAAGCTAAAAAAGCTGAATCATCGCGCGTGCTTATGTACGATTTCTTTCTCATATATTACAACTAACGCATGCTACGCGTCGTTAGAGCGCTGCTGGTAAAACGAGCACGCTTTGCTGCCGAGTGTTTGTCCAGGTCGCAGCTAACTTGGGACATGCGATCGACACCAAAGGTAAGAATCTCTCCCCGCTCGCGACGGCTACTATTTTCAAACGCAAGAAACAACTCTCGCCCGGGTTTGCCGTTTTCGTGGTTTTTGATTCGCCCGCCATCACAAAACCAGGCGCGTCTTTGACCGCGACCATGAAATCGCGAGGTACGTTTAGATCAAGATTTTTCATCTCGACGACGTACTCGAAGGCAACGCCAACTTGTATGAATTCGGGCACTCGAGCGCAAATGTTCATAACTTCGACTCGACGACCTTCGCCGAGAAGGTCTATGGACAGAGAAGACGTACTGTTCGGTGATGCTGGTGTGCGCGCATCGTCTTTGCGATGCCACGAAACGCTTTGCACGTTTTCGTCCGTCGCCATTTGCGTGTACACGTCGCCTGGATTTAATCGCGTTGTACTTGCATCGTCCACGACGACGAGACCCGACGTTTTGGCGCGAACATTCGTCAAACGCACGTCGCCTTCGTTCATACGCGATTTATTCTGTGCATTCAAATCAACATTCTCCGCGGTGTCATCTTCAACATTTTTCTCGACGAGTATGGAAACCGGCGACGTGCCGCACGGCGCAAAGATTTTCGAATCTAAAACTTCGAGCGCATCTGTGAATGTGAACGTTTTTGAAGTTTCCGCAGCCACGACGCGACGTCTAGATAGAGAAACTTCTGCCTCACCTTCCAACTCAGGAGAACCAAAGTTACATGTTAAGTGCGCCGAAATAGTCGCTCGAGATTTCTTCCTGTTCTTGTCGCGATTCGAGAAGAACGTCGCGTTCACGTCTACGCGTTTCGTCTCGCCTTTCGAAAGCGAACCGACAACTATTCGTGGGTTTTCAAAGCTCGCGGTGACTTCGCCTCTTTTTTCGACCCCATCGTCTTCACCTCCGAGGGAAACTTCTTGCAAACTTTCGTCGATGGAAAGATTGACGATGGCGTCCGCTAGCCCATCCACGGCGGTGACGACAACCGCCAGCGTCTTCTTTTCTCCAAAGAGAACAGTCGTTTCTTTAGCATCATTCCCTTCGCTCGTAATCGCCAACTCTGCGCGAGGAGCGAGTTCTTTCACCGAAACTGATTTCGTGTGTCCAACGAGTTTGAGCGTTTCCAACGAAGCTTTCGGGAATCGAAAAGTGATACCAGATTTCGTGAGAACATCCAGCGCGTCAACTTCCAAGACAAAGTCACTTTGCGTTTTAGATTGCGCTGTGAATGGTATATATACCACGACATCGTCGTTGATGCCATCTCTCGTGGCACTTGTCGTCGTCATCGTCGTCGTCGTCGTCGTCGCTTTCGTTCCATCAGAAAAGTGCGCTTCAATCTGCGCCACGGAAAACGCGTCGTGTCCGGTAAAGCCTTTAAGAGCATAGCGAACGGCTAGCGTAACGCAGTCGCCTGCGCGAACGGCATTATTACGGGACGCATCGTGGCTGAAGCTACAAGATGCTCTGAATGCGTGAGACGCTAATGAATCACGAGATATCTCAAATACGACGGGCGATGAAGATTGCGTTTTCATCGCGTCGCCGTCTGCAAGTAAACGAGATGCTCGCGTTTCACCTCCGCGATCGCCGCCGCGGGAATACTGAATGCCGTGTAATTCTAATAATACGTGCACTCGGTGTGTTGCGTTCTCGACGTCGTCTTTTTCTATACACACCAAAATGCGCTCTAAAGTTTCCTCGAGTAAATCGGTCCATCCTTCTTTCCTATACGTTTCCGCGCACGCAGTCAAAATATGCAAAACCTTCTCCTTGTTCGTCGCCGTGTTGTTTGCGTAGAAGAGTTCCAAGGCGTAATCGCTCGAAACGACGGTCAATAAACGGCGAAACGATCCATACCTTGGATTTCCCTCATAATACGCTTTCGCTTTTTCCAGCATTTCGAGAGGCGAGAAGGTGTTTTCAAAGCGCGCGTAGGCGCGCCCTAACTCAATCGAAGGTATTTGCGCGTTTCCGGCGCCGTGATTCTCGACGTAGTTTTGACCTGTTCCCGTGATTGTTTTACTTTTGTCTTCGAAAGTACCCAAAAATCGTCCGTGCGCGAGTGCAACTTGGTTTGTCGTAGATTCAACCGAAAGATTCTTTCCTAAACCCGAGGATTGCAGAAACTCTCTTCGCGATGCGAGAGCCTCGAACGCACTTTGATAATAGAAGCCTGGATCTAATCTCAAATCAAAGCACGTCGATTTCGCCACGGAAGTGCGTTGAAACTGCGAGTTGTCGTTGAAGATTGCGTCGTACACGTTTGGATTCGCGTGAAGCGTGTGTGCGAGCACGTCCGCGAACGATTTATCCGCTTTCGCGCGCAAAGTCAAGCGATACGCCGTGAAACATTTCAACAAACCTAAATCGTCCCGCGCGTTCATCGGTAAAAGAGTATCGTTTCTTTTCATTGGTAAGCACCTCTTTACGAACGAGGCGTGTTCCTTCTCCACTCTCGCCAATTCTTGGATCGCTTTATTCACCTCGATGTTCGCGTTTGTATCCATAGTCTTCACTATTTGGCTCAATAGCATCGAGGACATTCTCGATCGACAATACGTCAAAACTCTCAGCGTCTCGCACACTCTCCACAGTCGTCGTCTCGCGTGATCGTCGTAATTCGCGGTATTACTGTTTTCCTTGAAACTGCGAAGCACTTCTGGCAACGCTTCATCCGCGTACGTCACTAATCTCTCGTAGCATTCACTCAACGCGTTCATCGCGGCTTCGGTATCGCCTCTAAACTCAGCGTAACTCGCCGCTTTAAACAAATACCTACTCGCTTTACATCGCGCCTCCAATCTCCCCAAACGCACTTCCCGTTCGTCCACGACGTCGCCGCTCTCCAAAACATCTCTCTCAAACGCGCTCGCAATCTCGTCGCACTTCCCAATCGCTCGTTTCGCCTCGTTCACCAGCACTTCCTGCATCAACTCCTCCGTCGCTCGCGCCAACTGCTTCAAGCACTTCTCCCGCGAGTCGCTCCCGCGCCGAGTCAGCGAGACGATCCTCGTCGTCGCCGCCAAAGAAGAAGAAGAAGAAGCAGAAGCGTACTCGCTCCCACTCCCACCAGCTAACCTCGTCAAAACCGCCAAAACTCTCTCGCTCAAAGCGTACGTCACGTCTTCTTTCTCTTCGCCAAAACCCGAGGTGTCGTCGTTCTCGTTACGCTTTGATCGACGACTCACCGCGCAAAACATCAATCCGACTCTCTTCTCTTTACATCTCGCTTTCAATCGTTCAATCTTCTGCGCCTCTCGCGCGTACGCGTTCGGCGACGGCGCGTCGATCACGTCGTTCACGTTCAAAAAATATATCGCCACGGACGGTTTAGACGACCCTCGCTGCGTTGACGAGCGCGCAAAAATCCACTCGTGCGCTTTCGTTATTCGCAAGAAGAAGTTGTGCGCACTCTCGTCGTTCGATTTCTTCGACGACGACGACGAACTTAAAAACCGTTCGGCGTCTAAAACGCAAAAAGAAGACGAATTTAGAAGACTTCTCGCGACGTCCTCGAAATCCTCGTCTCGGTCGTCGGTGACGAGCGCGACGAGAGCGCGCGGGTGCGGGAGGACGTCTTCGTCCATTAAACGATGACGCAGAAGCGCGATACGATGTTCGCCTTTTTTTCTGACGAGAGAAGTTGTGTTGAAATTGGAAAAAATCGAACGCGGAAAATCCCCTAGAACGCTTTAAAACCCCATTTGTCTGCCGATTAAACAACGCATGCGGACTACCGCTGCGACGAGAGGGTCTTCTTTCGCTCTTCTTTCGAATTCGCCGTCGTCGCGCTCAAAGTCGGCGGCGACGACGACGACATCGAGAAGAAGAAGAAGAAGATGTTGTTGTTGCTGCGCGTTATCGTCGTCGTCGTCGTCTGAATCGTCTTCAAAAGAAGAAGAAGAAGACCGCGCGCTCTTCTCGCGAACGGTTCGACGATTTGGATTTTGGTCGGTGAAAGACCACGGCATGCCGCCAGAGTCCGTTCTTCTCGGAGAAGAAGAGCTGTGCGCGATCGTGGACGAGGAAGATGTCGTCGTTGATTTTGTGCCCAGAAAGAAGACGGTGGAAGAGCGGTTGAGAGGACGAGGAAGCTACGTGCTCGTGACGTCGAGGAGAAGCGAACGTAAAGAGTATCACGACGAGCAGCAAAAGCAGCAAAAGCGCTTGGACGAAGCGACGATGGCGGCGTATCTCGATTTTGAGAGACGCTTTGTGTTTCCGAAGAAGAAAACGTTCGATCGGGAAGGCTTCGATTACGACGACGACGACGACGCGTCGTTGGTGTTGGAGACGGAGGAAGCGCGAGCGAGACTGGAGGAACGCGCGCGGGAAACGGAGGAGGAAATGAAGAGCGCGACGAGTTTAGGGAATTTAGCGTTGTTTTCGACGAAACGGAGCGAGAGGAAAGACGTGTGGCCGGGGATGTACGACGTGTGCACGTCGGGCGTGCAAACGGCGAGAGATTTTATCAAGTGGGAAAATCACGGACAGACTTACTTCGATCCGTACGCGCAGTGCGCGATTCGAGAAATTGAAGAGGAACTTGGAATTTCTGGCGTGAAGTTGTCCATTTGCGCGCGCTCTCCCGCGGAGAAGAGTAAGCGATTACAACCGATACGGAAATTCGCGTACAGCGATAAATACATGAACATATTCGGTCACTGTTACAAGTTGGAACTCGACGCGGCGACTGAGAAGAAAATGGCGTTCCTCGACGGCGAAGTGCAAGAAGGCAGCGGCGAGTGGTTGCCTCTGCGATTGAACGACGACAAAGAAGAGTTGGCAAAGTTTATGGAAAGTGTCGTTCCAGTAGGTGCTTTGTGTTGCGCGAGCTTTTTAGAACTGATGGCAAAGCTCAACAGCGGCGATTGTACGGATTTTACTAACGCCGATTGGATCGAGTCGTGGACGTCGCCGAAATGGGAAGATAGGACTGTAATTTAGCGTTTATGAATTTAGATTTAGATATAGCGCGCGTTTATATACCGTAGTATTTTATTGTATTTCTATCGTTGTTTGCGCCGCTTCTTCTTCGGCGCTTCTTCTTCCTCCTCTTCTTCCTCCTCTTCCTCTTCCTCTTCGTCTTCCTCTTCTTCGTCGTCCTCTTCCTCTTCGTCGTCCTCTTCCTCTTCTTCCTCTTCCTCCGCGTTCTCGCCTTCTTCTTGCATGGCCATTTTCCGCATGATTTGCCTCTGTTCCCACTCTTCCATTCTCATCTGCTTCAACTTCTCCGCGATCTTTTTATTCTCCTCTTTCCTCTTCGCCTTCTCCGCTTCGCCTTCGCTCGGATCTCGCTCCTCCAACAGCGCTTGTTTCTTCCCGACCACTTTCGCCTGTCCGACCGTAAACCTCTTCCCAGAGCAATGTTCGACGACTAACTTTTCAATCTTCGGCACGTACCTCCCGGTCACTCGACAGAAAAATTTCTCCGGAACATATTTGGACGTCGCGAGCGCCGGCGCGTACTCCGCGAGCAAACCCACCTCCTCTCGCTTCTTTTCGAGCAACCGTTTTCGTTTTTTCCCATCGAGGAACGCGCGAACAATCGCGAGGTTCGACGACGGCATCGCGTGCGAGGTTAATTCGCACTTCACCTTATTCTCGAAGAGCGTCAAGTACCCGTCGTTCTGTTGCGTGTGCGTTTTCAAAATATAGGCGTCGTCAGCGCGTTCGAGAAGAAGAAGAAGAAGAAATGCGGCGGCCGGAGAGTTCGTTACACGAGAAGAACGACACGAATTGGAAAAGAAGAAGAAGAAAGAAAGAAAGAAGCGCGCACCTTCACGAGCTCTTCAAGAGTAACGCCATCATCATCATCATCGGCATCGCCGCCGCCGGCCATCACGACGACGACGACGACGACGACGCGAAGAAAAGAAGCGCCGCCTGCTGCGCGCGTGTCTTTCTGTTCACACTCTCTTGCGTCCAAATTGATGTGTTGTGGGCTTTTAAAACACCGATTTAAAATTTGTGAACCCTAAACCCTAAACCCTAAAATTTTTTGGTGAAACCCTAAGCACAAAAAAAAAGCACGGGAGAGAGACGCGTCGCGTTTGTTGTCATTTTCTCGCTCGGACGACGACGACGAGGGACACACACTTACACACACAGAGTGAGAGAGTGAGAGCGAGAGAGGAACAAAGAGCGCGAAGAAGCAGCGCGTGTGCCTTTTTTCTCTCTTCTTTTCGAGAGCAGCGGCACGATCGGACGGAAGAGAAGAGAGAGAGTCTTTTAACGACGTCTTCGTCTCGCGTTGTTGTTTGTTTGTTTGCAACGGGAAAGAGATAACGACTTTGAGAAGAAGAAGAAGAAGACCACCACACGAAACGCGCGAGCGAGAATACATATAAAAAAAGAGAATAATAATGTGTCGCTGGGTGTTTTACTACGGCGACGAGGTGTGCATCTCGAAAATCATCTACGGCGCGTACCACGGTTTAGCAAACATGGCGGACGGCGCTGGTTTCACCCCCGGGGTGGAAAGAGACATTCGAAGGAACCACGAGGTGAACGTGCACGGGTGCGGGATCGGATGGTACGGGTCCTGCCCTTTGCAAGGACTGAAAGATAACAAAGGTTTGTGCTCGTATTCGAGGCCGTGCTGTTACACGACGATCGCGGCGCCGTCGCACGACCGAAACTTGAGGAGTTTGAGTAAAGCGATTAGCACGAGTTTGTTGTTTGGACACGTGAGAGCGGCGGGGCCGGGGGCGAGCGTGCACGAGTATAACTGCCATCCGTTTTATAACGGGAGGTACATGTTTATGCACAACGGGGAGATTCATGGGTTTAAAAAGATACGGAGAAGTTTGTTGGCGACGCTGAGGGATGATTTGTTTGAGCACATCAGCGGGACGACGGATAGCGAGGTGTTGTTCGCTTTGGTGCTGAATCAGTTGCCAGATACGAGCTCGAGTCAGTCGCACGAGATGATGGAGAATGCGGTGAGAGAGGCGATGTGCTTGATTATGCGAGCGAGCGGAGGGAAGTCGAGCTCGATGAATTTGGCGTTTACGGATGGGGAGACGGTCGTCGCGGCGCGGTATCGGAATTCCAGTCACGAAGATCCGCCGTCGTTGTATTTTCATTTAGGGCCGTTGCCGGGAGAGAAAGCGTGGGATTTGGGAGGCGATGGCGGAAAAGATAGTTCCGGGAAAAAGGCGAAGAAGCAGGCGAGAGGATTAGGTGGTTTCGATAAGATGATGCTCCACGGCGAAGAAGGATCGGAAAACCGCGGCGTGCCGAAATACAAAAGTCGAAGGTCGCCAGAGTTTATGCAGATTTTTAAGAAGCGAATGTTTGCGACGCAGAGCATGCTGGTCTCCTCGGAACCGTTGTCCATGAATGGTTTGGAACGTTGGCAGCTGATGCCGCCGAATAGCCTCGTGGTGACGCACCCGGTGGTTCCGACAAAAGGGAGATGCTCGCGGAAGGAGTTTTTGGACGCGCAGAATACGGCGCACGCGTCAATGGACGGCATAAACGCCGCAACGGTGGCGGGAAGAATGTCGCCAAAGTTAGGCGCGGCGAGCCCCGTGTTGTATTGCGAATTCAAATGTCTAGAGAATTTGGAACGCATTGCTTTGAGCGGAGAAGAAAGCGCAGCGACGTCTCAATCGAATTCGCCGCAACATGTTAATCCACACGGTGTCGTCGCTGGCGTTGGTGAGGTTTCTTTGCCTCCATTGAAATCTGCTTTATCTTCGGAGCTTCTTCATCGGAACACCGTTTCTTCTGAGCCGGATTCGCCGGCTAAAGTGTATAAAGTCAACGAGCGCGATTCCGTCTCCGGTATCGCGCACGCGCTCGAGAAGCAAGGATTACAATATTCCGATTCCGAATCGGATTCCTTGTATTCCCGAGACGACGCGACGGACGATGTGAACCGATCGCCAACATCTAAATCGAAGCTGCACAAAGTGAGGAGTAACGAAAGGAACGTCAACATCAACAGTCCGAACAACAAAAACAATCGCGTCTCCATCGACAGCGCGGATTGTATTCCTCGACCGCAACGAGAGCGACATCACCGCGTCCCTCAATACGGTTTAGTATCTCTCGACGAAGAAGGGCGAGATTTAAACAGAAGAAACACGGATACGCCGAGTCCGCCGATTCATTACGGCGGCGATGGTGTCATCATAACGAACGACTCGCAGACGACGGCGAGTAAAAATCTCGGCGATTTTTACTCCCCGACCAAGAAAAATACGACGAACAACCTTCCCGTCGGCGGCGGCGGCGACGGCGCCGGGATCACGATGAGCGCGCAGCCGAAGCAAAGCGCGACGGCAAAAACTGGGTTTGACTTACTCAAGCAAACGAAGCGAGGCGAAAGCAGCTCGTATTCACCCGAAGTTGGAAGTTATTTTGGCATGTTGAAATAAAACGAGCCGGCGAGAAAATTTGTATAAAAGAAGAGACAAAAAACAAAAGACGCATTCTTTTTTGTAAAATACGGTGTTGTAATTAATGAGTACCAGTTTACCCCAAAAAACGATTAAGTAAGTTCACGCGATATGTATACACATGTGACGAATCTATCTCTCTTTACGAATGATGTATATAAATTACAAGCACATTTTCTTTTTTTCATTTAAAAAATATGATGAGTTTAGGACATCGGCGTCGCCGCGGTGGCGACGTTTTCGAAATCGCCGCTTTCCGTGTCAAACAAATGCCCCATCTTTGTCCTCTTCGCTTCCAAATACGTCTTATTTTCCAACGTAATCGGCGCAAAAAGAGGCATTCTCCCAGTCACGGTGATCCCGTACCCTCGCAACCCGTGATACTTGGCCGGATTGTTCGTCATCAACCGCACGCTTCTCACGCCCAAATCGTTCAAGATTTGCGCGCCGACGCCGTATTCTCTGTTATCCACGGGCAATCCCAAATCCTCGTTCGCTTGTACCGTATCTCGTCCTTTATCCTGTAAATTATACGCTCTCAGTTTATGACCTAACCCAATTCCTCGACCTTCTTGGCCTCGTAAATACACAATCGCTCCTCTCCCTTCGTCTGCTATTTTTTTCATCGCCATCTCTAACTGGTTGCCGCAGTCGCATCGAGCGCTTTTAAAGATGTCTCCGGTCAAGCACTCCGAGTGCACTCGAACCAACGCGTTTTCTTTCAAACTCTCCGCAATTTCCTCCGCAGTCGCGTGATCGCCGTACACAAAAGCCACGTGTTCAATGCCATCGACTTTCGAAACGTACGAAACCGCGGTGAACGACCCGTGTTCGGTGGGCACCCTGGCGATGGCGGTGCGTTCAATCAACGAATTCTTCTCCGTCGCTCGGCGATACCGAATCATATCTGAAATCAAAACCATTTTCAAATCGTGCTTTTTCGCAAATTCTTTCAGTTCGGGTAATCTGCTCATGCTCCCGGTCCCATCGTCGTTGACAATCTCGCACAAAACTCCCACCGGCGCTCGTCCAGCCATCCTCGACAAATCCACCGCCGCCTCGGTGTGACCGGCTCTTTTCAAAACCCCGCCTTCGCGATATCGCAGCGGAAACACGTGCCCTGGTCTCACCAAATCCGTCGGCTTCGTGTTTTCGTTCGCCAACGCGTTGATCGTCTCCGCTCTCTCCTTGGCCGAAATCCCAGTCGTGCTCGTCGCCATGTCGCAACTCACCGTAAACGCCGTCTTCATGTAATCCTTATTCTGCTTCGAATCCACCATCAGAGGTAACTGCAACGCGTCCGCGCGTTCATCCTCCAACGAAACGCACACCAAACCACTCGTGTGCCGAATCATAAACGCCATCGACTCTTGCGTCATCATATCCGCCGCTCCGATTAAATCGCCTTCGTTCTCTCGGTCTTCGTCGTCTAAAACGACCACAAATTTCCCTTTTTTTATCTCCTCTAACGCCTCCGGGATGGCGCTAAACCCCTCGGTGGGTTCGTCGAACGGGACGTCGTTCGCTTTCGCCTCCGGGTGCCACGCCGGCGTGGTCGCTTTGGTTAACAACTTTGACGTCTTCTTCTTTCTGCTGCCTCCTCCTCCTCCTTTGTTGCGACGAGTGTTGTTACTGTTGCTCCTCGGATCTCTAAACGTCGTCGTCGTCGTCGTCGCGAATCCATTCAAAGACGAAGAGATAAACTTCGAAGACCGACGATTCGGATTCGAGATGGCGGCACCAGAGAGACGCCCACTACTCGAGCACGAAGAAAAACAACTCATATCTTCTACGAAGCTACGAGACGTGTACTACTACTGCTGCCACTAAAACTCTCTTTCTTTTTTCTCCTTCTTTCTTCTTCTTCTTCTCAAGTGCGTTTGCGTTTGCGCGTCTCTTCTTTGTGCGGTTAAGCGTTCTGCTGCGATAACACAACTCACGTGCTCTAGGTTTAGGGTTTAGGGTTTAGTGCAAAAGAAGGCAACTTTCTCATTTAACGTCGTTCACATCAAAAAGAAGAAGAGTCAGAGAGGCTCCGCCTTTGCGCGTGTATTTATTAATAAAAGATAGATGTTGCCGGAACTGCCGCCACCACCGTCGCGATTTCGAGAGTTGGAAGGAGGAGAAGAAGAAGAACGGCGAAGAAGAGCTCTGGACGACGACGAAGCGTTTAAAAAGCTGGAAATCGAATTCGACGAGAAGACGTTCTTTGCACCATCGTCGTCGCCACGGGATGCGGTGAAGAATATCATCGACATCGAGAGGAGGAAGAAGACTTTTAAGACGAAGAGCCCTAGCGGAGAGAGAGAAAGAGGAGAGAGCGCGGGTGGTGGTCGCGATGGTGGTGGTCGCGAGTTTGGTGGGAGGAGAAGAGACGAAGACGGAACGATTCAGACGACGACGAGAGAAAAATACAACCGCTTGCTCCTCAAGCACCAAACGCTTAAAAGAGACTTTCGAAAGCTCTCGGAAGATTACGATTACAACTTTGCCTTGTTCAAAGAGCGAGACGAGGAATTAGATTCGTTGGAGGAGCAACTCAGCGTGGAGAAGAAGAAGAATCGCGCGTATCGAGACCGGATTAAGGAGTTGGAGAGAGAAGTCGCGCTCAGGACTCTTTGACGTTTGCGTAGTCGAGTAGTAGTAGTAGTTTAGTAGTAGTAGTAGTACCGCGATAGCAGAGAGACGAGCGCGTAGTAAAAGGAGTAGCAGAGAGTAGTGCATAAAGCTTTTTTTGGTCGTATCACCACGTGCGCGTCACCGTCGTCGCTTGTTCTCTTTCTGATTCTTCTCTTCGTCGTCGATTGCGATCGAAGCGCGCTTTGCTCGAGGAGGAGGCGTGTGTTCGAGGCGTGTGTTCGAGGAGGAAGCACGTGTCGACAACAGAAGTAAAATTCTTCATTCTTGTTACGCACACACGCTTTATTTACACGGCGCGCTCACAGAAATAAAAAGTAACTCTCACAGATCACGCGCGCGCATCATCTTTGATACTACCACTCTGTTATCACGGCGAGATGGTGAGTCGACGATTACGCGCGACCACCACCACGAAAAGCTGTTTGGCCTTCTTGTTTTTCGCGACGATGATGTCGGTTGGATTTCCCGGGAAAGACATCTTTTGCTCCGCCGCCGAGACTACCGGGGAGGAAGAAACCGCGATGGATCACATCATGGAAACGTTCTCGGGGGCAGATTTAGCGCTCGAGGAGAGCGAATTGAACCGTTTTTTGAAAGCGATGGCGACCGGGGGCGCATCCGAAGAGGAAGACGACCACGAGGCACACGCCCACGAGGAAGAGGCACACGCCGACGACGACGATGGACACGTGGCGACGCACGTCACGGCCGCGGAACTGTTGAGAGAATACGGCGCGGCCGGGGAAGCGGCGACGCGTTTGACCGAAGCGGAGTTTACCGAGGCGTGTCCAGAATTATTAAAATGCGCGGTAGACGCGGAGTGCGCGTTCGAGTACGGCGAGGAAGACGCGGCGAGTGAGGGTACGGCGAACCCGTCCAAGTCGTACACGAAGCTCAAGGCGGGATTGGCGGCGGCGGTGTTCGGCGAGAGCGTGTTCGGGTGGATGATTCCCACAGTTTCTAAAGCCGTCGCTGGAAGGAAGGCGAGGTGGGTGATGAGTTTGTTGAACGCGTTTAGCGGTGGGGTTTTCTTATCCGCCGGGTTGACGCACTTGTTTCCGCACTTGATGGAGTACCAGGAGCAGGTGAAGATTACGCCGGCTGGGTATCCGGCTGGATTCGCGCTCGCGTTGACGGGGTATTTGTTGGTATTTTTCGTCGAGCGAGTGTTGTTTCACATTCACGGGCACGCCATACATCCGAACGGGCACGACAATCATTGCTGCGAAACAGATTCGGGACCGGAAAAATACGCAGAAGAAGGCAAGAAGAAAGGAGCAGAGGACCATCATCACGGCCACGGCCATTCGCACGATCATCATAATCACGAACACGGCGGAAAAGCTCAGAGCTGTGAAGAGTTACGCGCGAGCAAAAGACCGTACATTCTGTTGGCGGCTATTTCTGTCCACTCCGTCTTGGCAGGCTTGACGCTCGGCGTGCAAAAATCGAGACAAAACATTTTGACGATTTTCACCGCCATCGCGGCGCACAAAGCGCCGGCGGCGTTATCGATCGGCTCGTCGTTCGTGAACGGTAAAGCGAGTAAAATGGTAAGCACCACGAGTATGATTATCTTCTCGTTGACAACAACGTGTGGGATATTCATTGGTATGGGTTTAGGCTCGGTCAGTATTAAAACTGTGTTTGTTCTCGAGGCTTTGGCTTCCGGGACGTTCTTATACGGCGGTACCTCGGAAATCGTCGCTGATGAGTTTGAGATGAGCGATAAAGATTGCGACGAGCACGAAGGCAACCACGTGAAGAAAGTACACGCGGGTAGAAGCTTGTCGCAGCGGTTGGCGTTGTTTTTCGCTTATGCAGGCGGCGCTGGCGTTATTCTTTTGTCCAACTTAGCGCTCGACGGAGAGCACGCGCACTAAAAAAGTAAGTTTTTTATTGGTGTGCCGCCGCGGCTTCTCCTGCCGCTGTTATTTTTGCCGCGTCCCAAACCAGACGTGTGTGCGTTGTACATTGCGTTAGATGTAAATAATTGCATCATCGCGTTGTTAATCATAAAAACTACACATTACACTACAGATCATCTATTATTAAGCTACTTTTCGCGCTGCCTCGTTCATTTCCCGCCGGATCTTTTCAAACTGTCCGTACAGCTGTTCCTTATACCTTTCGTCCGACCCAACGATGACTCTCAGCACCCCGTGCAAAATCGCCGCATCGCTCCCCCAAATCAAACAGTTCTTCATTCCAAACGGTTCGCTCGTCTCGCCCCATCCGACCACGTTCGCGCGAGGCACCGTAAACGCCGGCATCGGTCCCATGCCCCTTTCTTCCTCTCCGTCGTCTTCTCCACCATTATTTCTAGCGCTACCCTCCTCTTCTTCCAACTTCACCACATTCACGTTATCTGGCTCTAAACAGTCCTCGATCTTAATCGCCGCGACGCCCAACACGCAATTCGCGCTCCTGTTCCTCTCCTGCACTTGCCGCTTCGTCAACCTCCCGAAATACGCCACGCCCGGCGTAATCGCCAAAGTCCTCTTACTATTCACCGCGTCGTGATGCGTTCCTAAATATTCAATCCTATCCGGATTTGCCCACGGTTCTCTCCCTCCAATCTGATCGCACGCTTGCGCCACGGCGTCTTTATCCAGCGCCGACGAATTGTGTCGACTCCGATGCCCCCGCGGAAACGCCAACAGAGGCGTCCCGAACGCCGTGGATTGCACCGTCAACAACACGCACGGAACGTCGTCCACGATCGCCAGAGGCACCAACACCGATCGCGCGTCCGGCACGTGCGCGCCCTCTATTTTGTTTCGAGGCACCGCGAGCAAGTCTTTTTTCACGCGAGTGAGGTTTTCGCGGTTCAGAAGATGCGCATCGCGCGAAGAAGAAGAAGACGAAGAAGTCGAAGTCGAAGCGCCGCTGAATGATGTCGTCGTCGAATGCCAAAAACATCTTTTTCCCGGCAGCGCCGGCGGCGACGGTCCATCGCAACGCGCGCGCGCGAAGGAAGAAGAAACAGAAGTAGAAGTTGCCGCCGCCGCTGCCGCCGAGGAGGAGGAGGCAAAGGAGAAGAAACCGCGCCGGCGCAAAGACGAAGCGACGCTTCGCATTTTTTTTATCGGCGTGAAAAGGATAAAAAAAAAAGTGAAGATTCCAAAACGAAGGGTGGAGATTTTCACAAAAAATACGCGCGAGAGTCGACGAGGACGACGACGACGACGACGACGACTCGAAGAGCGATACGATGCACGTCGTAAAAGTAGGTAAAAGTAGTACCGCTGCAGTAAAAAGTAGTAGTAATTCACGAAAAGCGTTGACAATGGAAACCGGAACGAACGAAGCGTCGAAAAACGAAACCGCGCGGCGCGCGCGTGCTTCTTGCTCTCTCGGTTTCTTCTCTTTAGCGTCCGCGAAAGTTCATGGTGTCCATGGTCA
>Ga0255769_10001376_pt1 | contig 27927 bp, 15 predicted proteins | sample 041ome_9_FD_179637 | JGI IMG/M metagenome (GOLD analysis project Ga0255769, IMG submission 179637) | Coastal salt marsh microbial communities from the Groves Creek Marsh, Skidaway Island, Georgia - 041413US metaG (version 2) | ecosystem: Environmental > Aquatic > Marine > Intertidal zone > Salt...
ACTCTGTAGTGGTAAAAGAAGCGGAGGAGTAAAAAAGATATGAGCGCGACGACGACGACGACGAAAAACGCGCAAACTTTACTCGCGAGAATGCTTCGCGTCGCCAAGTCGTATAAAGATTACAACGTCCGCGAGTACCTCGTGCGAAGGACGAACGATGCGTACGAAGGTACGAAAGAAAAACCGGAGGAGTTTGAAAAGTTCGCGGAGAAAGAGCTGAAATGGATGGAAAGGCAAGAGAAAGTGTACGAGATGTACGGGAGCGAACGGAAGAGCGTTTTGGACGATTCGACAGACGACGTGGCAACGACGAGGAAGTAGAGAAAATTTTCATCAATATCTGTTGTACAATGTAGTGTTTCTTCGTTTAAATAGAACTGTGCACTTCTCTCTCCCTCTTTCTTTCTTTCTTTCTCTCTCTCTCTCTCTCTGCCGCGGATCTGTCTATTCGTGAGTGAGAAACAAAGCTTCGCGAACTGTCTCGATCGCGCTCGATATTCCCGACTTTTCGTCGTCGGCGAAAAACAACGCCTTCTCTTCTCGAAAGCGGGAGAACAAATACTGAACTCCCGCTCGAGCGCCGATGGAACACTCTTTACCACCTTGGAACGCGTTTTCTTCGTCCGACTTTTCCGCTCTGGACGCGACTGCGGAGGCGGTTTGTAAAACTGTTTCGGGTAAACCGGCTAAGCGAGCGACGTTGACGCCGTGGGATTTCGGGCACGAACCGGAGACGACTTTGTGCGTGAACGCGACTCGGGGCGGGACTCGAGTGGAGTCGACGAGCGCTTCGACGTGTTTTAATATCGCGCTAGAGGCGAACGCGAAGTAATCCGCGAGTTTGTGGTAGTGCGTGCTGAAGAGCGTGCGGGATTTGTTTCGCAACATCAAGTGTTTGCCGCAACTTAAAGCGATGGCGCAGCCGTCGGTGGTGGACGTGCCTCGACCGAGTTCATCGACACACACCAAGGAATTTTTCGTAGCTTCGCGCAACGGCTTCGCGATTTCGGACATTTCCACCGCAAACGTGGAAAATCCAGAGCGCAAGTCGTCTCTCGCGCCCATGCGAACGAAAATGGCGTCGCATGCGGAGAGGTTGAAAGTCTTCGCGGGGACCGACGAGCCCATGTGCGCGAGGATAGTGGCTACGCAGATTTGTCGGAGATACGTGGATTTTCCACCCATGTTCGCACCGGAGAGAAGGAGGAAGTTTTTATCCGCGGCAAAGTGACAATCGTTTGGAACGAACTGCTTGTTTAAGAGAGATGCACACGGGTGTGTCAAAACGTCGCACTCGAGGAATGCGCTCTTACCATCCCCGGGAAAAGGCGAGACGTTCGGTTTCACCGCGTGGCCTTCGCCGAGCAAAGCGAACTCATCCGAAACCACCGCGAGCGCGCCGAGCGCGTCGACTTCGGCGATGCACTCCGTCGCCAAACGCCATTCGCGCCAGTTTGCGCGGAATTTTAAGATTAAACCTTTCATCACGCCTTCCATGGCGGTTTCTTTTGCCTCCATCGCGTTCGCGCGCGCCTCTCTCAAGGGATCAACCGTCTCGCACGAGAATCGCTCAAACCCTTTTCGCTTACCTTCTCTCGTCCACATTTCTGGAACCCGTCGAGATAATCGATCTGGGATTTCAATAATGTGCGTGTCGCGCATGACGGTGACGAATTGTAGCTCGGATTTTTGACACTGCAACAACGCTCTCGCTTCGTCGAGCCAGTTTTCCAACTTTGCATCTGCTTGTCGGATGGCTTCGTCCGCGGCGTCCACGGCGGCGTCTACACCAGCGGCTGGTTCGATGCGGCCGCATTCTTTCGCTTTAACCCAATCAAAGGCGGTTTCAAACTCGCGCAAACCTTTAATAATTTCGTCTTTCGGGAAGAAGAGGTCTCCGCAGTAATCTTCTTCGTCGGCGTTTGTTTTTTCGCCGGTGACTAAAGCTCTGAGCAAATTTGATTTTTCCAACACGTGCTCGTTGCTCGAGATCTCCTCGGCGACATCGCGGACCGCGCGAACGCTTTCTAAAGCCGCTAAAAAGTCATTCAACTTTGCTTTGCGCATGTCTTCGTACAAAACGACGCGATCGGCGTTTCTGTTTGAATCCCCGCTGCCGACGCATCTCGCCACGCACCGCTCGTAATCTGGACTCGCTTTCAACAGCGCTCGAATTTTTTGAAACGTATCGACGGAGTCGTTCGAGCGCAACGCGTCTATTGCCTTTTGCTTCGATCGAATCACTGACGCGTCGCACGATGGGCGACAACATTGCATTCGGAGGACGCGCGTGCCTGGTGCAGATGCCGCTCGGGAGACGAGCTCTAACAAACTTCCCGATCTCCCGCCTTCAGTGTTTTCTAGAATCTCGAGACCGGACAAAGCAGCAGCGTCCAGGCGCATGAACGCGTGTTGGTATTGTAACCTTTTCGTAGTCGCAGCTGATGTCGTTGTCGCTTCTTGTTCCATGGCGGATGGCGAAGGCGGTGCGGAAGAATTCACAACACTTCCTTCGACCCCGAAAAACGTCTCGTCGTTGGCGATGGTTTCGTATTTTCCGTAGGGCACAACATCGTGTGCGACCAAATTATCGTTCAAGTAGAGCAGACACGTGCCGAAAGCTACGAGCGCAGCTTCGGCGTTAATATTACTTGCGTTGCCAAAAAAAGTTTCAATAACATCCGGGTACGCCGCGAGTGGTTTAAAATAGCCTTGTTTTTCAACTTCCTCTCTTACGCCTTTTGAGGACGTCATCGAAGACGAACACACGTATCGAATGTGTGCATTTGGCACGCAATCTCTGAGCGCCGCCGCCACGGCCGGTCCAGGGAACTCTTTAGCATCCGTCTCGCCCCTTCTAAAAATAATTTCCACCGGGTTCAGCTCGCACAACGTCGTTCGTAAACTCGACAGGGTTTCTTCGTCGCCGCTTCCTGGCACGACCTTATACGCGCCGAGAACAAACTTCCCCGCCGCACATTCTGCCGCGCAGACGCCAAAATGCATAGCCCCATCTTCATTCTTTCGAAACTCTGAAATTGCCAACACGTGAGACGCATCCGGACAACTTTCTACCATCACGCGATCAATCATCGTCCCTCTCGTCACCACCGCAATCTTCTCGCGTTTCACCACCGTATCTTTGCATCTCGAGTCTTTCTTTTTCCTCTCCGCGAGCATGGCGGGCGTTTCTGTTTGCTCAATCGTGACCACTTTGTGCCCGTTTCTCGCCAATGTTTCGGCATTTTTCTGGTAGTTCTTTTCCGGGAAACCCGCGTGTGGTTGTTCTCCTTTCATGTAAATCAATCCGAGTTCTTTCACGCCGACGTGCGCGTCCATCTCGTACATTTCGTAAAATTTGCCCATCTTGAACAATAAAACGGCATCAAAGTGCGTGGCTTTGAACTGCCACCACTGTTGCTGTCCCGGAGAGATTTTATGCTGAGAGCCATCCGTGCTCGGAAAGCTCTTCGGGAAGGTTTTCGGGAGTAACAACGTGGTTGGATCGTATTTTGGGCTGTCGAAAAGGTTTCCGTTTTGATCCTTCAGTTTCGGAGGGAACATGAAGGAAAACAAACGACGCTCTCGTTCGTCAAACTTTGATATTTGGTCCGCTTGGAGTCCGTTTTGTTGCTGCGACGAGGACGGTTGTTGTTTCGGCGGCGACGCGCGTTGCTTTATCGGCGCTACCGTCGCGGACGCTTTCGAAGCTTGCGCCGACGGAGGCTTTTTCTTCGTCTTTTTGTTTGCCACCGGCGAGTCTTCTTCTTCGAAGTCCTCGTCGTCGTCGTCGTCGTCGCCATCCTCGGACTCTTCCGGTGCAAAGTCCGATTCGCTTCCTCCTTCCTCCTCTTCGTTCTCGTCATCATCGCTCGAATCCATAATCACCGTTTTCTTCCTCTTCCTCTTCGCCTCTTCCTCTTCCCGCCTCGTCGCCCGGGTCGGTCGTTTCGCGATCGACGACGCGGCGTTCGACCGCTTGCGCTTGTTCCTTCGCGCGAAGGAAATTGGATTTTCCTCCTCCTCCTCTTCCTCGAAATCTACGTCCACGTCCATCTTTTCCTCTGTTCTCTCGTTCTCTTTTACCGTCGATGTGGTTCTCCCCGTCGCTCTCGTGGCTTCCGCGATCATCTCGACGCCTTTCCTCTCCTCGCTTACGCTCGCCAAAGAAGGTGCATTCTGGGCACCATTTTTCTTGGAAACATCACCTCCTTTTGTTACTTGCTTCGCTTCGTCATCAGCAGCGATTGCCTGCACCTTTTCCTTTTCCTTTGCAAAGACGACTCCGATGGACTCTTTTTCTTCTTTCGCGTTCTCCTTTTCCCCGGAGAACGACGACGAAATATGCGTTGGTTTCCTGTTCTCATCGTCCCCGTGCGATAATTTTGAATCCTCTTTCTCCCCTAAAGTCTTTTGAATCATCTTCATCGCATCATCGCTCTTCTTTTTCTTGTTCGAGGAACTGACAGTCGTCGTCGTGGAAAAGAAAGATTTGAGCGTTTTTTGCCGACCACCGTCGCGAATTTGGGAGAGAGGCGTTTTGTTGGTGGTGGTGTTGTCGTCGTTTGGTACCATTTCGTTCGTTGTTCGAGATGAATTTTGTGAAGCAAACCGATTTCAAAAATAGTGTTTCCCTGATGTGTTTGATGACGATGCGCGAAAAGACGCAGTAGTAAAGAAGAAGACGCGATCGATGACGAGAAGAAAGAAGAAGCTTTGATTAAATTGTATTTTAAATATATATATATTACGTAAGTGTTTACACGTGCACAACAACAAATTCTCTACAAATAGTATTATTAATCGCCTCGAAACAAAGTCCTTTTGGCCACGGAAACGATATCGGCTGGTTTCGGCAAGGCCATCGCTTCCAAGTTTGCGGCGTAGGGCATCGGGATGTCGACGCCGGTGACTCTTTCCACCGGGGCGTCCAAGTAGTCGAACGCGTCTTCGTTCACGCAGGCGGCGATTTCAGACCCGACGCCGCATTGCGGCCAGCCTTCTTCGACGATGACGACGCGTCCGGTTTTTTTGGCCGATCGAGCGACGGCTTCGCGGTCGAACGGACGCAAAGAGCGAAGGTTGATGACTTCCGCGTTCACGCCGTCTTTTTCGAGCTCTTCGGCGGCTTTTAAGCAGTAGCCGACCATTTTGGAGAAGGCGACGAAAGTGACGTCGGAACCTTCTCGCATGATTTTTGCTTTGCCAATTTCAATGGTGAAATCTTCGTCTAAGGCTTCTTTCGGGAGTTGGAAGCTTTCGCCGTATAAGAGTTCGTTTTCGAGGAAAACGACTGGATCCGGGTCGCGAATGGCGGCTTTCATTAACCCTCTCGCGTCTTCCGCGTCGTACGGGGCTAAAACTTTCAAACCGGGGATGGACATGTACCAGGCGGCGAAGCACTGGGAGTGCTGCGCACCGACTCCGGCGGCGGCGCCGTTTGGACCTCTGAATACAATCGGACACGAGATGGTACCGGCGGACATGTATAGCGTCTTCGCGGCGGAGTTGACGATGTGATCAATCGATTGTAACGCAAAGTTGAACGTCATAAACTCGACGACTGGTTTTAAACCCATAAATGCGGCACCACACGCGATGCCGGTAAAACCGGCTTCGGTGATGGGCGTATCTCGAACGCGTTCGGCGCCAAACTTTTGGTGCAACCCTTTGGTGATTTTATACGCGCCTTGGTACTCGCCGACTTCTTCCCCAATGATGAACACTTTTTCGTCTCTGGTCATTTCTTCGGACAACGCGGAGTTCAAGGCGTCGCGGACGGTCATACTTGGTGAATCCGCTGGGAGTTTTGAAGCCGTGGCGGTACCGCCGTTCAAATCTTCGTCTTTCGATCCGTCTAAGTCTCTCCCAGCCGCTCGCGAGTTTCTCGTCAAATCTCCTTTTTTAATCGCCTCGTACTCCGGTCGTTCCAAAATCGCTTTCGCCGCGGGTTCGTCCGCCGCGGATGCTAAAGAAGTTTCGCCACTGTCCAACACAGAAGCAGTACCAACGGTATCTTCCGCCACGTAATCCGCGAATTTCCCCACGTCCTCCTCGTTTTCGCACGTCACCGCAATCGCTCTTCCAATCGGTATATCGTCCGCTTCTCCAGCTGGAACCAAAATCTTCGCCAAGTACCCGTCGTCCATGCATTCCATCTCCATGGTCGCCTTATCGGTTTGAATTTCCGCTAAAATATCCCCGGCGTTAATCTTCGCGCCTTCGCTCACCGCCCACGACGCGACGCCGCCTTGCGTCATCGTCGGCGAGAGCGACGGAAACGGAATCACCGAGTGCGGAGGGTAATCCTCCGGAGATTTCGCTGCCGCTGCCGCAAATCCTCTGTTAGATCTCGCGATCGTTTTATTATCATTCTGGAAAACGCTGCTACTGCTACTATTCTTCTTTGGTATTTTTCCTCCGATTGCATCATCGCCGCCATGATGAGAGTCGTTCTTCTTCTCTTTCGTCGTCGTTGTCACCACCCCCCTTCTTTGTTGTCTCTTTTGCGACGACAACAAAGACGACGAAGAGGACGGAGAACAGCGCGCCGAGTTTGAGGACGAGGAGGAAGAAGAAGAAGAAGAAAACACCACCAACGGATGATGATGAAGATTTCGAACCGACGTCTGATTTTGGGAGGAGAAAAATCGCGCCAAAATCTGTTGACTCGTCGTACTTTCAACGAACTGTCGTCGTCCTCCTCTGGAAATCATAGTTCACGCTCTCGAGAGATCGCAAAGCAAATATTCTGTGTCTTGCGTGACTGTGACTTTTACGCCCCTCTGAAAGCCTCTCTAAAGCCTCTCTTCCAGAGCAACAACAACACAACACAACACCCCTACGAAATGTTCGAATTTTTTTCTAAAGAACAGAACAAAAGAGAGAAACGAGAGATCTGAAAAGAGCGACGCTTAAACCCTAATTAGGAGTGATACCCTAAATTATTTTTTTTTTCTCGATTTTTCTTCTCTCGACCAACTTTGAAGAACCGACGGACACATTTTACTTGCGCACCTACGACAGAAGTCCGAAGATGACTTTACGACGACGACGACGAGAGATTCCTTTCGATGAGCGCAACAGTTAAGAAGAAGAAGGAGGAAAAACGCGAGAAGAAGAAGAAGCTTGATGAACCCGCTTCTTCTTCTTCTTCTTCTCTGGATGTGTTGACCGAAGGGTTGAAACGATCCATTTTGCCTCAGATTCGCAAATTGGACGGGACGATCGCAAACGCGAGATGGATGCAAAAAGAAGTCACGGATGCAACCGATCGGTGTTCTCTCGAAGTGGAGAGAGTGATTTCTACCACGGTTGGAGAAGAAGAAGAAGACAACACTACGAAAGGAGAAAGAGAAAGAGAGGAAGAAGAAATCGACGAGCGGTTACGAAACGTGCTCGAATCGGTCTCCAAATTGCGCCAAAGAATGGCCAAAGTGGTCGAACGAGAGCGAGCGCAACGAGAGAAACTTTTACGCATGCGGAGGTGCGATTTGGACGTTCTCCGAGCGAATAAAGGAGAGGAGTGCGATTTTGAAGCCGTTTTGAGAGCAGAGGCGTACGCGAAACAGCAACGATAAAGACGATAAAACGAAGACGACTCTACCGCGGGGGCGACGCGTTGAATATACGTAAAATGTATTACGAGCGCAAAGCGCGATATGTGTGTTTGCTACTACACCTTCTTCTTTCTATTAGTATTTCATCCCTCCGTGTGGTCTTCTTTTTCTCATCATCTATTTGCCTTTCGGTCCATTTAACCCTAATCCTAACCTTTGTTCCATGACTTCGTGCGTCGTCTGTCTCGTCCTCGCTTCCGGTTGGAACTCCATCTGCCCTAAATAGTCCTCGAATCCGATCCGATCGACGTTCCCGCTTAAAATCTCCAACCCGAATCGTTTGCTTTTCACCGTTTGATTGTTCGGTAATCGTTCCACGTTTTGTAATATTTGTCGTTCGATGTCCATTTGTGCCGGTAAGGCGATGCCGTAGACGTGCGCGAGGTGGTTTTTCTTCGTTTGAGAGAGCACGTACGGGTGCGAATGGTTTTGGATCTGCTCGACGGGATGGGTCGTTGTCGTCGTCGTCGTCGTCGTCGCAGTGTGATGTAAACCATCGCGCATGGGGTCCCTCGGCACGTGCGAAAAACGCTCCCTGGTGAAGTCAACACCGTTGGCCTCGTTATCCTCCATGGACGTAGAGTTCATCAGAGTTCTTTCGTGCGTCTTTGTTGTGTGTTTGTTGTTGTGCAAGCGTTTTAACTGACGATCTTGGTGTTGTTTGACCTCTCTCTCTCTCTCAACGAGCGGGATACGTTTAGAGTAATATATAAGTACAGATCTGATTATAATTTATGTGCCTTTTCACGAAATGTTTTACGCGCGCGTTTGTTCTACCATTTCTCTCTCTTTTTCTCTCTCTTCGTCTTTGATCGTTTTTCTCGAAACGACGAGTGCGAGTGAAAGAGGTCGCTCTCGCAAAGCGAGCGAGCGTTTCTTTATTATTTCGTGAACCGCCCCAAAGCGCCTCCGAAGAACTTGAATATCCCTTTCACGATTTCTTTCCTCAATGCGGCGAGACCTTTCCCGAACTCCCCTCCCGGCCCAGCGTTCGTCTCTCGAATGAATAACGTAAATATTACCCCCCAGACGCCGTTTATGAGAAAGAGAAAGAGGAAGCCAACCGCGATGGGCGGTTCGCGCTCGATGAAAATCTCCAAGTCTTTAAAGAACCCTTGGCCGAGTTCCGGTTTGTTTTCTTCATTCACGTTGTTGTTATTATTATTGGCTACCGCGTTGTCGTTCAATTCTTGCTTCTCGGAAGAAGAACTGCTCGTCGCTATTTCAAACATCCTCCGCCGCCGTTCCTCCGCGTTCGTACTAAAAAGTTGTTCCTTCGTCGTTTCCTCTGAAGAGGCAGAGGAGGACAAAATCGTCGACGCATTCGCGACGTTACTACTTTCATTTAGCGCGAGAAACGCCGACATCACAAAAGCGCTAAAAATCATCTTCGAACCGCTAAAACTCCGAGCGCTCGTCGAACAGCAGCAGCAGTCTTCTTCTTCTTCTTCTTCTTCTTCTGTTCCTCTTTTAAACGCGCGGGTTTGAGTTTCCGTCAAAGTTTTTCGATCTTCGATGGAAAAATAATTCGTTTGTTTGTCGCGAATGAATCGAGCGCGAGGACGACGACCAACTGCGCCGAAATGCGCGGAAGAGTACGCCGAGGAGGAGGAAAGGGATTTTGACGACGACGACATCGAGAGTGCGATGCAATTGGTCATCCTGTGAATGAATAAATATTTTTTTTATGCGGGGGAGAAACAACAAAATGTTTTGCTCAAGTATTCATTCCCAAACAAACTGCCAATGAAAACTCTTGGAAATCTCTTTTTCCTCGCTCTTTTGAGAGGAAGAGGAGGAACAGAACGAAAAAAGGCCCGTCGAGGTAACTTATTATTTCGGCAGTATTTAGGTGTTCTTACAAAAAAAACGTCTCTATATGCGCACGCGCGCGAGGCTATCTATGCGTGGTGAATCTTTTCTCTCTCTTAGTGTGAATACTTTTCCAACAACTGGTTTTGAGTATCTCTCCTCGTTGTTCATTCAGCGGGCACGTACCGAAACATTTGCACTCTCGAGTGTAAGCTGTGATAGGTCGTTTGACTTTCTGAGGAGGAGGCGGCGTCCGCGCACGCCAACTCGAAGACGAACGCGAACGCGGATTTCCGGCCGCCATCGAAATCGAACGCGAGTTGCGTTCGCGGCGCGTTTTTTAGAAGCGGGATGCGGAAGTCGCCAATGTGCTCGGCGTCGTCTAAGGTTTCGTTTCGGAAGGAGGAGACGCGGAGGCACCAGAAGAGAGAGGAAGAGGAGGAGGAAATAGAGGAAAGGACGGGGATCGGAGGCGGCATGAATTTGAACCCGTCGACTTCGATCGTTGGCGATGATGTCGGTGGTGATGGTGATGAAGTCGATGGTGAACCCGGTACGCTGAGTAGTTTCCTCGACGATCCTTTCGTCGCGGTGAACGCAACCGCACAGTAAATGTGGCGTCCGCGAAGAGTCAAAAAGTGAGCGTCGTCGGGAGTCTCTTCCGCGACGTCTTTCACGCGTTCTCTCTTCACTCTCGAGCGCGATTTCAATTCTTCGAGGATAGCTTCTGCCGTGTCGTCGCTCTTTGTGTCGTTCACAAGGCGCGAGGATGGAGATTGATCAAACTCTTGCGAAATTCTCGCCGCTGATGCGTTTCCGAACGAAGCGCTGTGCGAAAGAACATCCGCGGATTCGTCTAAAGATATCGCCAAATCGCGAAGGACGGAAAGCTTTGTCAACACGCGCCGTTCGTTCTCGTCGTCCAACCGCTTCTTTTCTACCAAGACCGGTGAGATAGGAACGATATTATGAGAGACCATCTTTTCCGGAGAGGAGTGACTGCCTCCACCGCCGCCGCTGTGGATGGAATCTCCTCTCCCAGTTTCGTTCTTATTCGAGATAGATAACCCCTCCATGGCGGCGGTAGAATCTTTCAAACTACCGCTAAGCTTAGAACCTGCCGTATTGGCGATTGAGTTCGCAAATCCGGCAAATTTACTCGCCGCCGCGGTAGCGACGGATGTTAAACTCGCGGATGAAGTCAACGCGCCGCCGAGTATCGGTGTTTTCGATCGAGACATCGTTTGAGCCTCTTCCGGAAAATACGTCGCGCCTGACATGGTTTTATCCGCAGTAGAAGACTTTAACGATACATTGCCGACGCTTTGAGACGCATTTGTAGCGTTGCCGACGGCGCTATGCTTCACTGGATTCTCTTTCTGTAATCGAAGATTTTCCAAGATTCGCCTGGCGCGTCGCGTCCGCAACATGGTCGTCGGGTCGAGTTTCTCGGGATCGACGTTTCGTAAGTTTGTAAACTTTGCGTCGCGAAACTTTGACGTCAAACGCAAACGTAAACGCAAAATCTCGAGCATCAAGTTCGCGTTAAGTCGGTCTTCGAAATCTTGGGTATTTGCATGCTCGACAATCTCTACTGCCACGCGCTCGTAGGCGTCTAAAGTAAAGTTTTGCTCGAGATACGCCTCATCTTCCGGGCTTAGTGTACCAACGATATCTTTGTCTGAAATTGACGCGCCATCATCGCCACCAAGTATTTCAACGCGACCGAGCGCCATGGTGAGCGCTAACGCCGACGGTGACGTGCCCACCGTGCGTGGTTCAAACGTCAATTTGATCTTTGATGTGGCGCTTTCGCTGCTCGGAGTAATCTCATTTTGACGTTCTCTGGCGATACCTCCTTCTTGCTCGTAGAACTCGACGTCTTCGAAATTCCTATCCAGTCTCTTATAGCTGTACTTCCACACGCCTTCTTCGGCGTCGAACGGCCCGGCGCACTCTACGAGAGGCAATGCCATCGTCGCATGCGTTGGGATTATTGGAAGCTTGAGTACGATAGAAAATTTCTTCTTCCTACTGGCAGAAAGAAAGGTTACGCGAACGCGACCTGGCGCGAAACGTTCGTTCGCCCCTTTCGGGTCGGTTAGCAACAACCAATTCTCGACACCACCGCTGCTATCGACTTGATCACCAAACTCTCGCACTTCATACGTGAGCGATTCGGAACGCGAGCTTCGTGGACACGGCCAAACCGATTTAAAAAACTGACCGATCGCGACTTTGTCGTTACCATTACTTTCGTTGCCGTAAGAAGAAGCGCTACTACCACTAGTTTCGGATAAACCAGACTCTTCGCCGAGGAAAAAAGATTCCTCGGTGAGCATTTCACCGTTCTGTACTAAATTAATGGCACATCTCGGTGCCGCTAATAATGCACCGAACGAAGCTCGTGACTTCACCACTCTTCCCTTTTCTTCCAGCGGGTCTTGCACCAAGCTTGGAAAGTAATATTTCCGTCGAAGGCCTAAAAACAACTCAAACTGCGTCTGACGGAACCCGTCCGAGACTAAGTTTACGAACCGTCTCTGAACGCTAATACTCAGGTTCGACGCCGTTGACTGCGAAGACTTAAACCGCGAGTTTGAATCGTGACTTGTCGTTGAATCCAACAAATGCATCATCGCCGTGTGCGACGCTCGCGTCGACGTGTAAATCAAAGCGTGTAAATCCCCGTTTTGCAAGTATACCTCCGATGCCGCCGATAAGGCCGCTCGAGACATATTCACTCGCAAAGTGTCCACAGTTCGTTCGAGCCAAACGTACGAGTCTTGCTCGGATGGAAATATCGAATGTTCAGATACGTTTGTAGTCTTATCCATATCGAACAGTTTTCGTTCAGCTTCCTCTTTCTCCTTTTCGCGTATCACGGCGTCGTCCTTGCGTTTTTGAAGAATAGCTTCGCGTTTTGTCTGTCGTTCTTTTCTCTCTTCGTCGACGACTTTTACGAAATCGTCCGGTAACGCCCAAGACGTTGAGCGCATGTTGTGGTCGATGTAAAACGTTCTTCCAGTCGTCGTGTCTAAACGTGACTCCCACCCCTCGGGTAATCGCGCGCTTAAATCTTCATCAGCCGAGCGCAAGAATTGATCCTCTTTCGCCTTCTCCATGAGCTTCGTCGATTGTAACGAGTTACTCTCAGGGTCGGTGAGCACGTCCGCTAATCCTAGACGCTTTGTTTGCTCCGCGAGCAATTGAACTGCAACAAAAAATCCGGCTAAGTTCGTTCGATCTAAAGAATCCGCGCAGTTGTATCTCAACACGCCCGCTTGTTTCCTGAGCGTTATCATTTCCCCCGTGGCTTCGTCGAACGTCCCGTAACCGTAACCGTGCTGTCCAATCTTATCGCGAAGTACTTTCCACATCGCTTCGACTGCACTCGCATCGCCCATACTTTTCACATTCGTGTGCCAATCGAAATTCGTCACCGTCAAGTTTGGATCGTTTGGTAAAATGTTGCGACATAATTCTACGCACTCGTGGAAATGTCTGGACAACTCCGCCTCGGGTTTCCCGGGTGCAATCCGCAACAAGTTCACGCACGCGATCGGGTTGCACTCTCCATAACTTTCGCGCAGTCGGGCAAAATATCGCTCGGCATTCTTATACGTGTCTTTAGTCTCCACCTCGATTTGTGCGTCGCCGACGGTTTGTTTGATCTCCTGTTTCCATCGAAGCGGCACGGAACCTCTGCGCCACACGTACGACGTCCAAATAGTTTTTTTCCTACCACTATTACTACCACTACTATTACCATTACTTGAACGCCAGACCATTTGTTCCATCTCAACTTCGTTCCCTGGATTCCCGTCCTCGTTTATTCCTCTCGCTAAAAACCTCGTCCCCGGGTGTAATCGACTCCGTTTCCCAAACACCGCAAAGTGCCACGATCCTTTCTTCGGATCGGTCGCGTCCACTAAAATCTCTCTGCACTCCGCTAAACCTTGAATCATAACTGGAACGTATCGAGACGCATCGTCGTCTAACACATCTCTCAACGGTTTTGCAATCGCCTCGTTCCACACCCACTCGCTTTCCTCCTCCTCCTCCTCCTTTGGCGGCGGCGACGCCAAAGACGAAGAACGAGACGAATCTCGAAACGCTAAACTCTTCCTCAAATCAAACGTCTCGCTATAAAAATGTAACCCATCGATTGGAAAATCCATCAACGCTCTCGCGTGTTCCTTCTCTTGCTCCGTCAATAGTCTCACCGGACTCGAAATTGAACTCGTTTTAATCCACTTCGTCTCGCAAATCCGAAACACGTCCTCTCCGGTAGGTAATCGCATCGCTTTTTGCACTTTCGTCGCCACCAGCGCGGCGACTTGGTCGCCTAAACGCGCGATGCCTAAAACGCACGTCCCTCTCGTCGCGTTTTTTACTTTCCCGAGTTCTTTGAGGTACGTCAACGCGTCCAAATCGGATGCAAAAAACACGCTTTCCTCCTCCTCGTCGTTTCCCCAACCGCGGGGTCTCTTCACGCGCAAAAGCGCGCCGGATGTCGGACACACTCGCACGACTCTCGCTTTCGGCGCGTCTCGAGCGGCGACGAGTACGATGTGAATCTCCGACGCGTCCGATTCTGTCACCACGCACGAGCCTTTCGGAAAGGACGACGACTTTGAACCGTTCTCGGAGGAAGACCCATCGTCCGAGGAAGAAGAAACGCCGGCGCTGTGTCGATGCATCATCTCGCTCTCGATGACCTTTCGAGCAGCGCGACTACTCGAGATGCTGCGTGAAGTGTATTCGTTTCAAGAACAGCAGTCCTCGTCTTTTTCGTCGCAGTCTCGAGATAAAAAAGAAGGCGCAAACATCCTCTCGCGTGCTCTGTGCGCGGAGCGTTGGTCTTCCTCTCTCTCGCGTTTGCGCTTGCGAGTGTGTTTATGTGTGTGCGCGTGTTGTAAGTTAAATTTGTGCGGAAAATGCTTCATTCTTTCCCCGCGTAATCTCTCGCGTTCTCTTCTCTCTGTCGTCCTTTTGTCTCCGTCGTGAGATGCAATTTACGACGTCGTCGCGGTCTCTTGCGTTTTTACCCTCACCCGCGGCGAAGAAGAAGGCTTCTTCTCGCGTAATAACAACGAGAGCGCTTTTATCATCGAAACGGTCTCGTCGTAATAAACGTCGTCTGAATCATCATCATCGAGCGAGAGAAGTGAAAATGTCGACCATATCGTCGTCGTCGGAAATGATTTCCGTGGAACAACTCCTGACGGATTGCATCGAAAGCTGCTTTCTCGGATGCGTCCAAATCCGGGAAGTGCGATCGAAAGGAATATCTTCGGTGCGATCGAAAATCGAAGGCGACGCGCGGTCGGCGTTGACCGAAGCGGACGTGAAAGCGCAAGCGGTCGTTATCGGGAGCTTGAGGAAGACGTACGGTGCGAGATTGAACGTCGTCGGCGAGGAGGACGGGAACGAGGACGCGACGCCGACGGAAAGCGAAATGTGCGAGAGTTTACGGAAAGACGTGCGGTTTAGCGAGTGCGTGAAGGAGGCGGTGAGAAAAGCGTGCGAAGATGGTGGTTTTCGACAGGGCGAAGACGCGGTTTCGATGGAAGACGTGTGCGTGTTCGTCGATCCCGTGGACGGGACGAGGGAGTTCGTGGAAGGGAGATTGGAGAACTGTCAGTGCTTGATTGGTATTTCCGTGAATGGACGCGCCGTGGCGGGGGCGATTGGGTTGCCGTTTCCAAAAGGCGCGAAAGGGTTTGAGGAGGATAAAGATGACGCGGAGAAATCGGCGATTGTGTTTGGTTTGTGCGGAATGGGAGGCGCGGACGATCCGGAGAGCGATAAAGGCGTCGTCGGGGTGTTTAACGAACATTTACTAGCCGATGGGTACGTAACCACGAGCGAAGTAAATGGAAGTGAACGGTTTTCAATAACCACAGGGGATAGTAAGAACTTACTGTTGAAAGCGAGCGTAGACGCCGTCGTCGAAGCGGCGAAGGAAAACCAATCGTATTTACAGGACATAGATAGACCTTTAGTCGGAGGCGCGGGCAGTAAGATTGTCAACGTCGCGTTCGGTAAAGCCGACGTCGCGTTGATGCATCCGACGTGTTTGTGGGATAGTTGCGCACCAGAGGCTGTTTTGAAAGCGGCTGGAGGGTACGTGTCGGATTTTTTCGGCGCGCCTTTGTGTCACAGTAAAGACGCGAGGACGGTGGAAAACAATCTCGGGATCATAGCATCTATGCCGAGAGAAAAGACGCCGAAGAGAGCGGAAATGTGCGCGAAACTGCGCGAGAGCGAGACTTTGCGCGCTTTGTTCGGCAAAGAGGCGGGTTTTTCCGAGGACGGTAGTGTAAAAAAGAGTGACGTTCAAAAAGCTCAAGCTTTTGACATCGCGAGAGCGTTGGACGGAGCCCCGTTGACGGTAGATTATTTAAGCGACGAGATTCTTTGTAGTTTGAGTAGGAAAAGCGCGTACTCGGACGACGACGAGAAAACTGACGATGTCATGTCCATGACCTCATCGAACGCGTTAGTTTCGTACTCAGTAAACGAAGACACCGCGGTTCGAGGATTGATGTCCGACGCCGTTCGAATACACTTGGAGTGGAAAGACAACTCGGAAAAATCGAGGACGCCAAAATCGTTATTTTATAAACGCGTGGACATGCAAAGTCTCGCGCACGTTCGTTTGAAGAAAAGTACCGCGCCGATGAAAATTGGACGCGACGTGAGGTCTTTCTACGTCGAGTCTGCGTTCCTTTCTTCGAACGCGGCGAGAGCTTTGCACTCCGCCGGCGTCGGCGTGCCCAGATGCTACGCCTCGGCGTTTCAACTCAACGAAAATTCCTCCGTGGACTCGAAATTCGCGCTGTGCTTGGAAGATTTCTCGCCTGAGGACGGGTGGTACCAAGAAAAGTCGCTCAACTTGGCGCAAGCGAAAAGCGCCGTTATCGCTTTGGCGAGAATGCACGCGTTTTTCCTACCCGACGCAAACTATTTGAAAGAATCAGAAGAGAACATTCGGGAATTAGAAAGCGCCGTCTGGCGCTCGGGAACGTACTGGCAACCGTCCATGCAAACCATGGACGAGCAAGTCGCGAATCTTCCTCAACGATGGGAAAATTACTTGAAATCCTTCGAAAAGGAAATCGCCGAACACGTACCGAAAACCAACGACATCGGTACCGTCGGCGAGCGGTTACAAAAAGTTGCGGTGGCCATTGGAAACGAAGCGTTTCCGTTCGACGTTGACGATATCGCCTCCGTTCCAGAAAGACTTCGAAAGCAGCGCACCATCGCTCACGGCGATCCAAAGGCGGGCAACATTTTCTTAAAAGAATCGTCATCGTCTTCGTCGTCGTACGACTGCGGTCTCATCGATTTTCAATGGTCCGGCTTCGGTCTTCCCGGCACTGACCTCGGCCACTTCATCTGCGCCTCCGTCACCGCCGACGCGCTCTTCGACGACGGCCAAACCTTAATCGACGTCTACTACGAAAACTTTTGCACCTTTGCTACTGAATTCGGCTGCGGTGCAAACGTTTCCGAATCCATACTCACCAAAGACGAACTCCGGCGTCAAGTCGACGTTTCCATTTTAGACACCATGCGGTGCATCTTCGGCTACCAATGGCACCGCGCGAAAGCCTCGCCAGATATGTTAGAGAGGAATAAAAACAGCGTAGGGAGGAACTCGTACAATAAATGCACGTTCAACGCCGTGTGGGTCATGCGAAGGTGCGACGAGTTGCTCCGATTGAATGCTTTCCATCGATAGCTTTTATAGCCTTGTTTCTACCAACCAATAATCAAGCTAGAACTATACTAAGAATACTATGCTATCTAAAACTATTCTCTAAAACAAGTCACTAAAGATCCAAGAGCAGGTACAGACCCGCGGGACTGTGATTTATTCGTAAAGGACAGACAGACAGAAATTCAAATTTTCTCTCAACACTTCACAACACACGCGCGCTTTGTTTTATAAAAGCAAGAAAGAGAGAGACGTAGAAATCACACTCATGGACCGACCAACGCTCTCGTCACCTCCGAAAGACTTATCGCAAAAAGAGGAGCTGTCGACGTCCACGACCACGCAAACGACGGCCACGCGAGGCGTCGGAGAGAAGTTTCAAAGTTTAAGCATCGACTTTTTTGGAAACAAGTGCGCGAACGACGACGACGACGACGGTTTGACGACGACGAGGAATACGAAGAAGAAGAATGCGAGAAGCGCGAGAGGAAGAATGAAACGAGAGGACGGACACGTTCCGAGCGGGTTTCGCGCCGTCCACGGGGAGCCTTTTCCCGCGTTTGAGTGTTATTCAATACCCGATGAGGAAAAGAAGAATCGAGACGAGAAGAAGAAGAAAAAGAAGATTTTTATGCTCTTTCCTGGCAGTCGGTTGTCCGCGAGGAGGAACGCGCGCGCGAAAAGAGCATATAACGCCGAACACGATGAGATTGTCGCGTTGGAAGAAGGAACGACGAATACTTTGGTTTGGATGTCGTCGTCGGAATACGGGCGAACGGTTCGCGCGAAACTGGCGCTTCCGAGCGACGTTTTAGACGTTCAGTTTTGTAGGTTTGGGCTTTCGAGAAGCGGCGGTGCGGGAGGCGCGGCGAGTTTGTGCGCGTTGCACGAAGACGGCGTTTTGGTGTATAATCCGTTATCGGGAGATATTTTGGACGTGCCGAGACCAGAGGGGTGTCGGGAGATGTGGCCGTGCGCGTTTGGTTTAATATTCAGGAGGGAAGAGGACGGGAAGTTGTTTTTGGTGGAGCACCCGACAGATGCGCCGCACGAGTTGAAAAGAATTGGCGGTGATGGAAACGATCACAGTGAAGTAGATATATCTGGCGTAGAAATTGTTTGGAGTGATTTGGATGACGCGCTCATCGTGTGCAGAAATGTTGCATCAAATACATTTTGCGTGTTCCGAGCGGAAACGGTCGCGGACCCGTCTTCGATTGATATCGAAGCGAATTTAGCGACGAATTTGATTTATAGAGAGAAGTGCGTGGCGTTGTTTGAAGCTTGGACGGAACCTACGAACACGCAAGATAACGTTGAGTTCATCAAAGCGAGAGGAATGGAAGTAGAGTTCGCAGAGTCGACGGGAGCGGGCGGGTCCAGGCGTTTGCATTTTTGTTTCCCTGAGATAAAAATGCGCACGAGTATCGATTTGGCACCAATGACGATAAACAAAGCGAAGAAAAAGAACAGTCGTCACGAAAGGTCCACACAAAATTGGGTGCTCTCGGGAACACCGTGTGCATCAATTACGAGCGTCCAGTCGACAAGAGCGCCGTATTTAGATATTCTCGTCGTCGGTGAGGACGACTGCGTTGAATTGTATCGCGATAGCAACAACGAAGACGTTCTGGTGTGTCGTTTGGCAGTTTTGCATTCGGACGAAGGCCAGGCTATCGATACCGACGACCAAGCAAACGCGGGCGTTAATCGATCGGCAATAGTTAAGTGCACGGGTAAAGTTTGGGGATCGATAGGTAATCTCGTTAACGTCGACGTCTCGGAAGATGCGAAGAGAAGGACGCTTAGATGTATTCTCCCTGGCCCTCCTTCGGACCCGGCGGTAAGGAACGTTATTGATGCCATGGTTGAAAGCGATGATAAGTCCTTGATTTTATCTAGATTTTATGAGAAATACTGCGCGGGTTCGTTGCAAGCAGATGCGGAATGGGCGAGTTTTTGCACCGTCGCGAAAGAGTCGTGTGGGTTCCTTGTAGGGGTAGAGGAGGAGAAAGATGACGCAATGGCAACAACATTACAAGACGAAAAAGAAAATATCAACAAGAACGAGATGTCAATTCTAGAAGACGACGATGCAAATTGGCAATTCACTATAGAAAGTGATATGCATTCGAAATACGCGAACTCTTTTGCCTTTTTGAGAAAGCTCGAAGACAGAAAATCGACTGACTCGAATAGAGGCGGTTCTGTGAAGGACAAACAAACTACGAGACTAGAGCGCAATAGGCAAACGACGGCAGAAGTGACATCGGCATCAACGATATCGTTGTCCATATTGCGTGATCCGAATGCGTTTTTAGAAGCCTTGCACGTTGCCTATGAATGCGCAAAGCTCGATACGACACAACGTTTGACGACGCTCGTGAAACTCGGCGCGCTAATTAGAGAGCTGGCGTCAGGGTTAGGGCATGGGAATTTACTCGCGTATCATTCGCTCGAGTGTGGTAATCCGATTGCAACGGATGTAGAACATGTTACTAATGAACACAAGATTTTTGACGTGATCAAAGCGTGCGAAATGGCTTTGAAAGGTACCTTGACAGAAGAGTACCTTCCGAAGGTTCTCGGTAGGGTTGTTTGCGATGACATGTATCGAATCGAGTCGAGCAACTCGAGCATTTGCGATTGGGCTAGCGATGTCCTTCGATGCTGCCACGAGCTTTCCCCAATGCGAGCATTCGCTGACCTTGATGATAACATCAACTTGAGGAGTGACAGAGATCGTTACAGAATGGAATCGAAGTTTGCTTTCAGGCATCTCGAGACGTCGAACCGATTCGCCTATCTCGCCGCGCAGAGAAATTTTACGCTCGCGAGAATAGCCCGTTTACCATCCGGTTTACAGTTGTGCTTTCGTTCGGCATTGCGGCTAAGTCGCGAAAATCCGCCTAGAAATTGGCCATCTTCGGCGTATCTTCTCATCGGGAGAGACGATATGGCGGAGCTTTCCACGCGCGACGCTGCGGCGAAACATAAAATGTACGCCATCGCAAATAGGAAAATTGAATCGTCCCGCGACGGTATCGATGACGATGATGATGACGATAACTTTGGAACGAAAATTGCGTCTGCGCGAGCTTCCGCATCGTCTGCCGTCGGTTTGAAATCCGCCGATGACGCTTTCGATGCGTACGACGGAATGGATCACATCGAGGCGTTTGTCGGTCCGCTTCGGTTTCCCAAAGATAGGCGCATCGTTGAGTTGAGGAATCTACTCGCCACGGCACGTCCAGCGCCCATATACTTGGGAAATCCGAACGCATCAAATGTAGATGGTGACGATGACGACCAAGAAGGACAAAATACATCGGCTGTAAATGAAGATGACCCGAACGCGGCTAGTGATCCAGACGCTGTGACGCAGCAACAGGCAAAGTTGTGGGCGCGTGCCACTCGAACGTCTGCAGCACCGGTCGGGAGAGGTGCGGCGACGCTGAGAACTTTGCGTCCAAAGCCTACGGAACCATTGAAAGTTCCGAAATTGTGTTTCTCTGGAACATTACCGGCGCAACGAAACGCAGTCTTAAGATTAGATTTGAACGCGAATCCCAAAGCCAAGGCGGATTTCACAGATTGGCCCGATTTTCACAACGGCGTCGCCAGTGGTTTAGCTTTGAAAGCCGCCAATGAAATTAACGACCTAAACGGAGAGTCTACATCCAACCGTAACAACAATAATAACAATGATGGTGAAGTTACTCGTTCTTGGATTGTTTTCAATCGACCAAAGCAGGCGAGTCATTCGCACGCCGGCGCGCTCATGGCGCTCGGCTTGAACGGCCACCTCTCCAGAATGACGGCGACAGACTTGTACAGATATTTAGCGCAAGAACATGAAGCTACGACGGTTGCGGCATTAATCGGTATAGCTGCGGCAAATCGAGGTACCGCTGACCCGGCCACGGCACGCGTGTGCTTTTTGCACTTACCAGCTCGACATCCGTTATCGTTCCCGGAGCTCGAACTTCCCGCGCTCGTTCAAGCCGCCGCGTTGCTTTCGGTTGGTATTTTACACGAAAGTACGGCGGATAGAATGATGGTTGAGATTCTTTTGGCTGAAATTGGCGCGCAGCCGTCTGGTGAGCGTGGCGATTTCGGCCGCGAAGGCTACACGCTCGCCGCAGGATTCGCGCTTGGATTGACCACTTTAGGGTTGGGGGACAACGCCATCGGTTTGGCCGATTTAAAGATTAAGGAGCGTTTGCGACGATACGCTATTGGAGGTTCTGCACACGCGAAAGGATTTTCTGGTAACTATGGAGGTGCGAATGGTCCTTCTCTTCGCAAAACGTCGACTTATTACTCCGACGGTAGCTCGGGCGGCAGCAAACGCGTCGACGATAAGTACATCAATTACGACCCAGTCATGGCTACTTTCGAAGAAAGTGAATATCAAACGGAAGATGATATCATGATGAATGGTAGAGCCGGGGGTGGTACTGGCGCAGGTGGTGGCGGATCTATGAGTAACGGTTACGTGCTTGAAGGTAACGTGGTCAACGTGGACCTTTCCGCCCCTGGAGCGATGCTCGCGCTCGGGTTGATGTATTTGAAAACGAACGACGAAGACGCTGCGGAACATTTGTGCGTCCCATCAACGCGGTACGAGTTAGATCACACGCAACCTGATTTCGTTTTACTTCGTGTTGTCGCCAAATCGCTCATTTTGTGGGATTCCGTACGACCGACGAGGAAATGGGTCGAGTCGAACTGTCCGAATCTCTTGAAACGGTCCGCGAAGGACTTGGATCGAGGGTACATAAAAACAAAAGATATCGTGAAAAAGACTAATAATACTTCGAGCGAAGACGATGTAGAAGGAGACGACACCGATGACGACGAACAACCGAGAAGTTTTCGTGAAGGTTCCGACCGCGAAGCGGAAGCGCAGGCTCGCGTCCACGCCATCGCCGGCGCGTGTCTGTCCTTGGGTCTTCGGTACGCGGGTACAGCGGACGAAACGGCGGCGAATACTTTGCGCCATTACTGCTTACAGTTTCTAGAATGGAAGAAAGCGGCTTTGAATGCAGGTGAACGCAAAGCGGTTGTCGATAGACCAACTTTGGAAAAATGCGTCGGATGCTGCGCGATGGCTGCCGCCACAGTCATGGCGGGAACCGGTGACGTCCCCACGTTGCGTCTTCTCAGGCACTTGCGCGCGAGACTCGAAGCGCCCGAATCGAATCAAGCGCAATCCTCGAACAAAGAAAAGGATAAAAATAAAAGTGGAATGTCTTATGGTGCACACATGGCGATTCAAACTGCCATCGGGTTTCTCTTCCTCGGCGGCGCCGCTCGAACGTTTTCGACCGAAAATGATGCCATTGCGTATCTTTTAATCGCCATGTATCCGAGATTTCCAACCGACACCAACGACCACCGGTGCCATTGCCAAGCGTTCCGACATTTGTACGTGTTAGCGAGTCGAGAACGATTGTTAACGACAGTTGATGTGGAATCGAAAGCACAAACGTCTGCGTCGGTGGAAATTGAGGTCCTCGTCGACGCAAAAAGAAGGAAATATAAAACCATCAAAACGACGACGCCGTGTTTGGCACCCGATACAAAATCCATTCGAGAAATCCGCGTGACTTCTAAGAACCTCTGGCCGACATCGAGACGTTTTTTTTTCTGTATAGGAGAAGATATAAAGAATCGAATCGTCAACTTGGAAATACCAGTCATGCAACGTCTTCGGGGCGATATTGCGGTCCAAAGTAACGATGCGTCGGACGACGTGAACGCGGCGTCTTTACGTCCACCCATCATCGATGCTTTCCTTTCCGTTGGCGGTGACGGCTATAGCTCCGCATCGCTCGACATTGAACTCATTCGTAACGAAGGCGGCGGTTCAAATTTGAACCCGCGAACGCACTCTGAAATGTTTGGATTTGACGCCTTATCAAACGCCTCAGTTTTGTTACCTCCAGATTTCAAACGGAGCAGGATTGATAAGAGTTGGATTGATCGCGTAAACTTCTCTAAAGCTGCACAACGCGAGTGCACGAGACGTGAGATTCCAGACGCGTTGCCATGTTATGTGGACTTGTACAGTGCGCTCGAGCATCTCGCCGCAGCTTGTTCGGATGTTAGTGATGACAACCGCGCGATTGGCGAAACAGACGTTCGAAAATTTTCCGCGTTTACATCGGATGTGAAAATCTTGCAGACGTTTCTAGAGTCTCGATGTTTCACCAACGAATCGAATTTAGTAGACACCACGAAAACGACGTCGTTTTCAAAGTTTATCTCGCTTATGCGCAACATGAGCGATATCGGAGACGATTCCAACGACGCGTTAGCGACGATGGCGATTCCAGCCAAATTAATCAACGCCATTCGAAGTTCGACGGAAATTTTGGTAGAGCAAAGAACGAGAGCGTATCTTTCGCGAGCGATTGCGTCTGAAGACGATGGATTTCAGCCAAGTAGCGGTGGTGAATTGTTGTGTGCGTATTCGAGATTACTCGAATTACCGTCTCTGAGTATTTTAAAAGCCGCCACGCGTCTCGCCATGGACACGTTTGGAGACGTTTCAGCGGCGTCTCTGGCTTATGCGCTCGCGGAAACGACGAAGAATGCGGGGAAGGTACCGTCCTCGAGCCTTTTAGTAAAGTTTGCGAGTTTATTTAGTTCATAGTTCATAAATAGCGCATACATATAGATACAAACGTGTGCTTAGATGATGATAGTTACTGCGAGCTTTGCTCTTCGCCTGCGCCATCTTCGCTCTTTACCTCTTCACCAGGTTTCGTGGATGCCACTTCCCCGCAATTCAACAAGGTCACTTTCGCAAACGGTTTTCCAAAGCTTTTCTCGGAAACCAACGCTCTTTTATCTCCGATGCTCTTCGCAACTTGGAAAAACGGCGAATCGCTGTTATCTGGCACCGTCGGCAAAGAACCAATCTGCGCTAAAACATCAAACCCGCTAATAACCTCCCCAACTACCACATTCGTCACGTCTAAATCCTCCGAAGGCGCGTACGTGATCGAAAAGCTCGTCCCGTTTGGCTCCGGCGGCAACGGTTCATACACCCTCTCAAACTTCCCTCTGTTCGACACCAACTTCGATTTCGGCTCTGGTTTCGGCATTCTCGGATCGTCTCTCACCTGAACGCTCACCAAATTCGCCCGGTCGTGTTTCATTTTACCCAAATCCATCAACAACTCTTCATTCGTCAATCCTCCCGGCACGGTATTAATCGCCTCGCCCGTCCCGGGCGCTTCAAACTTGGCAATCGCGGACGAAGTAATCCACAAAGGCGTCTCGACCGTTTCGTCCTCGTTCTCCTCGATCCCAATGATTGGTTTTCGTCGATACGAAAGCCCTTGGATTCCTTTCGACAGAGCCAGGAATCTTCGCGCGGTTATTGATTCGTTTCCGTACACGCCAACCACGACTCGGCCGATTTTTGTCCCATCGATTGCAAATTCAAAGAACACTTGATTCGTAATCAACTTTTGATGTTTCGTTTCATCATCATCCAAAGCCGCCGCCCACGCGTTGAACGCGTTCGTTGGGAAAACGAAAACAGAAGATGTGAGCATCATTAGGTCTCTTCTTCTTCTTCGCGGGTGGTGAAACGCAGTTGTGGTGGTTTCCTCGTCGTCCTCGTCTCGGGAAAGAATGGATTCGATGGTGCATCCATTTTTGATGTTGCGAGGAGGAGGTCTCCTCTCGCGCCGCGTCATGAACGCCGCTCCGGACGATACCGAGTTTAAGGACGACGACGACGACGAGGAGGAGGAGGAGGACGAAACGTGCGCGAGAGAACGCATCATCATCATCGAAATAAAGCGAGTATAATCAAACTTGAATGAGCGAGTAAATTGTGAAGATATTTACACCGAAACAGAATCTAAAAAATGCCACTCGAAGCGCCGCCGGGCGGCGCTAACACTCTGGAGGAGTTCCTTCCGGTTAAAAAGTTCCCAACGTTTTGCGAATTCGAACGCACGTAGTTATTGTTGTTATTGTTTTCGTTGCTCAGTGGCACGCGATTAAGCGTGGTAGTACTATTCCCGGTGTTGGTGTTGTTCTTCGTCGAGGAGGAAGGCGGTCCGAGACTACTCGTGGTGGTCTTTGTCTTGACCGCCAGTACGCTCACGCCGCGCGCGATCATCTCTTCCAATCTTTCCACCAGCGTCTCTTTACACCCGGCGGGCTGAATGTTATTGTTTCGGCAAAGTATTCTCAGGTCTGGTAAAGTCATCGATTTTAGCGCGGACGGGTCGATCGTGCTCGACGTTTCCTCTTCGTTTCGTCTCCCGGAAACAGTTGGGAAAGACGGTTGGGCAGCTAATCTGGACGACCCGAGATACGCCTCCTCCTCTTCCTCCCCGAGCGTGAAACTTTGCGTCCCACCGGGCGCTTGTAAAACTCTCGAGGTATTTCTACCGGTCATGACGTTGCCGCAGTTTTGGTCGCCGCCGGAGGCGAACGCGTTCGCCGATATTGCCGTTCTGTGTTCGTAGCAGCAAAGCGATAGTTCCCCGTTAGTGCTTCGGGAAATGCGTTTATATTCTCGCGGCGAAAGAGAGGAGAGAAAAAGTAAAAAGGAAACGAGAAAGAATGCTGCGAAAGAAACACTCACGCGTTGTCGCGACCGAAGTGCGCGTGCATTTTACGAGCGTATGTATCCGTGATGAAAGAGGTGTGGTGGTCACAGAGTGGCGTTTTGAGAAATTTGTTTTGACTTTTTGTAAATTTTGACTGCGCGGCTGCTCATTTTGTCTCTCATTCAGAAGTTCAAGCGTTCACGCAAGTGTTCTCGAGTGGAAAAGTTGTTCTCGACGAAGCATCCGAGGAAGAACGCGTTTTTATCCATCTCGAAATCGAGGGTCGGTTTGTAGACCTCAATTCTAACCCCAAAACCCAGTACGATTTATCGAGAGGTTCCGCAAAGCCGTACGGATTTCTTCTGTATTCTCCATCAACTCATTGCCTTTGCGTTTGTTACATGTCGCGCACGCTGTCGTTACATTCGCCCACTCTCTTTTGCCACCTTTCGACTTCGGAACGATATGGTCGACGTTCAAATCGTCACCCGCGTATCGTCGTCCGCAATACGTGCACATATGACGATCTCTAATAAACACGTTCTCCCTCTTCAACCTGATCCACTCGTCTCTTTTCAATCGAGCATTTAAAATACGCAAAGTATAAACACTAACAGGCGCTCCGTTGTCGAGGACGTATTTCAAAATCCCAACCTTGCCGGTAGTTGCCGCTACATTTGCGGTTCCTTTTGAAAACTTATGGTGAAGATGCTCATGCGCGTAGCGAACCATCTTCAAGTTTCGGGTTTGTTCTATGATTACGTTTATATGCGTCGAAACGAAACGAAAGGGAAACCCAAGACCAAAATAGTCTTTCGCTGAGAGAACTGTTTGTATCGCCACTCGACTCTCTCGATTCACTTGCCTCAACATAATTCGTTCACTTTCCCACAGTTTAGGTAACACGTGCTTTTCGAACACATCTCGCTGCTCTAACGTGAACACTTTAAACAGCGCAGACATGTTTTTATTAAACCCTTTCTCTTCTTTCGAGTGCTCGTATTTTTTGACGACTCGTCTCGATATTTTTTTTGTATCTAAAAAATACTTCACAAAAGTAACAAACACATCACAGCAACATTCATTCATCAACAGCGACATCATCCACGATGTCTTCTCAAAGCAAATCGCTCCATGCGATGACACTTCTCGTCCTCGCGACGGCGATGTTGTTTTCGGTTGGTTTTTTAAAAGGAGTTGAAGGAAGAAAACTTCTCCAAGAAGAAGAAACGTTCCCAAGCGAAGATATTCTCGAAGAGCAAGATCTGATAGGAGAAGAGTACGCGATGGCAATGGCACCAGCGCCGGCACCAGCACCTACAATGATGACGATGGAGGAAGAATCGATCGTTGTTGAAGGAGAAGGAGAGGTTCCAGCGAAGCGCCGTCGATCGCTTTTGCAAGAACTCGGGAACGGTCCAGTTCCGAGTGGTGAGGAAATTCTTGGAGAAATCTATGACATCTACGACGAGATGTTCGCGCCGGCGCCGGCGCCGGCGACGACGACGGAAGAAGAGGAGATTTTACCACCGGTGAGGAGAAAGTTGCTCCAGATGATGGAGGGTATGATGCCGGATATGACTGGGATGCCGGATCCGTTACCTTCAACCGGCGACGGCGCCATGGACGAAGGCGAGGCGCCTTCGCCGGCGCCGACTGCCACGACCGACGAAGAGATTCTCGACGAAGAAGTTATTCCGCCGGTAAGAAAGTTGCTTCAAGAAGAAGGTGACGTCATAATGGACGAAGTTATCGCAGTTCCGCCGACAGAAGCACCTATCGCCGAAGCACCCGCGCCGGCTCCAATTGAAGACATCGGGATGATCGTCGAAGAGACTCCCGGTCGAAAGCTCCTCCAAGAAGAACTCGAACCGCAACCAGTAATAAACGGAGAAGAAGAACAAGAAGTACCGCCAACGACGGAAGAAGAAGAGGCTACCGCCGAAGCACCGTCCCCAATCATCGGTACTTTTGAAATAACAACAATCACCGGCACCATCACTGCCGCGGAAGATTATGACCCAGACATGACGGGGCCAAACTAAAAGCGGCGAGAGCAAGACGGTGAGACGGAAAGAATCTCAAAGAAAGAAAAACGAGAGACAAATGTACAAGTGTACACGTGCACGCTTTGCAATTACGACGAATTAAACTTTTAACAAGTTTAAAAGAGAGAGAGAGAGAG
>Ga0255769_10001383_pt1 | contig 27859 bp, 43 predicted proteins | sample 041ome_9_FD_179637 | JGI IMG/M metagenome (GOLD analysis project Ga0255769, IMG submission 179637) | Coastal salt marsh microbial communities from the Groves Creek Marsh, Skidaway Island, Georgia - 041413US metaG (version 2) | ecosystem: Environmental > Aquatic > Marine > Intertidal zone > Salt...
AATACAAACAGAAGATATATGACGACTTCGTGAATCAAACACCATTTCAACTCAAGAAGAATTTACACAGGGGACTGAGTGAATGGGAACCAAATGCGGATGTCATGGACATAGCGGCCAGCATACAGGCAGTCACTGAAGAATGCCTCGCCGACCTATGGACCAGGGCCAGCCGGTATGGCAGTAAGAATTTAGTATATGCAGGTGGTGTAGCGTTGAACTGTGCCGCGAACAGAGTATTGGCCAACATGGGATTGTTTGATAATGTATGGATAATTCCAAACCCAGGAGATGCGGGATCAAGTCTAGGCTGTATTGCCGCACACGAGAAAAAGCACCTTGAATGGCAACATCCATTCCTGGGACACAACATAGACGGAGAATACCCAGTGGACGCACTAATAAAAGAATTGAAGGAAAACAAGATGGTGGGAGTTGCAAGTGGCAGGGCAGAATTTGGCCCAAGGGCACTTGGTAATAGATCACTGTTGGCGGACCCGCGGGGTGAGGACATCAAGGATTTGGTAAACTCGATCAAGAAAAGACAGAAGTTCAGACCGTTTGCTCCAGCCATACTAGAAGAGGATGTAAACGACTATTTCACCCTGCCTAAAGCAGTCAAAAACACCCCTTATATGCAATTTACAGCGGCGTGTACTGCTGGTAAAGACTTCCCTGCCATAATACATCACGATCACACTTCTAGGGTTCAAACGGTGCGTAAGACGGACAATCCAGGGTTCCACGCACTGCTCACAGAATGGAAACGACAGACCGGTTGCCCCATACTTTTGAACACCAGTTTGAACATAAAGGGACAACCGATCGTGAACGACAGGGAGGATGGTAAGGCATTTACCAACAAATATGGGGTAAAAGTACTAGGATGAAATATGCCATAATTTTATTGTTACTGGTTGGATGTGGAATAAAACCATCAGCAACATGTGGGGTAGATTTAAAAAAAGAAACTATAAAAGAAATAACCGACAGTTGTGTCGAGAACCCACATGTGGGTTTAAAAAAAGAATTCTAATGATCAAGTTTGGAGGAGTGGACAGGATATATGATGCCTACAGTTGGAGGATCACTCGTAGGGTCAAGGAAGTTTGGAAATCAGGTGATGTAGTCAGTAGTGGCCATACCGAAGGATCTTGGCTAGACAAGTTTGAAAAGTCTGTAGCAAAATTCACAAAGAGAAAATACGGAGTAGCGGTAGGTAGTGGCACAGACGCACTTTATTTTTCATTAAGGGCCAAAGGAATAGGACCAGGATCCAATGTTTTGTGTCCTGCGGTTAGTTACCTAGCAACAGCGGAAGCGATCAAAAGGACCGGAGCGACGATAACTTTTGTTGATGTTGACAGGAAAGGATTGCTGGCAAATCTACCCGCCACAATTTTACCTGATGCTTTGGTGTATGTGAACCTATTTGGCAATCTTGCAGATTACGATAGACTAAGACAGTACTGTGACAAACACAAGATACCTCTTATAGAAGATGCCGCACAGAGCTTCGGAAGTTTTTACAAAAAACAACCAAGTGGCAAGTTGGGTGACATAAGCAGTCTCAGTTTCGCCCCAAGCAAACCATTGCCTTGTTTTGGCAACGGGGGTATGGTGCTCACAGATGACATTGATGAAGCGAAGTTTATACGTAGCCTACGATATCACGGCAAAGGCACGGGCAAGTTAGAATACGGATACAACTCATGCCTGAGTAATGACCATGCCAACGTTCTGAATTTTTTACTTTCCAAGTATAAGTCATTGTTGTCTAGGACAAAAAAGGTCAGGCAGTGGTATACAAAAAAATTAGATGAAATAGGAATAAGTTCCATTGAATCAAGTAAAGACACAATATCTAATAATCACAAACTTGTGATCCGGGTACAAGACAGGGACGGACTCAAGGGTTTTCTGGACGGCAAAGGTATACAGACACAAATACATTATCCACAACCCATGTCAAGGATGAAAATGTTTGACACCGGACAGGAAATGCCAAATGCAGAAAGATTTTGTCAGGATGTCATTTCTTTGCCTATACATCCTTTCCTTAAGAAGAATGAGGTTTTACACGTTTGTGATTCAATTAAGGAGTACTATGGTGTTTGATTGCGTGGCAGTAGATTTTGGAAACAGTAAAAGTAGGAACAACATAGCAGTGATAAAGTCTGTGTTCCCCCACGCAGTGGTCATACCGTTTGTTGAAAGTTATTTCGAGATGGCAAAGAAAATGTTGGCAGAGACACGTACAGAATACCAATGGATGTTAAGCAGTAAAATTGATTATAGTGATTTTGATTTTGATTACATTCCAGAACAGCATCAAGCCAAACAGGTCCATGTTTGGGCAAATGAACAACAGCAGGAAGGTGATACGTTTCTGTTTCCAAAAAAATTTACTGATCAGGACATAAAGTTTCTGCGTGATTACAAACATGTGAATTATCATACACACAATTTTGATTATGATTTTGATTACTTGGAACAACACTATGACTTGTCCAACGTCATGGAAAACATATCAAGGGTTAAAATACCCATGGCAAGATACATGAAATACTCGGATTCCTTAGACGATGATGGTTTGTTCTATCCCTCTTACTGGGAAGACTTGAAGATATACCGGCAAGGCAACACTTTTTATTTGCCAGGCAAGGCACTGTCACGTATAAAAACACAGATATATGACTATCCCTTTATATACGACATCGGTGACCCAGAAAAAAAAGACTGTTTTGACATTTGCTTTATTTCAAACGGAGAACCATTTGAACAAGAAAATTATGAATTACTGGAAAATCATATCCGTAAGAATAAGTTAAAAAACAGACTGCACTGGATACGCAACGTAGACGGTAGGACACAGGCATACAAACAAGCGTCCACGAAGTCAGACACAGAATATTTCTATGCCGTTTTTGCAAAGAGCAAGGTCAAGGAAACTTTCATGTTTGATTATACTGTTGACAGGGCATTGGCAAAGAGGCACAGGATATTCCACGCACATTTAAAGGAGTTGGATATTGTGTACGGAACCTTTAACATTAATTTGTACAACAAAACACTTTGCCTGGAAACGCCAGATGATAATATCTTAGACTTCACGTTGTCCCAACCGCACGAGGTCGTACCGATCATTTCAAACGAAACTGTGCTGGCACCCGACAATTACACAGCATGGAAAAATGCTTTCAGAGAAGTGTCTAAATTAGTGTTATGGCATAACAAAAAACCCACAGTGGAGACACAGTACAGATTGAAAAAATGGTTAGGGACTAAAAATGAATGGTTGGCAAAAGGTGCCGTGGATGGTAAAAAATTTACTGAGGAAAGTGATTATAACGAAGACATTATACTTCAAACTTACACATGGGATTTTTGTAGGAGTAAATTTAAACTGTTGTACCCAACGGAAATTTTTTATTGATATCCAGATTCTCAAAATAAAAAGGCTGTTTTAGGAACCAATTTATGTAATTTGGTATGCCGTCTTCTATATCTATAGTCGGATTGAAGTTCAACATTGACTTGGCCTTATCACTGTTAAGAGTATCTCTATTTGGGTAGAATGAGTCATGTGGCTTGGTAATGATGTCCCCAACTCCTAGTGTCTCTTTAATTATTTCTGCGGCATGTACTATCTTCCTACCATTCCCTCTTGTGCAGTTAAAGGTCTCGTTTACTACTTCGTTAGTGGTGGCCATTGCAAAATACTTCGCCACGTCGATGACATTACTGAAGTCTAGTTTATTGTCTGGCCCTTGCACGATCATCTCGCCCGTTGTGAGTGCGGCCTTGGTTAATTGGCTTATGACTCTGGTGATTGTATCCTTCTCCCCGTATAATGCCGAAGGTCTCATTATGACGTAGTTCAGTCCATACTCCCTGTGCCATATCTTGCACATGATCTCTCCTTGCCTTTTGTATGATCCATAGAGTGTGTTCGGTTTTGGCACAACGGATTCGTCCGGAATCTTGTTATCAAACTCTCCGTAGACCATACTGCTTGATGCATACACAATTTTTTGAACCTTGTGTTTAACACATAGGTCGAGTATGTAAGCAGTGGCAGTCACCATGTTGTTGGTGGCGTCAAGCACGTTCCTTTTGACCATCCTTGCATTAGGATACGTGGCCACGTGGATTACCCTGTCCGGTTTGAAATCTTCAAACGTCTGTTCCATGAACTGAAGGTTCTCGATCTGTCCGATGTATTCCTTGTCGGTGCCTGTTATGGATTTCCGCTGATTCAAAACGGGATGGTATTCCCAGTCAGGAAACGTGTAGTATTGATGATAACAATCCACGATACCTATGGTGTGTCCCTCGGCTTTCAATTGCTGGCAAATATGACTACCTATAAATCCGTAGCCTCCTAGTACTAAAATTCTCATGTCTTATTGTACATTAGATGAAATGTTTCTGCAACTTTATCTTCACCTAAAAAACTCCCTCTGAATTTGTTATAGTTAATTATAGTGTCGATGGAAGCGTCACTGAAATATGTGGCATATGACTTCAAGGCTTTTCTTTTTTGATCCACATGGTCAGTTATGTTTACATAGTGATTGCAATCGAAATGTTTGTAGTGTAGGTTGTATGGCGGTTGGTCCATGCACCAAAATTGTTTGAAACCTTTTCTTGCAACACTCTTAGCGACATCATAGCACACCCTGTGATCTTGGTGGTGGTCTTCCTTCCAATGCGTGATCAGTATATCGTGTTTGTTGATGTGTGATTCAACGTATGATATCAAGTTATTCGAAAGTGTCAAGTTTGGCCTACCATTTTCATGCAAAGGTGTATCATATATTATTGTGCTGAATTTCAATACACTTTTGCTTTTTTCTAGTTCGCTTTTAACGATTCTTTCGTCTCTATTGGTATTATGTTCCGCTGATGGTTTTACCAGTATTAGGTTAGTAACAGAACCACCGTGCTTGTTTATTTTAGCAACAAGTCCTCCACAGCCCATTTCTAGATCGTCCGGGTGTGCAGTTATTATGAGAAATTTTTTATCAAACATTATCTTTTAAAAGTCTTTGCCATGATCAAAGAAGTCCGAGATTGCATATCTCGTTTCAGAGCAGGTATGTCAAATTTCATGTCTACACTCTTAATCTTGATGTAGTTTTCTTCAATCGTCTTCCTTAGGAACCTAGCGATGGTTTCCTGTTTCTTGGTCTTTAGTTCCTTGGCTATGTCGTAGTGTATGGTGAGGTTGTTCTTAAGAATGATGTCTATGTACAACAGGTACTTGACCGGCATGTTTTGAAACTGTAGTCCTTCTAACACCTCCGGCCATTCCTTGACGAAATCCTGCGTCAACTGTACCCATGTCTTATTCTTTGGCGGTTGTCTTTTTGGCATCCGCTTTCTTAGTAGTCTTCTTTTCCGGTGCATCAGGATCAGCGGCCATGTCTTTCACGGTTGTGCCTTTCTCTTTAGCAATCATCTCGTTCAACTTATTAAGAAGTATTCTACCTTCAGCAGTATTGCCAAAAGTGACCATTATCTCATTGGTCTTGAACTTCTTGATGTAGTTGTCGTTGTGCATCATTGCGAGCATGTTAGTCCCATCTGGGAACGTTTGCCTGCTGGCGAAGTCCGCGAACTCGTCTGCAGATTGTCCACCTTCTGATTCCACTGCCTTCATCAACGCATTGTGGTACATGTCCGGCAAGAACTTTGTTCCTACCACTAAGCAGTTGTTGGGTTCATCAGGCACAGTTCTGTACATGATTACTACCTTTGCTCCACCGTCCACAAGTTCTCCAATGTGTTTGAAGTGTCTCTTTGGACCTGTCTGACCTTCACCTGCTCCTGAGTCTGCACCCATTGGCATGGCCTGATCGTTAACGTTCATTAAGTTTGCCATTATTTTCCTTCCGCAGTCGCTGGTGACGTCGCCGGTGCTTCCGCTGTACCTTCAGGTTTCTGTTCTGGTGCCATCTTGGCCAAGAACGCCTGTAATTTGTTGTATAGGAATCCTACACCCGCCATCTCGTTGGCCTTGAACGCACCCCTTGTGGATGCCACGTCAAGTATGGTTGCAAGATTCTTTAAATCTGCGATTGTCAAGGCAGTTGGATCCGGTTGTGGAGCCTGTGCCTGTGCCTGTGCCGCCTGAGGTTGAGCCGTCGCCGTTTCCTTAGGTGCAGTAGCAGTCTTGGCAGACTTCTTTAAGTTTTTCTTTTTTGTTGCCATTTTGTTTTCTCCTAATTGCAATTGGTATTAATATACGTATATTATACTAAAATTAGTTATGGAGTGCAACGGTTAGTTTTGATTTATTTGGGCAATTCCACTCAATGCGAACAGGGTTAGATCGCCTGGATTCTCGAAACCAAGCACAGTTATCGATCTCGAATTGTCACCTTGGTAAATGACATCTTTGGTAATTGAATATCTGCCTGAACAGTTCTCGTAAATCCATTTACGCATCTTCTCAATGTCTGACTCGTGTGCCTTTACCACTGTATTCACAAAGTGTGGTGGTAATATGTCTAGTTCTCTTTTGAAGAAGTTGTTTGGATTCACTTTCATCAGGCCCCCCAAACATCATCGTACATTGGTGGTTCTTCTTTGCTGGCTTTCATTGTATGTGCTTTACCGTGGAACTGTTTGAATGTGTAGTAGGCCACAAATATTACTGCTAAATGTCCTAGGAACCAACTCAACCATATGTCGGTTCTTATGCCCCAAAAATAGATTGTGAATGCGGTGCTCCAAAGGAAACTTAATGTAACGAGTATCTGAAGTCTCACCGTCTTTGGCAATGCCCGTAGATCGTTTTTGCTATCGTCAAACAGGATCGTTGCGGCATCTATCATCCAGTTGCGTAGATTCTTTACTTTCTCAAGTTTTCCTGAGTATGGGTTTGTGTTTGGAAATAACATCATTACAACATCCAATTCAAAATTATCAATATCAACGCCATTATCACTGAGGCCTTTATTATCGCACCGATCATGACAGGTAACTCCACAGTGCTATTATCAATAATCCAAAACTCATTATGGATATCGATACCTCATTAAAAAACCAGTCCTTGAAAGTCTCCCAGAGTAACCTAATCATTGTACTGTACCGTTAGTCCAAAAGGAGCCTCTATGTCTCTCTCGTATGGATTGTTGATCAAGAATATTGTGTCACAGTAGTGTTCGTCACCCCACGTCTCGAAAGGCCAACCGTCTGTGAACATCACGAACTTCTTGGGCTCTATACCTTCTTGTTTCATGTAGTCCCAATTACATTCAAACTCTGTACCACCACCTGAACCCAGTTCATAGTCTAACAGTTCGTCTGCGTTGTCTGGTGTGAACACTTTTGGATTGAACACCGCGGTATCAAAACTCCAAAGATGTATTCTAAAATCCTTGTACTGATCCATTATGTTCTTAACTTCAGTCAAGAACTCTTTACACTGTTCGTTGCTGATACTACCACTGGCATCCAAGGCCAAACATATGTCAATCATCTCGTCATTGTTCTGTCCTGGCAGTATGGCAGATGTGTGCCAACTTTTTCTGCTGGGTCTCATCCAAGTATAGTCCGACTTCAATGTGCTCATTATCTGTTGTTGCAGTATTTCTCTCCAGTCCATCTTGGGCTCTGTGAGATCCTTGACCAGTCTCTGTAAAGCACCTGGCAAATTACTTGCACCTGTTGACTGTGCCGCACTCACCATCGCTTCTTTTACTTCATCTCTGATCTTTTTTAATTCTTCTTTTGTGTAGACAGGCTTACCACCTTTTGTGCCTTTCTTATCTCCACCTTTACCTTGACCTTCACCTTCACCTTTGCCCCATTCCTGGTGATCATCCATCAGCTCGCCAAGTTTCTCCAACATCTTCTTGCCGTTCTTCTTGGCCTGCTTGTAAAGGTCATCGTATATTCTTTCTGATGCCCAGTCCTTGTACTTGTCATCCTGGAAGCCTTTGTTCTCACCTTTCTTGCCTTTAGGCATCTCACCGATGTTGCTGTCTTTCAATATCTGGTTAACGGCATAGTCAGCCGCTATATTCCAAAGTTGTGGATCTCTGTCTCCAATCCTCACCAGCATGTGTTCAAATACATTGTGTAGTACTTCATGTCCAAACAGGAACTCCGCTTCTTTGGGTGTGAGTGAATCTATGAACTTCGTGTTGTAGAAGAAGTGTCTGCCATCTGTACCAGCAGTTGGACACCAGTCATCTGCGTTCACCAGTTTCAATCTAGTTGCGAGGTTGCCAAAGAACGGATGCTTCAGTAGTAAGGCGATCCTTGCGGTAACCAGTTTGTCTATTATTTTCTGATCGTGGTAATCAACCATTATTTAGACTCCATAGCAGTTATGACGTACTTGCCAAACTTCTTATGGAACCTATCAAATGATTTCAACTTGCTAGGATCGAACGGAAGTTTGTAGTTTGTTAAGGCGATCTTCGCACCCATAACCACCAACTCCGTTTCGAAGTTGTCCATCATGTAGTTGAAGAACCTATCCGCTTGTTCATTCCAAGTCTTGTCTTTCTTCTCGTGTGCCTGTTGTAGTTCATAGCACAAAGAAACTGTTAGGGAGTACATCGCTGATATCTCCTTTGTTTTAAGGTCTCGGACCTTACCGCTCAATATATCAGATGGGTTAGGTAACTGACCGCTAATTTTACGATGATTCATAAACTTAACGGCCAGTCCTTCTCCTACGCAACCTGCTACGAGGTCAGTGAGCGTACTTTCTGGCAGGTCATCTGATAGAAGTTGGGATACGAAACTCCATGATCTTGGAGTTGCAAATGATCTAGAACTGCCTCTAGGATCAAAGTCGTATAAATCTTGTTTGGCGAATGTGCAGTAACCAACGACATCCGCGTGTACGTGTTGGTTGGTAGCCCATTCCATCCAGTCTTCGAAGTCCACCCTTAACTCTACGTGGACGAATCTGTTTGCTAACGGAGCCGGCATCCTGTAAGTGACACCCTTGTCACTGTCTCTGTTACCTGCCGCCACGATCGAAACGCCTTCTGGTAGGTGATACTGTCCTACTCTTCTGTTTAGAATCAATTGGTACGCCGCCGCCTGTACAGCCGGAGCCGCCGAGTTTAACTCGTCCAAGAAAACTATTGCCTTAGACTTGGGATCAGTCGGCAGTTCTGCCGGACTCGCCCATACCATGTTGTTCTCTTTTGAATTGTAATAAGGGATACCCTTGATGTCTGTTGGCTCCCACAATGGAAGTCTGATGTCGATCACTTCTCTGCCCTCAGAATCTGCGATCTGTTTGACTATGTCTGACTTACCAATCCCTGGTGCTCCCCACATCATTATGGGTCTCTGTAATTTGATACAATGTGTTAGTGCTGATTTCGCCTCGTTAGGTGAAACTGTTCTGTTTTGACTGCCTACTGCCGCCTCTTTGTTTTTGTTAGCTCTTGCCATTTTGTACACTCCTGTTTAAAATGTTTATAATACGATTATAGCATGAATGTGTTATGCGTCAACCTGGTAAATGTGGCTAAAAAGTCGCGGTTTTATTGATCTTTTTGTTCGTCCATCTTGCTCATTGCACGGGCAAGTCCGTATTTTGTGATATCTCCGGCGAAAAGCATCAGTTGTAGGGCCATTTTCTCCATGGTAACGATAATCTTCTTCTTGTCCACGTAGTAGGGACAGTCAACGAACTCGTCTAACCAAAGGTATGTCTGTGGTGTGAATATGACTTTAGCAGGGAATTTGATGTCATAGGTCTTTATGTCCAATTTTTCAATCATCTCCATTCCAGGTTTGGTCAATCTCAGTGATCGGGCCTGGTAACTTTCCCTGACATTCTGCCACCAAGTGTAGTAATTGGTCTTGATGCTCTCGTCGTGTGTGGGTTGTTCCAGCAGTTCAAGGAATGTTCGTGTGTAGGCTGTCTTTCGATCCATAGTGCTATTTAATGGGTGGAATTATCGCTTGAATTTTTCGCCTGATTTCAAAAGGTAAACACCAAACTTGTCAGTGTTGTGTTGTGCGTTCAACTTCTTGGCCAGGTTCTCTGCGTGTCCAGGATTGGAGAATGACACCTTTTTGTATTTTGGACCTGGGTAGTTGGCCACCAGACTTGACGATTTCAAGTTGATTGGTTTACCGTCGTAGAAGACCGCCCAGATGCCCTCCGCCGCCAGGACCTCGTCCATTTTGAAGGTGGCTTTATTGCTGTGTTGTAACAACACCATGGGTTTTGGTCGACTCATAAGGGTATTCTCCTACAATATGTATTTACCAAAAATCTTACCGTGTGTGTGTATTGGAAGGTTTGCGGATATTATCGTTGCTACCTATTGACGTTATTTCTTATCGCCAAACTCGCCACCATCCATTTCTATGTTGATGGTCTGTGCTTCTTTGGCACTTTTAAGTGCTTCGATGATCTCTTCCTGGATTGTGACCATCCTCGTCATCACCTGTGTGAGGCTGTCTGCCAGTTGGTCTGCTTCCTTGGCAGGTATGACGATCTGTCTCTCGTTTTTTTGTCTCAAGGTTCTGATCCTGCCTATGAGATCTTCTATGGGCCTAGTTTGAATCTTGGAATTGTTTGACTGCGTCATTTAGTACCTGTTGCATTTCTAGTTTGGTCTTGATTGGTCCTTTGTATTCGTACCTCGAAAGTGTGATCATCTTTGGACAGTATGCTTTACGCCATCCTTTTTCAAAACAGATTATGTAATAACCTGCACAGAATTGGCTCTTTGATTTTGGTGTCTTTGTGTAGACGGGTAATTGTTTCTGTACATCGAACATGGGATTATAAGGATGTTGGCTACAAGGGAAACCGTGTACATCAAAGTTGTCCGCCTGCACCTCTTCTTCGGGTTTCTTGATGTTTGATTCGTCAAAAATTCCAAATCCAAATTTTGTGAACAGGCTATCCTGTGTATGGAACACCTCTCTGTTCTTCTGTTTGCTTAGGAATATCCAACCGTTGTCCTCTTGTTTCTGAAGGGTACCTAACTTTTGGCCGTTTTGCTCGACTATCCAAAACTTGTCTTTGACTAAGGTCTTTGCTCTCACCGTCATGATACTAACCTCGCATTAAAAGGCTCAACATACAGTTGCGCCTGCTCACTAATCCTATTTAAATCGTATTTGCCACAGAACCTCATGAATCTGATTCCAACTTGGTCTATGCTCTTGTTCTCTGCTTTGGCCTGATCTATGGTTTGATCAAGTTCTTCTATTATGGCCTCTGGTTGTGCGTGTAGATCAACCAGTGCTCTGTTTCGTTCGTAGTCTTCCATCACTCTGTGTTCGTTGCCGTCATGATCGACCCATTTGCTCAACATCAGATTGTTCCATGTGTAGCCTTTTTCTTTCCTGTCAGCGAATGCCTCTTGTAAGCCTATCTTGTTCTTTGTGCCTTTTGTCCTCACTCCAGGATACGCACTAAAAATATTATCACTTGGATCACCTCGCATTGCCTTCTCAAATACTATCCATTCCGTGTCTGGTGCAGGCTTGGGTGCTTTCAGTTTCTTGTCTATCACAGGCTTGCCCGTCTTTGCGTCAAACCATCCTTCGTGTGTCAGTGTGGTCTCGTTGACACCGTTGTACTGTTTAACACGTGGTGTGATCAACTGATTTAGATCTTTGTCTGTGCTTATGATTACATGTTCTTGATCAGGATGTTTGTCTATCCATCTTGCGATGAGATCATCTGCTTCTGTCCTGTCATTTCTCAATACTGTGCAATTTGTTTTGGTCTTAACGAAATCCACGAAGTCATCATATACTTCCCAGAACACTTCATTTTCTTCTTTTTCCTTTTCAGTCATGGCATCTGCCATTTCTTTACGATTCCTTTTGTAGGGTGCGTACATGTCCTTCCTGAATGATCTACCCTCGAGACAGAAAACTACGTGTGTGCCCCCAAAGTCCTGCCATGCCTTCTTGATTGAATTCATCATGATGTGGATTGCCATGCCAACCTTCTCAGAAGTGTCACCTCTGATCACGTGTCTAGCACGAAAGAATGTGTTTGCTGTGTCTACTAGAATATGTGCCAAATTAACCCCACCAGTTCTGCGTGAACTTGGGAAGTTTCTTTTTGATAGGAGTCCATATGGCCGCTTCGGCCCTGCCTATAAATTTAGGTCTCGGAACCATCCAACCAATCAAAACACCAAGTAAAAAATATCCCATTATGATACCTCAGTTTTGCCGTCATCTCTCCTGTTGATCTGTACATATCCAGATCCAGTGACGTCTATGCCTTGCTCGTTGCCTATGGTCCTACAAAGTGTTTGGAACCATCGATCAACGATCTCTTCCTCACTTGCACCTTCGTAACCAGATTGTTTCAACATGTTCACGAACTCGTCATTCCAATCCAGTTCAAAGAACCCATTCCTTGGATTCTCAGGGTTTACATTAAGATTAAGAACTTTTACAACGGGCTCTTCGCTTTTACTCTTGCCTTTGCCTTTTGTGTTCTTTTTCTTGATAGTTGTCTTTGCTGTTTTCTTTACCTTCATAGTATTATTATATAGTATTTTTACCTTTCAGTCTACTATTATGTGCCAATTGCATTACCAAATAGATACACGTGTACTCTCGCAGATACATTGTATCCTCTTTTGAATGCCTCTTCTGCCACCTTACCTGCATCCGCTGTCTGTTCTTCCTCTCTTGCTCCCACAGGCATGATCCAAACAGGCCAATCTATGCCTACCTCTCTGAATTTTCTCACTGTGTTTTCTAATTCCTCCCATTGTCGTCTTTCTGCGCCAACAACAAATTTAAGTTGTCCTCTGTTGCTACACTCTGCGTACTCTTTGACGTTCTCAGGCTTGATTGCTTTTTCGGTCTTCTCGCCTGACACTGTGAACAGTTTGGGACTGACACTGAAGAATATCTCTTCTGGTATGTCCTTGATCCATTGCTTAAATGGTTCAGTAAGTTTTTGCGTGCCATTTGTTTCGTACGTCATAGAACTTGGCAAGTTTGCTCTTTTCTCTAATGACTTGTATATGCCCATACTTGCGGCCTGGCCTGTGATCATTAATGGCTCGCCACCTGTGAAACATAAGTGTTGGTGTTGCCTTGAGTTTGGATGTAAGAACAATCCATTCATGTTTGTGTCAGTTTTTAATATGTCTACAATTTTGTCAGCCATAACAGTTGGAGTTTCGTGTCCCATTAGTTTTTTGAACTTCTTTGCCCAAGTGTAACTGGAGTCACAACCTTTTTCCCATACAGGTAAATCCTCAACCCTTTTCACACTGTCAACGTCAAAGTTTTGGAAAGGCAATTCGTATGTGCTTGGGTCAGTTGGATCCTTCTGTCCAAACCCACTGCATTGTAAGTTGCACAAGAAAAATCTTATCCAAGCGGTCGGAACACCCGTGTAGTGTCCTTCACCTTGTATGCTGTGGAATATCTCCGAATAATAATATTTTTTCTCATCTACCATATTTCTGGTAATATCCTTTTTGTTGCATCTACTAGTTCTTGTATTGTATACTGGTCTTTGTTTTTGGTCAACTCAACCCATTTTATATTATTGCCTTCTATTATTATTTTCCATTTACCGTCTGGTGACAAGTGGCTATCACTCATCGATCTTGCCCGTTAGGTAAAAAGGATTTTTTATCCCATTGTACCATTTCAATCTTGGATTCATGTGTTTGAGGTATGAAGGATAGGTATCTAAAAATTCATTTATCTGACCAGTGTTTTCAAACCATGCTGTCCCATATGGAAATATTATTGAATCGTGCCTTTTTTCGAGTATAACTTCTATGAATGACTGTTCAAAAAGATCAAGATCCTTACAACCCATGTTTTCTCTTCTCTCTATTGCATTTAGAACCTGTTTGGCCCTGTTCCGTGTTACAACTGTGTGTATTGTGTTTGTCTTGTTTACAACTGCATCGATAACCGGTTCCTCAATATCGAGTGAAAGGTTAAATTTTTCAGAAATCTTTAAAAGTTCTTTTATCAGTAAATCTCGATCGAACAATGCATCTATTGGAAATTGATAATTGTTGTCGTCTTGCATATATGATTTCATCAATTTCCATAAATTATGATTTTCAGCATCATGCAATCTAATCTTGTACAATTCTTTTGCCACAGATTTACTATAATTGGTTCCCTCGCCAAAAGTTCGTTGCAAAAAATCTTTATCAACAACTTCGTCATGTAAGAAACTATGCCTTTTCTCTATATCTCGGTCATCGGGACTACGATAGAAATTGCAACGCTCTACGAAAACTTGGTCAGCGGGATTATAGTTGATCACTACAAGGGGTGTATCGGCAGATACTCTAGAAAGTCGTTCGTCGAATTGATGACATGCTGTGAATCTTCCGCTGTATTCGGGAATTAATGATTGGTAGCCCTGCACCCAATCGCCTTCGAATCCGTGGACACGCTCGTCTTTGTCCCATGGAGAAACAATTCCTTTAAAATTTGAATCAGAGGAAAATCTATCCAGCATCCATTTCAAACAGTTGCCAAATGTACCGGGATAGTATATTATGTGAAGTTTCACTTTAGTTTGCATTGGTCAGTTTCTCCGCTAAACTAATTATTTCTTCGGCCACTATAGTGTTGCCCTTTTTGTCAAGGTGGTTGATGTCACCTGGATGTTGTCTCCATACATGGTTCATGTTTATAGGCACTATTTTTTCGGATACGTCATGGAAAGTCAAATGTATAGAGTTAGGAATCTTTGATAGTTTTGACACCAGCAGTTTGTAAATGTCGATCTGATACTCAAAGTCATAGTAATTATTCCAGTATTCTTTAACTATCTCCATCTCCTTGTTTTCTTTGCTGTGATAATCAATATCGGCCAACAAGAAATCGGTATTAGGTCTCTTGGTATTGGCCATATGCACAGGATGTTTAGGTGTGTGGATTCTCCATGGGCTGGTGTGGCAAACTATGACCAAATCATGTTTGTCACCTGCTTTGTACTGTTTATAAATTTTGTATTCACCAACGCCTCTTTGACTCCTATTCTCTACGTCAAACCCAAGTAGGCTTGGCCAACCGTGGTTGTCTGCTGAGAAACTGTCTCCTAAAATCAGTGTATTCATGCTAGTCTGGAAAATCCCTGTAAAGAAAATGCTGTATTGTGTCAACATCTACATATTGGTTGAATCCCACATGTACTTTATCAACATCTTTGTCAGCGATGGTCATGGTCATGGCGTCGTCAAGTTGTTGCATGTTTTCAAACTCCATGTCTATCCTGAATTCAGGTAAATCCATTGATCTGAAACCCAACTTCATCCTCGTAATTCTGTAGGTAACCATTCTACCATGTTCTACCAACTTGTCTAAGAACATACTCATCTTGGTCACGAACTCGTGTGCGGTGATGTTGTCCTTGTGGTCAGCGTATATGGTGTATATGTTCACCTTATTTCTTTTTGTTTTTGTCCAGCCTTACGACTTTACCGTCAATATCTTTGAGATGTCCGACCGATTCTCTTTTTATATCATGCACTGAGAAATTGGCCCAGTATAGTTCAAACGCAACTCCGTCTTCTAGACCCTCGAAACTGTGATACAGTCCTGGCTTCACAGCAGTGAACTCTCCTGGATTCAATATTGTTTCATCCACTAGATCATAGTCCTTCTGCCATACCCTGATCTTCATCTGTCCGCTCATGACATAGAAACCATTCCACTTCCATTCGTGTAGGTGTTTGGAACACACTCCGCCTTTCTTGTAGTCGATTCTATGGAACTCCAGTGAGTTGTTTGCTAATATAAGTTCTGTTTCGCCCCAGATTTTTCCTGCTTTGTTTGTCATGCTACTATTTTACTAATATTTAGGTGGAAAGTCAATGGGAAGAAATATTTTTGCACGACTAAGAATGTGATTGGTAATGTTTTGACTTGTGTTAATATCAAAATGATGAAAATCTCTTGCCCAGTCGACTTGTTTCACTTCTGTCAAGTCATTTTTTACACCTGTTTTTTTTTGTAAATAATAATTCAAAAAAGATTTGTTTTTTTGAAATCTCCCTGGCATTGTATTGGGAATAATTGTATTAATGATAGATATTGGTAACTTATTAACAATTTTGAAATTTTTTAAAAAGTTTTTAATATCTTCTGGGAATCCAAAATCCTTTCTATCATAATGAACATCTTTATTTCCTACCCTTCTTCTGTGTAAGTAACTCCACATAATCACCACCAACTTTGGATTGTATAATTTGCATATTTCCTGAGTCCTAAGGGCAATAGTGTCATTACTACATCCATCCTCTCCTAGGTTTAGGCATCTTTTGCCTAATTTTCTTTCAAGCAAATAGGGCCAAGTCTCCTCGAATGGCTGTCCAATTCCTACAGTGAAACTGTCTCCCACACACCATATTACATCAGAGAGGTCATCCGGCCATTCGTTATCCCTGAATCCCCTTGAGTTGTACCTGTAAGATATGTCTTTAGGGTAAGATTTAAAATGTTCTTGATCCTCACACTTTTCTATAGTGTCTATTCCTGATGTCTTGTGATCTGGAACACCTATCCTATCTTTAATTTTTAACATACATATTTCCCGTTCCAGAAATCATAAGTTGCTTTGGATTGATCTATCCAATTATGTTTTTTGGCAAACACGTAAAAGCGATTAAGGCAAGTGTCAAAATTTTTGATTTGATTTTTTTTGTCGGCTAGTGTTGTGTTTTTAAAAGGCACATTCATTATTATTCTTTGATTGATCATTCTATTGCAAAGTATCTTATATTTGACAAGTGCTTTGGCGTGAATGCTAGGCAGATTATTTTTTCTTGTTCTTTTCAAAAAGTTATATTCGTCGGAGAGTATTTCAGATAAAGACACACCAAAGTTTTCTAAATAAGTATCTTTATACCCTGTGATCTTATGTATGATTTCATCAGTATCCTTCACCACGTTTTCGTATGAAATTTTTTCTACATTGGGAAAATGTTCTTCCATCCAATTGATGTACTGGACATATTCATTACACTTTTTAATGAAATACTTTTCATCTACTTCAGACACTTGGGAAACTTTATCTCTGTCTTGTTTACCATATATATTGAACACTCCTGCTCTATCACGTATACTCCAGCTCATTGCATACTCGAATATGTTCTCTCTCACACACATTATTTTTTTTTCAAAGTGATTGTTTAATAATTTGTAAAAATCTTGGCAATCCTTAGTGGGATCTTTTCTATTATCTAAATGATACTTGGCTAACCTGCTTACTAATGATGTCTGTGTTTGTGAGTTCTGTAGTATGTTTGCTATTTCTACAAGAGTTTGCGAGTAGCCTAATCCAAACTTCTTTGAAGCAATTCCGTTATTAAGTTCAATCCCGTTGGTTAATTCATGAGTGTTCATTACATCTTGATTCTCTATATACAAAGTCATAGTGATCAGTCTCTGTAGTATGGTGGAACCAACACCGTCCGGAGTAAAAATAAGATAGTTCATGCTACTATTTAGATGAGTTGTCAATGGGGGGAGCAAAAACTCCCCCAACTGATTATTTGAGTTTGTAGGTCTTCTGTAGTCTGTTCAGCAATAATCCGTATGCTGGTAAGAACACAACCAGTCCCACTATGATTTTCAACACCACTTGCGATCCCGCAATCTCAACCCAGTTCGCCGCCATGTATTCGTCGGCGCTGTTGTTGAATGCAACTGCAAAGAATGTGTAAGTGTCGATTATGTTGGCCGCGATAGTTGATACCGCTGGAGCCATCCACCAGTTCTTGCCGTATGTCTTTGATTCCCTAATGTATTGGAATACATACACGTCAAGTAAAGTACCGATAGCATAAGCAGTGGCACTTGCGAAACCAATCCTTAAAGCAACCGATTGTGGTGCGCCTTCCGCCAACACTACTGCGATTGATCCAATGATTGCTAATGGATACGCCGCCGCGATTGTGGCTCTGGCTATGTGTTTGCCCAATAGTCTTACAGTCAAGTCAGTTGCTATAACAACTAATGGGAATGTGAATGCCGCCCACGTCAGTTTAACTCCAAATATTTCTACTGGAATTGCCACTAACGCATTTGAAACAGTGATCACTACAACATGTAGTAACACCAATTTCATCAGCATTGATTTGTCTACGTTTTTGAACATTTAATCTCCTATAGGTTAATTTAAATGTCCGTAATTGTAGCAGTTTTGTTGAATAAGGTCAATACAACCTTTGGTCTACTTGTCCCAGTCTTCCCATGGGAATACGATCCAACTGGGCACCTCGTCCTTGTTTATCTCGTAACCGTGGTAATCTACCTTGACCCGGCTTGGTTTGTTGTTGATCAGGGCGGCAAATCTTATCCTGTCCTCACGTTTGCCGAAATTGTCCAGTATGTATTGGAATGTTGCCCCGGAATCGTTGATGTCGTCTATTATCAGTATCTTCTTCTGGAACGCGAATGCCTTTTCTAAAACACGTAGGTCAGGCTTGGCGGTGTGATCCCTCAATCTTACATCTAATACCTCGTGAGCTGTTTTCAATCTGTGGGAAAGGTACACGCCAGGAATACATCCTCCCCTGTTGATTCCCAGTATGATGTTGGGCATCCAGTTTGAATGCACCATCTTGTCTTCTATCTGTATCAGTGCGTTACGCATCTGTCCTGTAGTGAAATAACTTTTTTTAATATCCTCTGCCATATATTAACTTTACACTGTTTGATGTAAATTTACAAGTGGAATAACTTTTTTATAATCTGTGTGCCGAACCTTGTCGAAATCAGCAAGCCTTTTTATACATTTGTCAGTGAGCGTGTGATCCTGCTCGAGATATTTTTTTGTGGATTCCCTTACAAATCTTATAAAATCTAAGTTCTTGCCCTGGTAGTCCTTTGATTGTTCTAAAAAGTCTAACTTTGCAATCTTGGTAAGTGCGGATATGTGATAACTGTCAGGGGTCGATAACATGATTGGATATATTGGCAGATCCAATGAATCAAAAAATTTAGCCATCGGCAGGATAGAGTGATAACTTATTGCCTGCACAACATGATTGATTCCAAGTTTTATGTTTTGAATGTTCTTGTTCTTCAAGGTTTTAAGATTAAGTGCCAGCTCATTCCATGTGTGGCCACTTCTGATGTAATCTAGGGTGCTCCAGATACCCTCACAAGAAACTGAAATCCACACTTCTTTGAATTTATTAAAAATTTCAAAAAGTCTGTTGTTTACCACAGTGAGGTTTGTAGTGAAATGTAGTACACATCTGCTCTTCTGGTGATCGGGGATTTGATCTATGACATCTTCCAGCCATGGTATCATAAAAGGTTCACCTCCTGTCATTTTTATATGTATTGATTGAGGAAGATATTTCTCACACCATTGAACGAAGTCTTGCGAGTGTGGCCAATTGAAATCTTTTTGTTTTAGATTCCTTTCTTTAGTATCCATGTGAGAATTCAAGTGTGGATTCAAGTTTAGTTCTGCAAGTAATTGACTACTAAAGCTCGGCGAACACATCAAGCATTTAAGATTACAGAGATTTCCGAGACTAAGTTCAAAACTTTGAATTTTTTCAAGATTGGGATTGGCTATTTGTTCAGATATTGAGTGCTTGGAAAAAAGCCCAAAAGTTCGATTTTGCACGAGTCTCAAGGAATCACCATTGATTTCTTCGTCCTTCCAGCATGCCTCACATTGTTTGTTTTTCACCCCTGTCGTTAGGTCACGCCTCAGCGATTCTAGATCGTCTGATTTGAAATACTTTTCAATTTCATTGAATCTGTATTCAGAACTTTTTTTTATTTTGCAACATGGTGACAATTCACCTCTTGGATCGACTGCTATACTAAACCATGGTGCCACGCAGAATGTATTTTTATCAATAGGCATCTTTATATTTACGTTGGTCTAAATGCCAAAGTAGTAATTCATTAGTCCAATTATCAGTAGTGTTACAAGTATTGCGTTAAGAAATAACAATGCCCGGTCATGCCAAAGGTATCCAACCCATGCCCAACCCACTGTGCCAACCAGTCCAAACCACATGTCAATGTGCGGTATGGTGCCAACACTCCTGGCCGCCGTTGCTACTAATATAAAAAACACCGAGACCCATTTCACGTACCAAGAAAGATCTCCCTTAGGTGTTACTTTTTTAATTACCCTAGAAGAATTCAACTTCTTGATTTTGTCATCAAGTTTCTCCTTGATTGGCTCTATGTTATTTGGTGTATTGTTCATATACTCTGTTGATCACGTTGTTGGTTGTCACGAAACTGGCACATTTGGCCATGTCTTTGAGTCTTCTTGCACCGATATATGTGCAGGCACTCCTTACCCCGCCCAGTATGTCTTCTAAGGCTGGCGCAACAGGTCCTCTGTGTGGTAATGAAATAAGTCTTCCTTCGTTGCCCCTGTATCCGTCCTTGCGTTTGCCGTGTACTTCTCTTGCCCTGTCTGAGCTCATGCCATAAAATTCTACCTTACCGTCTACTACAGGTTGTTCTGATTCATCATGCCCTGCCAACATGCCACCTATCATGACCATGTGTGCTCCGCCACCAAATGCTTTGGCGATATCTCCTGGATACACGCAACCGCCATCCGCCATTATGTGGCCGCCAACACCGTTCGCGGCGTCTGAACATTCCACTATGGCTGAGAACTGTGGTACTCCTACTCCGGTCATTGTCCTTGTTGTACATACTGATCCTGGTCCTATTCCTATTTTGACGACATCAGCACCATTTATAACCAATTCCTCTACCATCTCTGGTGTTACGACATTCCCCGCTATTATTACCTTGTCTGGATATTCGTCTCTGACTTTCTTTATAAAGTCCACAAAATTTTGATGGTATGCGTTTGCCACGTCAACGGTGATCATCTTGACATCTGGGAACATCTCTAATACCTGTTGCATGTTTTTGTAGTCCTGTGCCTCCGGATCCCACATCACGTTTGTTCCTGTACACACAGATACTGACTGCATTCTAAGTCCTGTGCCCGCGGCCGACTTCCATTGATCTGGAGTGGTCGATTTCGTGATCACGGTCATCATCTTGTGCTTCTGCATTTCTTTTGCCATAGAGAACGTGCCAACGCCGTCCATGTTGCTGGCGAATATTGGCAGGAAGTCCATGACCTTGCCTGAATTCCGGAAAGTGAACTTACGTGTCATGTCCACGTCTCTCCGTGAACTCAACGTAGAACGCTTTGGCTTAAGCAATACGTCTTCAAAGTTTAATTTTGGTTCGTTATCAATCCTCATTTTCTTTTTCCTTTTGTTCACACATATGTTTCACGTTCTTGTAGTGATCCCATGCGTCTTGCAGTGCAGGGTATTTTGCTCTTAGTTCTTTTTCGTTGTCAAATGCGAATCCGTCCACGGTGAACCCTGTTGAAACTGTGTTGACATTGAGATTGTCAAAGTCTTTATCTAGGTCATCGAAGGAGTATGTGAAATCCCCAGTGTTCTGTATTCCGTCCGAACTCATTTGACTCATTTCTATGTTGTCTGACTGCATGTTGGCCTGCTTTGTGTACTCCCAAAGATCATCCGCAGTCTTTTTATCTGCTTTTGTAGTTTTTTTCTTAGCCATGACCCTTCATGCTCATACAGATTTTATAGAACTCGTCCCTTGTTGCAGGATCTTCTTTGAATGCACCCAACATGATCGCTGTGGTCATGTCTGACTCGTGTTCTCTGACACCTCTGTGTGTCATGCAGTGATGTTCCGCTTTCACCACAACTGCAAGATTCTCAGTCTTGGCATATTTTTTTAATTCATCTGCTATCTGTGTGGTCATTTCTTCTTGTATCTGTGGACGTTCTACGATGTGATGCACTATTCTGTTGAACTTGCTCAATCCAATCACTTCACCGTTGGGAATGATACCCACCCACGCTTTTCCCACGATATTCTGGAAGTGATGGGCACACGTTGATCTGATCGATATTGGTCCACTGGTGTACATGCTCTTGTAACCCATGTTGGGGAAACTTGTCACCCTTGGTGCTGGTTTGAATCTGCCACCAAATGTCTCTCTGATGTACATCTTTGCCACACGTTTCGCGGTCTCGTTCGTGTTGTGGTCGTTTTCAGTGTCAATCACAAGGCTGTCTAACACCCCTTGTAGTTTTTCTTGCACTTCTTCCTGTAATTGGTCCATCTCACCATCTTCTATGTAATCAGAGATGTTGTCATTTGAATGGAATCTCTTGCCTGCCTTTTTGATTCTCTCTTTTATCTTTTTGCTTACTGGTGTATTAGGCATCCAACTGTCTTTTAAAATATCTTCATCCATTATTGTATTTCCTTCTTGTGTGTCTTGTTATACCATTGTACAGCAGTTGACACCACACTGTCAATAGAACTCTGTGTTGGTTCCCAGCCTAGTATCTTCTTTGCTTTGTCTGTGTCTGCAACCAAGTAGGCTGGGTCGCCTGGCCTGTTGTCGTGTATCTCTATTTTCATTTCGCCTGCGTGTTTTTGCACTGTATTTAGAAGTTCTTTGTTGGAAGCAGGAGCACCTGAACCTAGATTAAAAACTTCTGAAACAGGATTTTCTGAAGCGTAGTTCAACGCCTTGACGTGTGCGTCCGCCAAGTCCATCACATGTACGTAGTCTCTAACACACGAACCATCGGGTGTGTCATACTTGTCTCCAAACATCTTGAATGTCCTGCCCTGTCTTGCGGCATCAATTGCCAACGGTATGATATGTGTCTCTCTGTCCCTGAGTTCACCGACCTCGGCTTCTGGATCTGCACCTGCGGCATTGAAATATCTTAGTCCAACACTTGACAGACCATACGCCCTCAGATAGTCTTTACAGATCATTTCCATCATTAATTTACTTGATCCATATGCACTAATAGGTCTTGGAACATCTGATTCCTTGCATTTATCAAATCCTGGGTCACCATATGTGGCCGCACTGGAACTGTATACGAACGTCTTTACACCACATTCTAACAGTTTGTCCAACAACACCACTGTGCCTATAACATTATTTCTGTAATACTCCGATGGATTCTTCACAGATTCCGCAACCGAGGCACTGCCGGCAAAATGGATACAACTTGTGATGTTGAATCTTTTTATAATTTCATCCAATCTCTCAATCTCCTGTGGAAGATTGATATCAAAACTAGGACCAAAATTAACTGGTTTAAATTTTGTTTTTAAATCTCTGTCGATTGTGATTGGCGTGAACCCATTCTTTGCCAAATGTTTGCAGGTGTGTGAACCCACGTATCCTGCACCGCCAGTGACTAATACTGCCTTGCTCAGTCCCTTAATACTTGGGTTCTGATATTGTGTTTCTGTAGTGTTGTCCATCTCTTCTCCATTGTTCACCCTTGCCTGTCATAATGTCTATCATCCTGTCGATTGTACCATTTGTCCAATCGGATAATTTACCTATACTAGGGGATGGTTTGCTTAATAGTACGTCCAGTTTGTTCATCGCGTCTTCCTGCGACCAAGGCACGTACATTCTCGTGTGGTCATTAGCGAAAGTCTCTGGGAATGATCTGTATGCCGGAAACAGTGTGTTGCAACCAAGCGAGTCTGCTTCGCTCACAGTGTTTGACACCCAGTCCTGTAAGGCACAGTTGAACATCACTCTTGAATCTGCCAGTATCTCGTAGTACTCGTTCTTCTTCAAGTTCTCGTGTATTGTCAGTATGCCTTTTTTTGCTAGATGCTTCGCCTCGTCAACATAGAATTGATTGTTGGATCTAAGAGGTCCACCTTGACAAATTGCAAATTCAACATCAGGATGTTTCTCTTTGTATTTGGTTGCCAGGTCCATGAAGAACTGTGGTTGTTTCTCTTGATCCCATCTCGCACCAAACACCACTCTCTGTTTTCTCTCTATGAATGGTTTTCTTTCTGGTACTCTGCTCTGTACTTCTTCTTTGCCAAAACTCAATCCTGATATGTTGTAGATTGGTGCAGACCAGTTTGCTATCCTCATGTGAGCCACCATCTCTTCATTTGTCGCAAGTATTCTCACGTTAGGGATCTCGTTGCACATATGTTCATACATGCTCATCCACTTGCTCATGCCCCATACGTGTACGAAGTCATCTGGATCGATAGCCTGTGCTAGACATCTCAGATATATTGTTGGCCTGTGTTTTTCTTCTACTTGGTGAAGTATGTAAGGCAGTGATTCCATACCTGGTTGGAACATGTCCTCAAAGAACACTATATCGTTCTTGGTTACTTCGCCGTTCCTCATCATCTGCACGAGATTCATCATCTGGCTCATACCGAAGTATGATCTGCCGTGTGCATCTAGTACCTGTCCAACACTGATTGCTTTTGTGTCGTCAATAGTTGTGCCTGGTACCACTTTGTATTCTATGCCACGTTTCTTGTATGCTCTTTCGGTCCAGTCTTGTAGTTGTAGTGTGTATCTGCCCTCATAGGGCTCAAGACCCATGTAAAATATCTTCAATTTATTACCTCTCGTATAGTTCTGGAAATACTTTCTTGCTGTTTAATTTTCTTTTTGTGTCTAAATCCATTAACGTATTATACAACGTTGTCTTATGAGTGTCAAGTAACGGACGATTTAAAATCTCCAACATTTCTTCATACACCTTATACAGCAAAAACTTCTCAATAGTTTTTGACTTCCTGTGGCTAACATTTTCTATCAAGGCATCTCTTTGCTGTTTGGTAATATTCAAAACGCTCTGTTCGATGGGATCATGCACGAAGTTCATTACAAATTGGTTAGGATGTATGCCATTATTCATCATGTCGTCTATGAATTCCAATATGTTTGCCGCACAGAATAAATTCCATGTCATGTTGATAGTGACCTTGTGATGCAGTTTCTGTATCCTTTCAAGATTATTCACAAGTGTTGTATATTTGCCAGGCCAACGTATGTAGTTAAACCTATCATCTGTTGATTCCGCACTCACAATCCAGTGTACATTTTTCAAATTTTTGACCAAATCATAGATTTTTGGATTGAGTATTGATAAATTTGTATTGATCCTAAGCAAAATCTCTGGATTTTCTTTATTGATTAATTGAATTATTTTTAAATTTTCCTTAATGAGGAATGGTTCGCCACCCGCCATGTATATGGTTTTGAGATTTTTGATGTTCTTTTTTACGAATTCAAACGTATCATTCATCGCTTTGTTGGTCATCTTGTCGGGAATTCCGTCAAATTGTGCCCATACACTGGAAAATCCAGCATCGCAGTACACACACGCAAAATTGCAGGTATTCCTCCAACGCAGATCCATCTGTTGCAGTTCAAACTGGTGTTCGTCTTTGTATAGTTTAAAAGGAGAATCTTTGAGGATTTTCACATGATAAAGTCTATTGCTGATATTTTCAAAATCCGTGCCGGTGTGATGTCTCTCTTTTTTATAGCACTCTGCACAGTTCCATGGAAATTTGTTTTCCAACATGTCCCGTCTTATCTCTTTCAATTTTTGACTTTTTGTCAATATCTCTTCCAATGGCTGTTGATTGACGTTTCCCAGCCTTTCTTTAGATATACTACAACACCAAACTTCACCATCTGTGTTGACTATTGCGCCAGTAAAAGGTAAGGGGCAAAGACTTTTATTTTTTAGATAATCGGAACTCATTGATAATTGTATTTAGATTGATTAAGTCCTCGGAAAAATTAATTTCTGCAATTCTATAATTATTGATCTTGATTTGGTTATTTCTCCTTTGCAATAGATTAGACATATTCTCTAATGCCATTTTTTGATTTTTGTATTCTAGATAATCTAACCTATCAATGCCCCAGTCCACGTCATTGACCACTCCACTACTGATGTTTATGATAAGTTTTTTACTATTTTGCCATGCTGTATAAAATTCATAAAGCAAATCTGTTTGGTGATAATAGTTATGCACCAAGTTTATGAATACATCAAATCCGGTGGATTCATGTAATATTTTTTTCCTATCTAAAGGATTTTTAATGTCAAAGCCATTACTTCTGCTGAATCCTTTTGTTTCATATTTGTCTTTATAAAAGTTATAGATTTCCGCACCTAAACCTTTTGTGTGTCCTGTGATGGCAATCTTTATTTCCATGTTTCATCGAAATCCTTATACAGGGTATATTTTGCTGTTAATTCGTCGCCGGCTTTGATTTTTTTTGTTGTTATAAGGTACTTGACTGGTAATTGATGCCAGAAACCTGCAACATTCTTGCAGTTGGGAGCATCGGAATGATTGTAAAAAGCGCCTAATGCCGTTCGGATACTGCCGTGTGGAAAGTTCTTGTTCAATACGTGTACTATGCCAAGGACCACGTCAACATCAAAATCTCGTGTGGCAAATAACCCTAGTCCTTGTACGTTAGACTCCTTTATAGTCAATCCATCTGGTAAAGGTTTATACATTATTCTTGTCGTTCCATTCTTTTAGTTTAACCTGGTACTCGCTCTCGCTTAACCCATGCCAACCTATACATCTTGCTATTGGCGAACGTCCGCAAGGACAGGTTTTCTTTTTGAATATATCGTCATAGTTCTCCCTGTATTTAGAGTTTGACGGTCTTGATTTTCCGTCCCAACTACCCGGCATTTTCCTTCAAGTGTTTGATCATTGTGTCCACATCTGAAACCTCAAATGGATCCTGGTCGTCACCGGCGTTGTTCTTGCCCGGCTCTTCGAACACCTTTACAACTTCACTGTTGTCTACTAGCATGGAGTATCTCCATGATCTCATTCCGAATCCCAAGTGATCCTTGTTTACCAACATGCCCATGCCCTGTGTGAACACGCCGGAACCATCCGGTAGCATCTTGACCTTTTCTGTCTTTGTATCTTTGGCCCAAGCATTCATAACGAACGAGTCGTTTACAGAGAGACAATACACCTCATCTACACCCAGTGCCTTCAGCTCGTCATACTTCTCTTCGTAGCCGGGCATCTGTTGTGAACTGCAGGTTGGTGTGAATGCTCCTGGCAGTGCGAACACGACAATCTTCTTGTTGTCAAAAATCTCTGTCGTGTCTACGTCTTTCCATTCGCCGCCTATGAACGTGCAACCACCAACCTCGTTGGTATCACCTATCCTTGTTTTGAAGTTGGTGTACGGTACTCTCATTGTGTTATACTCCCTTGTAAGCGTCCAGTGTTCTCTGGAACTTGCCCGCGTGTGATTTCTCTGCTTTTGCAAGTGTCTCGAACCAGTCAGCGATCTCATCGAATCCTTCGTCCCTGGCTGTCCTTGCCATGCCTGGGTACATGTCTGTGTACTCGTGCGTCTCACCTGCGATAGCACTCTTAAGGTTGTCCTCAGTTTCACCCATCTTCTCACCTGTTGCTGGATCTCCAACTTCTTCCAGGTACTCTAGGTGCCCATGTGCGTGTCCCGTTTCACCTTCCGCAGTCGATCTGAATACTGCCGCCACATCTGGTGCTCCCTCGATGTCCGCCTTTTGAGCGAAGTAAAGGTATCTTCTGTTTGCTTGGCTTTCTCCCGCGAAAGCGTCTTTAAGGTTCTCTGCTGTTTTACTTTCTTTTAAGTCCATTATTTTCTCTCCTTGATCAATTTGATTTCGCCCTTGTTGGTGTGTTTTATCCTGTGATCATTCTGCAGGGCCAGGTGTAGGAAAGATTCATATTTGTCTTCCTTCACCATCAGAGTGATACACTCGTCGTCATTGTCATCCCAGTCTGTGCCAGACCAGATGAAATCCTTGCCATACTTCATTCCCAGGTTGCCCGCCGTCGTGCATATGTTCGCTACTGCGTCCACCGTCGTGTATGAAGCGTTTAAGCCACCACCTTCTATGGGTAGGTATCCCATCCTTGATGTTGCTCTTGATTCTTTGAATTTAATCTCTTTCATATACTGCGTGTGAGCCATTCTCACCGTCCTCCGCCACGTCTATTT
>Ga0255769_10001405_pt1 | contig 27627 bp, 29 predicted proteins | sample 041ome_9_FD_179637 | JGI IMG/M metagenome (GOLD analysis project Ga0255769, IMG submission 179637) | Coastal salt marsh microbial communities from the Groves Creek Marsh, Skidaway Island, Georgia - 041413US metaG (version 2) | ecosystem: Environmental > Aquatic > Marine > Intertidal zone > Salt...
CGTCGTCGGTTCTTATTCGTCTTTTCCAACTACCTTCACCTCTTTAGAATTTAGGGTTTTTGTAGCGTACAAAGTAAACCCTAAATGGACGGCGTGAGAAAAGATCTCGCGAAAGATAGAAAACGAGGAGTGTTCCCCACAAAGCATCTCTCCACTTTTTGTTTCTCTCAAAGCAACTAAAATAAGAGCGCGAGTCGAGCATTCAAAACACAAAAAGCACAACACAAAAATGTCGAGCGCGTTCGCCTGTTGTTCGTCTTCGTCGAGCGCGCGCATCGCGTCTTCCGTGGTGCGCTCGACGACGAGATCTTTATCTAAAAGACAATTCGCACAAAAATCATCATCCAATAGCAGCAGAAACATCAGAGTAGTGGCCGCAGACAGCAGCAGCAACGCGGCGAGTAGTCCGTCCTCCGCGACCGCGGCGGCGGAGAAACCAGAGCCGGAGTTGAAATCAGACGTGAGTCGTCGCTTTTTGTTTCTGCGCTCGGCTTTTTGTATTCCGCGCGCGCGTGTTTTCTTTGCGTGTGTCTTTCCTCTCTCTCTTCAGTCTCGGGAAGAGATATGGATAAATTGGAGAGAGCGATCGCGGGCTCTCTCTCGTTTCTCTCATCTCTCTCTCTCTCTCGCAGAGAGAAAATATTTACCGATCTCTTTTTCTTTTCGATAAACACACGAAACAGATGGGCGTGGATTACACCACCTTCCGAGACCTCTTGAAAGCCGGCGAGTGGGAAAAAGCGGACGACGAACACCGACGCCTCATGTGCGTCTTGGCAGGGGAAGATGCGGAAGACCGAGAGTGGGTGTATTTCACCGAGGTGAAAAACATGCCGGTGACGGATTTGAAGACGATCGACGCGTTGTGGTCGCACTTCAGCGGCGGCAGATACGGGTTTGCCATTCAGAGAAAGTTGTGGATAGCGCAAAAGAGAAATTGGGCAAAGTTTTTTAAGAAGATTGATTGGACGACTGGAGAGAACGGAGACTACCGCAAGTTTCCGAATGAGTTTTTGTGGCAAGCGGACGCCGCGCCGGGTCACATGCCGTTGACGAACGCGTTGAGAGGAACGCAGTTGTTCGAAGCTTTGATGGAACACCCGGCGTTTGCACCGCCGAAGACTGCGGCTGAAATTCAAGCGGAAGAGTTGGCGAAGGTGCAAGACCAAGTCACCGGCGCGGTTTCGAGAGCGCAAGGCGAATTCGGAGACTTGATGAGAAAAGGTTTGAAAGGCTTGAAGAAACCGGATTGGATGAAATAAATAAAAGCTGTTGTCGAATGCGCGTGAGACATTTTTTTTGTTCTACTATATAACACATATCGAATTGAATTGATGCGCGAATGAAAGAGTGAAAGAGAGAGAGTGAGAAAGAGAGAGAGAGAAGGAGAGAGTGAGATCGAAGCGCTCTTTACATTTTAATACAATACACCAAAATACTATACATTGCTAAACGAACTACTACACGAAATACTCTACGGAATGTCGTCGAACGGTTTGGTATCCCCAAAACAACGCTCTAACACCGCTTCCACCGCGTTCCTCGCGCACTCCTCTTTACTCTCTATCCCGTCCTTTTCTCTCTTTTCGCACACCGGGCTCATCGCTACGCTCAACTCCGCCCTTCGTTTCGCGCACGTCTTGTGTTGGCCTTTCAGTTGCAAGTTTCCTCGGAACAATTCGTTTACCCTGTGAAAACAATAACGCATCACGCGCGCGCGAGAAGAGAGAAGAGAAAAGAAAGAGTCCGTCAGTCGGTCAGTCGTCGCACAAACGAGCTATTCCCGTCGACAAACGACCAAGGCAAAAACAAACAACACAACAAACTCACCAGTGACAGTCCCCGCTCAAATTCGCCGCTCTCACTTCCGAACACGCGTGATGTCTCACGTCCAACCAATCCATTTTCTTCCTCGTGCAATCGTCGTACGCGTGTATCAACTCGTGCGCTAACATGTTCTCCATCTCCGTTCGCGTTTGTATTTGATTATGGCACAAACTGATGCCTTTCCTCGGTTCAAACCCACCGACGACTTCCTTGTGACACTTTTCGACTCTGAAGAAGCGCTTATCGACGGCACATCCAGATTGCTCGAGCTTTTCGAGCAAGAAAGCCACCATCGGATTGTTGATGACGATGTCCTCGAGCTCGGATTGGCACTTTTCTGGCGTCATTATATATATATTCTTCTTTTTAAGCGGCCACGCTTTTGCGCGCGCGCTTCTCAAAGTAACGAAAGGAGAGAAGAGAAGAATGGTAACACAGCTTGTTTAGGGTTTAGATGACACCCTAAATGACCGGCTTTACGTTTCGGGAAAGATTAGTCCTCCCCCAGGCGCCATTCACACGCGAGCGCGCACACTTGCGAGAGATACAAAAGAACAGCAACAACAAAAAACAATGTCGCTCTTCTCTTCAAAAAGCCACCAGCGCGGACGACGCTCTTCTTCCCGCGCTCCTCCGTTGTTCTCCTCCTTCTCGCTTCTCGTTCTCGCCGTGGCGACATTTTTGACGATATTCGTGCCGTCCAAAGTCGCCGCGAGCAAGACAAAAAATCGAGCGATTTTAAAGGAGAAGTACGGCATCGATTGCGGGACGCACTGCACGAACGCCGTGGTGAAATTGCACGAGGCGAAAATCGAGCAGGAAAAGTGCGTTCGCTTTTTTTTGTTGTTCGCTGCTCGGATCTTCCTTTTCCTTTTCGTTGTCTTCGTCGTCGTCGTTGTTCTTCTTTCTTTCTTTTTCTTTCGTGTGCTGCGTGAGATCCGCGAGATAGAGTTTTTGAACGGCGGAAAAGGCACCGCGCTTCTTCGCGCCGATCGAGGGACGATTTGTTTTCGAACGCTCGCTGACGAACGCCCGTACCTTTACTCTTTACGTGTATTTTTACCGCGACGACAAAAAACAGGCGATTAAATCACGATAAAGCAGTCCTCTCCGGCGCGCACGACGAGGCTGCGGTGAAGCAATTTTTAATCGAACAAGCGGTGGTAGATTCGAGCGAGTTGACAAACTTGGGGAAATCGCACACGTGCGTGATCGAGCGATACTCGGCGTATTTCCCGGGGCAGTGCGTGCCAACGCAAGTGATCATGGACTATTTGAGCGGGAAGTTAGTGCCGGAACCGAACTTGGACGCGACGAAAGATCCGGTGCCGTACATCCCGCCGACGTACGGGGACGTGGAGGCGCACAGGTACGAAGCCGTGCAAGCGTTGGCGGCGTGGTTGAGATTGTTGCCGCTCGATAAGTTGACGTCGAGAGTGCAGTATTTGTTGTTCCCGGCGGAGTTGTGGGACGATGCGAAATTGCAAAAGTTGCAGTTATATAAGGCGCACGTGGGGAAGATGGGCGTGAACGCGAGAGACAAGTTGATTGCGGCGCAAAAAGCGTTAGATACGGGCGATTTAGAACACGGACAGTTGCCGAGAGCGACGAGATTAAAGTTGACCGCGCACATTAGAGCGGCGAGAATGATTGGGTACGAGATCGAAGGCGTGGATATGGAAGAGTCGGACGATTCGTTCGCCGAGTTGTTGAGCGAAGAGATTGGCTTTGACGACGTTTCGAAAGGAAAGATGTTGGAAGATCGCATTCGCGAACAGTTGAGACAACTCGGACAAAACGTGACTGAAGAGGATAAGTTGCGCATTATTCAAGAGGCGGAGGAAGAGGCGGCAATTGCGCCGGAGATGTTTGAAGGGAAACAAAATTTGGGCCAAGCGATTGGCTCGATTTTAAGAGAGCACCACGAGTACGTGGTCAGAGGCACGAAGGCGGCGTTGAAAGGCCAAGCGGATGCGAGAGTGGTCGCGTACTTGTTGTTGACCATCATCGTCGTCTCGGTTCCGGTCGTGGCTATTTTGTTGGCGTTACAAGCGCACAAAGAGATGTTGGCCAACCAGTTGTTGCCGAAAACGTGGGCAGAGATGATTGTCCCGAAGAGATCGACCGAAGACGACTTAGCCGAGGTTGTGGTGAAGAACGAAGCGAAGAGCACGGTGAAAAACGTCGGATACAGACCGGCCAGACAAGTGCCGATGATGCCCCAAAACAACAACGTAGCTCAACAACAACAACCTCCTCCGCGAAGACGATAAAAACAGAAAGAAGAAGATGATGAATGAGGAGAAGAAGGAGAAGGAGACGAACAAAAACACAATTTAGCGACGACGACGGCGACGACGATGTATATTAATACACATCAAATACCATTTTTTCCAGAACGCGCACATTTACGCACACACTTCATATCGCGCAGACTACACGCATTTCACGACTACACATTCTTTTCTCACATAGCTACGATCATCGCGCTCTCGCGCTAAACTATTCGACTCTCAACACGATGTGAACGCCCGAGTCCGAATCAACGACCCCGCTCATCTCCCCAACCTCTAACCCAAACGCGGCATCCTCGAACGCTTTCTGCATCTGACCTCTCCCAAAAACGCCCAAATCCCCACCGTTCCTCGCCGAGCTGCAATCGCTCACTCTCGAAGCTAATTCCGCGAACGATATCGCGTTCGCATCGATCTGTTCCTTAAACGCGAGCAGTTCATCGATGGCTGCTTGTTTCGTTTTCTTGGTGATGATGGCGCCGTTTTCGTCGCGCCACGACGCCGGTCGGCGCGATTCTTGGTGTTTCACGAGCAAGTGCGAACACCGCACGCGCGTTGGGTTGTCGGACATCGCGCGTTGTTGTGGGTGCTTTCTTATTTATATGTATATATGCGTTTAGCTTCTCCTTCGTTTGGAGAGTTCTTGCACCAATTTGAAATTTTTTTCCAATTCTTTTCGTGCGATGACCGCGCAAAAACACAATAACAACGCGCGTTCTTAACCTATTAACGAGACGCACTGACCGCGACACGATGTCCGCTCCCGCCGCTCCAATGGCGCCAACGTCGATGGCGCCAACAGAAAACAAAAAACGAAAAATAGTGGTCAAACCTCGCGACGCTTTGGTCGTCGAGAACATCCTCTCCCAGATGGGCGCCAACGCGTTCGAACCTCGCGTCGTCAATCAAAGCTTAGAGTTCATCTACCGGTACGTCGGCGACGTCCTCGAAGAGGCGAGGATTTTTCAGAGGCACAGGATTGGACACAACAACGATGGTGGAGAGGATTTAGATAAAGATAACGTCGTTAACGTCGGTGCGGATGGCGAAACGAACGTAAACGTGGAGGAGTTGAAGAAACGTTCCGTCTCGGTGCAAGACGTTCGCTTGGCGTCGAGGGTGGTACTCTCGCGCGAGTTCGCGGCGAACGACGCGAGCGCGGCGTCCGCGGAGAGTTTACAGAAAGCGTGCGCGAAATTGAACGAGAAACCAATGCCGAAACTTTTGGAACGTCCCGGGATTCGCGTGCCGCAGGACGATAACTTATTGAGCGATAACTACGAGATCGGGCCGGCGCGAGGGAAGGAAGGCGAAGAGCAAATGCGATTGGCGCTCGAACGAGACCGGAAGCGGAAAGAGGCGGAAGAGAAAGAACGGATGGAAATGTTGGCGCAATTGCAAGGCGGGATCGCGCCGACGGCGTTAACGCGAGGCGAAGGCGACGGCGCGGGCGTGCAGTTTAACGTCCGAGCGACGAAAGCGATCGAGGTCACCACGGAAAAAGTAAAAGTCGACGCGAAGACGAAGGAAGCGTTCGAACCGGAGGAGGAAGATTACGATTAGACCGAAGAAGAAGAAGAAGAACAAATAAAAAGCCACCACGCAATTATAATACTAAAGAATAATGTAGCAGAAGAGGGAGGAGAGGACGAACCAACCAAACGTGTAATTTTAAACGCCATCACTACGAGCCGCGCTTAGACGCGCGTGCCAAACTCTTTCCCTCATCGTTCTTTTTAAAGACGATGAAGACAAAAAATCGCCAGAAAACGAATTTAAGAAGAAAAAAAAAAGAATAAATGCTCTTCGCGCTTCTTCGATAAACGCGCGGCGAACGACGACGAGATCGACGAGATCGACGAGATCAACGACACACCGAGAGAGAGAGGGAGAGAGAGAGAGACTCGAGAGAGAGAGAAAGGGTAAAGAAAACATGGAGAGGACGACGTCTCTTTTCGTCTTCTTCGCGTTTCTTCTTCTTCTTCTCGTATCTTCTTCAACTGTAATCGCGGACGAGAACGTGGCGTTCATCGAACTGACGACATCCGCGCCGCGATACGTCTCGCAAAACGTCCTCGACCAAGGCGAAAGCGCATATTTTAAATTCACGATCCCCTCGGACGATGTGGACGTCAGAATTCGTCTGAGCGTGTACGACGGCGACGCGGACGTGTACGCGTTGAATCCGAGTTCTAGCGATGACGTTGTGCCTTCTTCGGGAAAGTACGACTACCGCTCGGAACACGCGCACGCGGACGACGTGATTTTTATCAGCCGGTACGACGTGGCGGACGTGAGAGAGAAGGTTTTTAACGGGGAGAGTTTAGTTGGGAAGTATTTCTTGGTCGCCGTGGAAGGGTGGGCGGCGCACGGGAGCAAATACGCCATCAAATTCGAGACGTTTACAAACGCGAGGAGTTTGAGCGAAGCGCATAAAACGGCTTTGGGAGACATTTTTGACGCGTGTTGTTCTTCTTCAGAAAGTTTGTGCGAAGACTGGAAAGAAGGAAATTCGTACGCTGGAAGTGGGAAAGAGCTAGATTTGTGTCACTACGGTGGGAACATTTGCGATGAAAATGGGAATTTAGAAGAGTTTGACTCGCGGCGGTTGTTTCAGTTTAATCGACCGCAGACGGAGGATATCTGCGAGTTTCCTAAGGAAGCGTTGAAAACGTTGATGACACCATCTATGCGCAGGTTTCAAATGAGCGGCTATTACGAATCAGGAATGTATAGGAAAATATTTAAAGAAGTGACGTTGGCGAACGTGGCGGAGGTGTTAGAGGCGAGCAAGAGTGCGAATACACTCGAACATTTCGAGATTGCGCACGCGGGAGTCACCGGCACTCTGGACGTAGATTTAGGCGTCGATTGCGATAAGCTTCCTTCGAGTTTACACACGATCAATTTACAGGGAAATAGCGTCGACGGAACGATTCAGAAGTGCGTGTTGGAAAAAATACACGTTTTGAGCGTGCAATACAACAAATTATCCGGTTTTTTACCCGAGCTTGACGATTCGGAGAATTCCAACATCGCGGTGTTGTACGCCAACGACAACGAGTTGGAAGGCGCTTTGCCGGCATCGTTGGTGAATGGAAACTTTGCGAAAAATTTGACGTATTTGAGTTTATCCGAGAATAAGCTCTCAGGGGAGTTACCGGAGGAGTGGAACGTTCCGAAACTTCGCACTTTACACATGGAGGACAATTTGTTCAACGGTTCGTTACCGGAGACGTTGGGAACGAATGCGCCACATTTACAAACCATTCACCTGAACGGCAACCAATTTAGCGGATCTATTCCCAAAGGTTTGTGCGACGACGAAGCGAGAGAGGAGGTTTCTGTCGCAAATAATCAACTCAACGTTGGTGGTATTCCAACTTCCGTGTACGAAAACGATGGGAGTGGACGAGTGTCCGGGAAGAATCTCATTTCCTTGGACGTATCCGAGAATGCGTTGACAGAAAATATTCCGATTTGGATTCAACAGGCGCCAAAGTTGAAATATTTTTACCTCCACGACAACGAATTTATCGGGAATTTACCTCAAACGACCACAAACTGGCCGAGCTTGATTCAGTTTTCCGCTAAAAATAACAAGTTTACGGGTAATATGCCCGATAAGTTGGATTTTGGCGCGACGTTCCGCACGTCGCCGACACTTGTTAATTTCCAGTACTACATCATTCACTTCGCGGATGTTCGCAATAACATGCTCACCGGCGCCGCGCCGACATGGGTATCGCAGTATAAAGGGTCGGAAATCCAATTCGCTTCAATCACTGGAAATATTTTCGATTGCGAAATTCCTTCCGAACTCGCGTATTTGAACTTGGATTGTCGCGAGGAGAACGGAAGCGTGAGGTACGCGGTGAACGACGACAAAGTCGCAGGCGCCGAGGAGGCTACGAACGGTGAGAATAAAAACGGTTACGTGAGCTGGCTGGGTGAGAAAAACTCCGCCAGGCGAGTTGTCGTTATTGGCTTTTCGGTGTTCCTTAGTGTCACGATAATGTACTGGATTTATAAAGGCGTCGTCAAGCAATGGATTGATCACATGCGAGACGTGCGAAGAGACCGAGCGTTGGGCGGGAGATTTTGGGAGCTCGAGGAAGAGTACCAAGAGTATAATCGCGCGATTATGACGAGTCGTCAGATGGCGGATGTCAATAATCGAAGTAATGAAGATGTGGAACTCGCTGGAATGCCTTCAGAACTTACGCCGTACACGCAGTACGTCGTAAACAACAACGCGACTCGCGCGGCTTCTGTCGCGGCACAACCAACCTCACCCACCGACGCTAACAACAGCAACAACAACAACAATAACAACACCATAAATAATCAAAATCCGTTCATGGGTAGCTCTTCGCAAAGTGAAGTGGACGGGAGCGAATCTGAAACTTCCCAAGGCGGCACGCACAGAGGAGGATCGAGAAACGAACAACAGAGATTATCGGAGCGAGCGAGACGTAATTTAATGCTCGCCGAACGTGTGGAGGAAATGGATTCCTCTTCATCGTCGAGATCTTTGGAAAGCTCATTCAGAGGCCGAGACGGTCTGTTTTGATCGTAACGAAAATGTACAAATACGACGCAGCAGTTATGTTTTAGTAATTATTTTTTTAAGAGTTTTTGAAGTCGCTCACGCGCTTTGCTAAGTTTAATTTCTTTTCTTCGACTTACTTCTGTTCTTTAGCGAGGGTATCGACGCCGAGCGTTTCAATCCGAAATGTTCTTCCACTATTTTTTGCCTAATCGCTTTGAATACGAACGCACCGGCTCCGAGAGTAATCATTATGCTTATCATCTTCACACCAATGGCTTGATTTAAATACGCGATTGGGACATACCACGATCCTCTCATTTCAAGCTCGCCAACTCTGGTCCATCTTCCGGTATCCTCTTCGCGGCGCGCGAGAATGACGACGTTCGGGAACGCAATGCGTGAATGCGTCTTACTCCATTTTGGTTCGTCGTTTTCCGTTTCTCCCTTTTTTGCATCAGCATCACTACTGATGTTACTAGTCGCAGCATCACCTTCGATCTTCTCCGTCTCTTCCGCGACGGCGTTTATTTCTCCTCCTTTTTGAGTGCCTTTAGTCTCGTTTTGAAAGACCGGCTTGGCGTACCTCGCGTGAAACGTCAACGGTAGCTCAAAACCGCCGCCTTTTGGCGTGCGAATCTTCGCAAACACCACCGACATCTCGCTCTCGTGCTCCACTCTCTCCCCTGGATTCTCGTCTCCAAACACGAACCACTCAACGGACGACGACGCCCCCGTCGTCAACTTCTCCAACTCGCCCTTCTCCGCGAATGCCCCGCGCGGCACTCTCACGAGAACCCCGACGTCCAAATCCGGCGAGTTTCTAGACACAAACTGACCGCCAACGTACGCCTCTCTCGCGAACCCAAAACTCTCTCGCGCTTCTTCCTCCGTCGCTTTACCGTTTTCGATTTTCTTATTCGGCACAAAACTCGCCATCCCTCGCATCGTCGGCGCTTCCAGTTTCCTCTGCAAGTTGGCGAAAAACGACTGCTTCCCGAACAGCTTCGCGGGGGACTTGTATCCGAGAAAGTCAGCGACGTCGGTTTCCGCGGCGTCGTAATACTCGTCGAGCGCGAGAACTGTCGTCGTCGTCGTCGTCGTCGTCGTCGTCGCCAGGAAGAAAAAGACCACGACTAACAAGAACATCCTCCTCGTCTTTGACGACATTTTTATAAAGATGAGACGCGCGTAAACTCTCTCTCTCTCTCTCTCTTTTATGCTCTTCTCGTCGCTTTATTTATGTCGCGCTTTTTAGAAGTCTATCTTTCCTCCACCCCCGCGCGCGCGCGCAGTTGTGTTTCTGCCAAGCCACCCCTTTTATTCCATTTTGTCCGCCAAAATCCCCTAAACCCTAAACCCTAAAGTTTTGGGGAAAAACGAAGAAGTAATTAACAACTTTTTATGCCGCACAAAACATCATTAAACGTTGTTGTTGTTGATGATGATGATGATGATGACTGCGACGACGACGAGCACATCGAACGCTGCCGCGCGTAGCGATAGAAGCAGCACCAATAGAGCTCGCCGCCCTTCGTTGCTGCTCATGCCGCCGCTCAGAAGAAGAAACACGAATTCGTCGAAAGCGCTGTCGAACGACGACAACGTTAATAACGAAGAAGACGAAGAAGAAGAAGACGACGACGACATCGAATCCTTAGCCGCGCTCGAACGAAACTTAGCGCTCCAAATCTCTCTAGAAAACTACGCCGAAGCCGCAAAATTGCGCGACAGAATCGCAAACATGAAACGAGACGATTTGATTGGCGTCGAAACGTGCAACGCGTTGTTTTACGACTGTTTTCGCCGTGGGGATTTCGAGAAGATGTGGAAGGACGTGTGGGGCGTCGGCGCGCACGTGCGATGCACGCACCCGGGAATGCCGACAGTTTTAGGCGACGAGAACGTGAAAGAGTCGTGGCGGATAGTGTTTGAGTCCATGGCTGGTGGTGGTAGTGGTGGTAGTAGTAATAGCGGGGAAAGTTCGACGTCTTCGCAACAGAAGATGGACGTGCGGTGTAAGAACGTGGAGGCGTACGCGAGCGGGAATTTAGGCATCGTGACGTGCGAGGAGGTGGTGATGCGAGCGAGCACGCTGACGTGTACGAATGTGTTTGAGAAGCAAGGAGGGGAGTGGAAGATGATTCAGCACCACGCGAGCGCGATTTTTCCCGGGTCGGTAGGAGCGGGCGGGAGTAGCGCGTCTTCTTCTTCCTCGTCGTCGTCGTAGTAGTAGTAGAGCGTTTTGTCGTCGCGTGTGCAATTTTGTATTTTTATTAATAAGCGCCTATCGCTGCTGCTCGCTCTTTTTCAAGCGCGTGGTGATGAACACGCCACCTCGACTTCCTCTCGATATTCTCATCGTCTCGTCGCAATACGTGTTTTCCAATCCGCCGGTAGGTCTCGGCAAGGGCAAAGTGACGAAATCGTCAAACGACCAGTCGGTAAAAGTAACTTGTACTTTGCGATTGAACTCGTCCAAAGGTTTAATCTCTCCGCGAACGACCACTCTCGTCTTCCGCCCCAATATCTCCAAGTCTACGAAATTCTCGACTCTTTTCCTCGTCAAATCCACGATTTGCTCGTTTCGAATGGACCTTAACAGTTCTCCTCCTCCTCGTTCCTTCTTCGTCTCCGCGCCGCTAAACCCGCCGGCTAACGGCGCCGCGAACGCGAAGAAGAACTTGTACAAAGCATCCAAAATATCCTTCACGAGCTTATCGTTGGCATCGTTCAACATAAACATCGCCTTGTTTTCGTCGTCGTCCGTGGAGTACACCAAAGCCCACGAGCCTTGGACGTCTCCGTCGAGTTCTCGTTCGTCCGGCGCTTCGTTTTCTAGCTTTGCCACCGCCTCTAATATCTCTCGCTTTTTTGCTCTCGCGTCCATTGCATTTGCCTTCCTCGACGCCGCCACGAGGTTCAGCAATTCTCTCTTCAACGACGAGAGAGACGGAGACGAAGACGAAGGCGAGGAAGCAGACGCCACGGCTTCCTCGTCCTCTCCGGTGCTTCTTCTCCGGAACGAAGATGAAGACGAAGAGCGTTGATGATAATCCCCTAACCTCCTTCTCTCTTCCCCCAAAAATCTTTTCTTCTTCGACGACGTTTTTGTTGACGCGGAAAAGCAGCAGTAAAAGCACCTCCCATCGCTCGTCGTCGTCGCCGCTCGCATGGATAACAGTCTTTCTTCTTTTCCTTCTCTCTCGGTTCGTTTCTTTGCGTTTGCGCGCGGGCGTGTGACTTTTGGAGTAGTTTCGCGTTGGTTGGTCCGTCCCCCCAAAGGGAAACTTTTTTCATTTTACCCTAAACCCTAACCCTACGAAACGCTTTTTCTTTAAATGCGTATAAAAATAATTCATTTTAAACCACCTTTTGACGCGCAAACAAACATCCGCAAACGAAGCCCCGCGAACGAACTCGCGAACAGTTCCCCTCGTTTTTTGCATCACATGGCGATCTTTTCTTCTTCTTCTTCTTCCTCCAAGAAGACTGACGCTACCACCGGCGGTCGATATCGATCGTCCGCGGTTTCCAGAGCGAGATCGATTTTGAATTTATCGTCTCCCCGCGAAGAAGAAGAAGACCAAGAAGAAGAAGATAAAGAAGAAGAAGCGAAGAACGGCGAAACGCTTCTTCTCACGAAAGCTTCGATCGATCGCGCGTTTAGGAGACACTCTTTGCGCGCGCATCCGGATAAGAAAGATGGGTCGGAGGAGCTGTTTGCGCGAGGGAAGTGGGCGAAGGAAGTGTTGATGCGGCACGTGAACGGTGAGAGCGTGGAGGATGACGAGGACGAGGACGAACGAGAGCGTTTGTTGCGGAGGAGGAAACCGACGTACGATTGGAAACGAACCCGAGCGAAGAAAAAGGAGGAAGGACGGCGGGAAAGCGATGGAAGCGATAGGTTGAAGGAGAAAATCGATCGTCGTGAACGCGATACGAAAGAATTAAAAGTAAAGGACGAATCTCGGATCAAATTGAAAACGTTGCACCGCGCGCATAAACGCGCGGTGACTGCGATGTCTGTTTTGAAGCGAGACGGGTGCGTTTTCATCGCGTCCGGAGACGCCGGCGGCGCGGTGATTATATACGAGAGGAAAAGTGAGAGAGAAGTGAGTGTTACTGATCACATTGGTGTGAAATACAATCTCGGCGCTATAGCTGCTCTCGAGTGGAGCAGCGATGAGAACAACGAAACGCGCGGACAAACTATTTCTCTCGCGGTGACATTCGCGAAAGAATGCGAGGCGCGCGTGTACGAATTTCTCCCTCTCGATTTAAGCGTAAAGAGTAAAACTGTCTTACGTGGAACGCACTCAAAGCGCATCACGTGTTGCGCTTTTCGCGGCGATGTTTTAGTGTTAGGATCGGCGGATGGTACCTCTAGCGTTTGGACGAAAGAGCGGCGCAATACTTCAATCCAAGAGTGGACGAGAAAGCGGATGTTGAGGCACCATTCGGATAAAGAGACAGAAGCAACTCCTTCATCGGCTGTGACTTCAACACTCATTCATTTCAGTGAAAGCGATGGTGAAGAAAATCTGCACATCGTCACCACCGATGCGAGCGGTCGTTTCAAAGTTTGGAAAGGCGTTAGCAACCATCTCGAGAAACTTGCAAAAATACACGACGTGAACTGGAGCGGATGCGGCGGCATCGTCAAGGCTGCGTTGATGAGAAAATATAAAAGTGGAAAGGCTTCCAGCGCTGACGAGAAAGTATTCCTGGTGACGTCCCACTTCGATTCCAACTCTGACACATCGAGAGCGCTGTGTTGGAAAGCCTTCATCCAAAACGACGAGACCCCTAAAACGCCTATTCGCGGATACGTCCACGAGTACCCGAAAAAAGACGTTCCGTTTTACGGCCGATTGAGCAGCTTTGACTTTTTCACTCCTCTTCCGAACGATAAAGACAAGCGCGGTGAATCTATAGCCAAAACAATTGATTCAAACTCCGAAGACGACGACGTCGACGATTCCACCGCGTCTTCCTCCTCTCTCGGCGCGTTCGTCGCCGCGTCGACCCTCGCCGTCGTCGACACCGCCGCCAACGCCCTCCTCTTCTCGCTCGACCTCCCGTCCGCCTCAAAACAAACAAAAATATCTCCAAACGGTCTCTACGTGGCGTGCGCGTTGACCACGGGACAAATAGTCATAGTTTCCATCGACGATGCTGAAATTCTGCTCGAAGTGAACGACTTTGACATCATTACCTCGACATCGTCGTCCTCCTCCTCCTCCTCCTTTGACGCGTCTCCTCCTCCTCCTCCTCCTCTTCCTCCTCGCCCGCGCGCCGCGTCCAGCCGCGCCAACGCCGCCGCTACGAACACGACGACGCTTTGGACGTTAGAGTGGCTCGAGGATAGCCAAACATTAATCTACGGTAGCTGCGACTGCGCCATTCGCGAAGTGCGCTTTGTCTGAAGAAGAACGAAGAAAAAATGTGAACACACATCTGCGTTGATGTGTGTTCTTTCGCGCGCGAATATCTTTTGTGTCTTCATTTTAATTTATTATTATCGTTGTTAGGGGAAATGCTGTCGAGCAGCTTCCAAACGACGACGCATCGCGCGGCCTCTTCTCCTTCTTCGTCGTCGTCGTCTTCTGCGGGGAAAAGTAGAAGAAGTAACGCTGCTTTCACTCGCAGCGCGAGGCGGAGAGTTGCCATCTTCGCCCCTCCTCGCGCGACGACGACGACATCGTCCGATGAATCGGACGAAGAGAAGGAAGCCGAGGAGGAAGAGTTGGACGCGAAACAGATACTGAACTCGGTCAAGGAAACGAAGTCGTCGTCGTCGACGACGAACAGACGTCAGGCGGATAGCACGGATTTCATGGCCACGTTCCTCACGCGACGATTCGGGTTAAAAGGCGGTTTAGCTTGGCTCGGCTTGTTAACGTTCGGCGTCGTCTCGGAACAGTTGAAAACGAGGCGAGAAACGAGAGAGGAGAAGGAAAACACGAAAGCGGTGGCGAAGGAGAAGAGGACGACGGTGAAGATTAACGATACAACGTCGTACGTGGAACTCGTGAAAGGTGGCGGGGAATACGTGCAGCAAGGATTTTTGTGCGGGGCGAACGTCACGGTGAAAGATCTGGACAGGAACGAAACCGCGTTCGATACGCGAAAGAATAACCGTCCGATTGGCTTCGTCTACTCGAAAACGAGACCGCCGCCGGTTATCCCGTACGACGTCAACGAAAGTTTCTCGGACGATCGATACGTGATGAGAAACGGGAGCCGACGCGTGTTCACGACGACCAGTGGTAGCGATGGATTGACCTTCAAAGACGGAAGTTACGTGAAACCAAACGTAAACGTGGAGATTGATTTCGAGTTCACCAAAGTCTCGATCCCGCCTTCGTGAGAGCGCGCGCGCGCGCGCCTTCGTCTTGTATCATCGCCGCTACTACCAGCACAACGCGCGCATTACTACTAATCGACACGCGCAACTTCGACACGCGCCGCACATACGCAACAACGTGCCCGTCTTCTTCCTTTTCCTTTGCGCGCAAATACGCGCGCGCGCGCGAAAACCCTCCTCGAGCGCGTTGTTCGCAAAAGAGAGAAGAAGAAGAGAGCTAACTTTTTACATCGACGCGGGGGCGTGGGTTCTCGGAAGAACGTAAGAAGAAGAACGTTTCTTCGACGACGCGCAAAAATGCATCCGCGCGTGTGTGGATTTCTTCTCGTCGTCGTCAAAATATCTCGCTTATTATTAGTGCATGTAATCTAAAAAATCCACCACACATTTTTCGCGACTTAGGGTTTAGGGTTTACGACGACAACGTCACCGCTTTTGTTGGATATATCTGAGCACTTTCTTCACACTAATCCAAAATCGTACTCGCGCGCCAACCAACACGCAAGGCCGCACGTCTCCGCGCGAGAAGAGAAGAAGAAGAGCGCGATAAGATAAAACATGATGCGCTCTTCTTCCAGTTTACCCGTAGTAAAAAACTTCGTCGTCTTCGCGGAGAGACGACGACGTTTCAAAGTCGTTTCGTCGTCCGCCGTCGACGCGCCGCAGCCACAAAAGAAGAAGAAAGGCAAGAAAGGATCGAAGAAGAACAAAAGTCCTCCTCCTCCGGCGGTGCAACAAAAAGCCGTCGTCGTCGAGAAAAAGAACAACGTTCCTTTAGTCGCGGCGTCGGCAGAAGAGGAGTTGAACGTTCCGTACGGGGACGCGAGCGGCGCGGCGTTGCTTTTGAACGATGTTTTTTTAGCCGTCGCGGATACTGACTTGCTGCAAGAAGCCAACGCGCAGGTGATGTCCGGGCAAAAGATTGGACTGGTTGGCGGGAACGGGTGCGGGAAGTCGACGCTGTTGAAGTGCATCGCGGGAGTTCGCTCGATACAAGACGGGGAGATTATCGTTAATTCGAAATTGAACGTCGGGTACTTTGAGCAAACGGCGGTGAGCGGATCGACGAAGACGGTGTACGAAGAAGCCAGAGCGAGAATGACGAGATTGAATAAAGCGGAAGCGGCGTTGAGAGAAGCGGAGAGGGTGTGCGAGAGCGAGAATTGCGACGATTATTGCGAAGCGGCGGATGTTTTGATGGATTGCTACGCGGAGTTTGAAGCCGCCGGTGGGAACGACGCGGAGAAGAGAATCGCCGCGGTGTTGGACGGTCTCGGATTTTCCAGAAAGCAGTGGGATTTTACGTGCGATAATTTGAGCGGCGGTTGGCAGATGAGAGTGGCTTTGGCAAGATTGTTGTTGTCTCCGGCTGGAAGCGAGGAGAACGGTTTGTTGTTGCTCGACGAACCGACGAACCATTTAGACGAGATTTCCAAAAAGTGGTTAGCCGATTGGATCAAGAAAAGTCCGAACACGACCATCATCGTCTCGCACGAAGAGAGTTTGTTGGACGGCGCGTGCTCGCACATCATGGAAGTTCGCGCGAAGGGTTTACACTGGTACGTCGGTAACTACTCGAAATTTTTACAAGACCGAGACGAACGAGTACGCGTCGCGCAGGCGTCTTATAACAAATTAGCCGCGGAAGCTGCGGATTTGAAAGACTTCGTCGCGAGATTCAGCGCCAACGCCTCTAAAGCCGCGCAAGCGTCTTCGAGAGCAAAACTGTTGATTAAAGTAGAAGCGGAAATGAGAAAACTCGAACGAGAAGCGGCGGCGAACTTTTCGGAGGGAGAGGCGGGAGATTCCACGAAGATGGCTTTGCGACTCTCGAAGCCGCCGCCGTCGGATCAAGACGTGTTGATGATGGAAAACGCCGTTTTGGGATACAAGAAAGAGTCGCCGATTTTAAAAAGTAAGGATGGGAAAGAGTTCAAGCTCTCTCGCGAAATGCGCGTGGTTGTTCTCGGTCCAAACGGGGCGGGTAAATCCACGCTTTTGAAAAGTTTAGCCGGTACCATGCCTTTGCTGGAAGGCACGCGCACGTTGGGCGAACGCGTGAAGCTCGGCGTATTTTCGCAAGATCTCGCGCAAGAACTCCCGATGGATAAGCAAGCGTTGGAGTACGTCTTGGAAACCGCGAGAGTGGAGAACCCGCTTTTGAAAGAAATCGAAGGTCGACAATCGCTCGGCGCCTTAGGCATCTCCGGTCCGATGGCTTTACGTAAAATCGGCTCCTTATCCGGCGGCGAAAAAGCCCGAGTCGCGCTCGCCGCGTTTGTTTTACAACCGAGAAACGTCTTACTTCTCGACGAGCCGTCCAACCACTTGGACGTCGGCGCGGTCTCCGCATTAACCGACGGCCTCCAAGACTGGGACGGCGCCTTATTCGCGGTCTCCCACAACAAAGCCTTCTGCGAATCGCTGAGACCAACCCACGTCGTTCGAGTAGAAAGAGGCGAGTTTCTCATCGAAAACTGCTACGGATTAACCGACGCGGATTTCGAACACGACTACCCCGAGGAAGGCGACGCGTCCAGCGACGCCATGAGCAAGAAAGAAGAGGAAGAAGAACTCGTCGTTGCCGAAACCGCCGCCGCTACCGCGTAGAGATCTAGCAAAATGTGTTGTTGTTATACTATTATTTACATGGTGTTGTTCTAAATCCATCTCGTCGTCGCGTTTCGCGAGCCGCCGGCCGCGTATTATCGTACAAGCTCGCTAGTTCACTAAAGCAACCCATTGCTCGCTAAAAACAAAACCAACAGCGCGCCGACGACTAAGCTGGAGTTCAGCGCGAACTTTATCGTCGGTGCGATCGAATCTCTTCTTCTTCCCCCATCGTCGTTGCCATCCACGCTCTGCTCTCCCAGAGGAGATTTGAAAAACCCCTCGTAGTATTCTCTCGAGTTCGTCGTCGTCGTCGTCGTCGTCGTCGTCGAGTTTTGTTTCTTCTTCTTCTCCTCGTCTTCCTCTTTTCCCGACGAAGAAGTAGCCGCGAGAACAACAACTGGCGTCGTCGAAAGCGTCTTCCTTCGCTTCTTCGCGGCGGCGACGACGACGATGGGTCCGCGGGAGAGCGTCGTCGTCGTCGTCGTCGTCGTCATCGCCTTTTCTTTGGAAAAAATGGAGATTTTGGGGAAACAAACTTGCTTCATTTTTTATTCGCATATTCGCGCGCTTTTGAACACACTTACACGCGCACACACACGCACAAAACGCACGCACAAAACGCGTAACCCTCGAGCATCGCGCAAACAGAGAGACGGAAGGTAAGAGACAAAGAGAGAATAAGAGAATAAGAGGTCCCATCATCCACAAATTGAACACAAATTATTGAACGATAATGGGCAAACACTTACAAAACTTGCGAAAGCTCGGCCGGGATTCCGCGCACCGCTGGGCGATGTTGCGGACGATGGCGGACCAACTGATTCAGCACGAACGCATCGAAACGACGGTACCCAAGGCGAAAGAGTTGCGAAGAGTTGCGGATAGGATGATAACGCTCGGGAAGGAAGGGACGTTAGCCGCTCGACGACGCGCGAGGGCTATTTTGAGAACCGACGCGAGCATCATAAAGCTCTTCGGGCCTTTGGCGGAGCGGTATAAAGAGAGAGAGGGAGGGTACACGAGAGTGAAGCAAACGAGGACGAGGGTTGGGGACGCGGCGAAGATGGCGTACATCGAGTACGTCGATAGAGTTGGGGAGTTGAGGCCGAGTAAAGGGCGCAATAAAGTAGACGATGTGGTGTCGTTTTCGTCGGCGGCTGAACGACAACCGAGAGACGACGACGACGACGGCGGCGGCGAAGAAGAAGAAGAAGAAGAAGAGAAAAAGCAGTAGCAGAAGAAAGAAAGAATCGCGTGTATTATCGATATACCTAGTAGTTAGTAGTTTGTGTTATTATATTATTAATCAGATTTGGTCGATTTTCTCTCCCTCCCCTTTCTCGCCTTTCGCTCGCAACGTTTCGCCTTCGAAGCGAATGCCCGCCCAACCGTTCTTCATAAAACTCCGGATGTTCAGATGCGACTGTCCCTCCGGAGTATCCAACACGTCCTGATAATGCTCGCAAAACAATCTCAAAGTCATCTCCTCCGTAAAATCGTGCATTTTCGCGAAATAAAACACTTTATTCGATCCCGCGTTCGTCCCCGCTTTGTTCTCGGTTTCAAACCCATCCGTCCCGACGCCACTGCTGTACCCAAACTGCGGATTATGGTCGTACAGTTCGTCGATTTTCGCCATCACTTCGGTAAATTTCACGTTCGCGAGGCCAAACTCTTGCGAGGAGAGTTCTTTCAGCGCTTCGAGGACGTGCTTTGCGGTCGGCGCGGACGTCGCGGACGCGACGGCTATTTTCATCTTGTCCAAAAGCTCTCGGTCGCCGCCGGTTTCTGACGACGACCGACAAAAGCGCTCTCGAGTGATTATTCGTCCTCCTCCGCGCGAAAGAGTTCTTCTAAACGACGACGACGACGACGACGCAGGCGGCATTCTCGCGGCGGCGCGGGATGAGACAGACATTGATGCGCGCGAGTGATATATCGACGAAGAAAAGGTGCACCTTTTTTAAGTAAAGTTTTCCCGAGAAAAGTCATCACAAAAGATATGAAAAGCACATCATCATTCAGCGCTCCGGCGGCGGCGGCGGCGACGACTTTGTCGAGAAGAAGAAGAAGAAGAGGAGGTTCGGGAACGCCGCGACGAGTTGGCGCCAAAGGCGGCGGCCTGAAGAACGGCGCCAACAACGTCGTCGACGTCGACGTCGACGTGCGCGTGGAGCGATTGGTTTTGGATGCGGACGACGACGCGAAGGAAGAAGAAGCAGCGTTTGAAGTCGTGCGCGCGACGGCGACGACGACGACGACGACGACGACGACGGGCGGCGGAGAACAAAGGATAGATGAAGATAGAGATGGTATTTTGTGTCTGTGCGTTCCTGGGAACCCGGGCGTGGCGGAGTATTACTCCAACTTTGCGCGAGCGCTGAGCGAAGCTTTGCTCAGAGAAGAAGAGCAGCAGCAAAAATCGGTCACGGTCGAATGCGTCGGGTTTCTTGGACACTACTGCGACGAAACTTTGACGAGCGCCAAGACGCGACGGTGGTTCACGCTGGAAGAGCAGAAGGCGCACGTGCTGAAGTACGTTCGCTCGAGAGTAGAGGAAGAGAAGAAGAGGAACGGAGAGAACGCGTGTTTTCTCGTCGGGCATTCCATCGGGGCGCACGTCGCGATGCACGCGGTGAAGGAGATGCGGGAAGAAGACGTGAAAAGAATGGTTGGGTTGATGCCGTTTTTGCACGTGAACGAGAAATCAAACGTGCAGAAGTTTTTAGCGTGGTTAGTGAGTCTGCGTGTGGTCGTGCGCGCGGTGGCATACGTGCTCGGATTTATGCAAAAGTTCAAGGTTTTGAAAAAAATGATAGAGAAGAGCGCGACGAGAGGAATGAAGTGCGAATTAGGGATATCCGTAACCAAGAGATGGGCGCGCGAAATGTCGTTGGTGAATATGGCGCTGATGGGAGACACGGAGTTTAAGTTTTTGCGCGATTGGAAAGGGAACGTAGTGGACGTGTTGAAAGCGCACGCCAAGAAGATTAGCTTCGTGTACGCTTGCGAAGATCACTGGGGGCCATTGCATCAGAGAGACGAGCTGATTAAGGAAATCGGCGAGGAACTCGAAATCATCACGGATGAGAGCTACAAACACGCGTTCGTTTTGGACGACGAGAGCTCGAACAAATTAGCGTCGCAATGCGCGAGGATGCTCCTCAATAATTAGTTTTTCGCAATTTTCTGAATATTTGTATTTATATATAACACAATGGAATCAATACGCTATAGCTTTCTACACATCATCTTCACAGTCAACATCATCATCTCCAACGCCGCAGCCATACGGCAAAAGAATTTCATTAATCGTATTTGATAGTTTTTGACACGTCGAAGAAGTGTTTCACCTTCTCCTCCGGCGTCCCGACTAACACCCCGTGGCCTAAGTTCAACACGTGCCCTTTCGGCCCGGCTTTCTCGCACACCGTCCTCACCGCCTGCTCAACCGCGTCTTCGCTGGCAAACAAAACCACCGGATCCACGTTACCTTGCACCGCCTTCTCTTGCACCGAATTAATTCTCTTTCTACCATCCGCCATATCAATCGTCCAATCCAAACCTATGCAATCGATATCTAACAACGCCATTCTCTCTAACAAACCGCCGTTCCCGTTCGCGTACAACGTCAACGGAACGTTCGGGTACTTCGATCTCGCCTTTGCAATCACTTGCTGAATGTACGGCTTCGACCATTCTTCCCACATGTGCGGTGGCAACTGTCCACCCCAACTGTCAAAAATCTGCACGCACTGCGCCCCGGCGTCAATCTGATGAATCACGTAGTCCCCGATACAATCCGCGACGTTCGACAACAACTTCTTCAACAACGTCGGGTTACTAAACGCCATCGATTTAATCGTCTTATACGTGCTCGATGATTGGCCTTCCACGATGTACGTGCACAACGTCCACGGTGCGCCAACAAACCCCAACAACGTCGCCGTGTCGCCGATTTCCGAGCGTAAAATTTTCAACGACTCCTCGATGAAAGGCACTTTGCTATAATCCATCGCGTGCATCATCTTCAAGTCCTCCTCCGATCGAATCGTCTTATCGAGCAAAGGCCCTTTGTAATCGTCGATTTCAAACGGAATACCAATCGCCGGCAACGGCGTCAAAATATCAGAAAACAAAATCACCCCGTCCGGTTGAAACGCGCGCCACGGCTGCAACGTGATGTCGACGATCAAATCCGTCGTCTCCGAGCGCTCCCGAAACGACGGCGTTTTCTCCGCCAAGTCGCGGTACACTTTCATGTACCTCCCGGCTTGACGCATCATCCATGCCGGCGGACGTTCGGTCTTCTCGCCTCGAGCCGCGCGCACCAAGAGCGGGTCTTTCTCTCGCGCGTCGTCCGAAGACGACGACGACGCTCGAACGACGAAGGAAGAAGCGTCGTCGCTTTTTTTCAGATACTTTTTCTTATCTGCGATCGATGTGGACGACGAGAAAGCGTATCTTCCTCTAGAAGAGGAGGAGATGAACGAGGAGGACGAAGAGGACGACGTCGACGCCGCGCTGCCGCTGGTCGTTGCAAACATGATGGTTGTTGGTCGATGTCACTTACTTTTTTAAAGGAGTATCCTTGAGCGGTGTGTGCGTGTTGTTTAGAAGCGCGCGCGCGTGTTTTGCGGATTATATCTCGTAGTAGTTTGGTCCGGTTTCGATTTTCTTCAAAATGCATTTATTTAATAAAAAATTTATACGCGCGTTCGAGCTTGGAAAGGAGAACGAAGAACTCTCGTCTCGTCGCTTTCGCGATGATCTTTCTTTTCATCAGCTCTCTCTCTCTCTCTCTCTCTTTCCCTCTCGCTTCTTTCTTCTCGCGGTTGGTTTACTCTCTTTGCTGCGTTTACTTTTTGTTTGATGTTTACTTCTTTTCGACGTTACCTAACAAGGACATGCCCGAGCGGTCTTCCACGTCTTCCCATCCGACGCCTCTCTCCGGGTTTGGTTTCGTTTGTTCGCCGGTTAAATCTTTGCGGCTGGTGATGATGGTTAAATCTTTATCCGAGATGACGCCGGATTGGGGGATGTCTTCGTCCGCGCCGGTGTTTCCACCGCCTTTGAGGAGGAGGACGAGCTCTTCCGTGGACATGGACTCGGTGGATTTTTGTTTGGTCGTTCCTTGCTTCAAGTTGGCGCCGGAGATGACCAATTTCTCGAGCTTCAATTTGGATGCCGCTCGGGAAAGCATTTTGCCTTCCACCGAATTCGCCGTGGCTAAGCGGTAGACGTGCACTGGTTTCGTTTGACCAATTCTGTGCACGCGATCCATCGCTTGCATGTCCGCGTGCGGGTTCCAATCGGAATCGTAGATGATGACCGTATCCGCCGCGGTCAAGTTGATGCCTAAACCGCCGGCACGAGTAGATAACAAGAAAATGTCCACGTTCGGGTCTTTATTGAACGCGTCGATGGCATCTCTTCTTTGCTCTTGTTTCACGGAACCGTCGATGCGACAGACGCGCGTGCCTTTTTGCTCGAAAAACGATTCCAACAAGTCTAACATTCTCGTCATTTGCGAGAAGATCAACGTTTTGTGACCATTTTTGCGCAAAGTAGTCAACAACCGATCCAACAGTTGCATTTTACCGCACTGCGCGACCAACTCCTCCGCGGATGGGAACATGATGGATCCATCTAAACCGCCAGAAATTAAATCCGGGTGATTGCAATTCTTTCTCAGTTGCATGAGCATGTTGTTCAATGCGGTGGACCCAACCGGCACTCGATTTCCGCCGGCTTCTTTCTTCAACATGTCTTCGATCGTCTTATCGACCATGGCATCGTTGAACTTCTTTTGCGTCTCGGTCATGCTCGCGTACAAAATGATTTCCTTCTTTCTCGGCAACGAAATCTCGACGTCGCCTTTTAATCGTCTCAACAAAAACGGCTTTAAAATCCCGTGTAATTTGGAGATGACTTTCGCGCGTCTTTGTTGTTCACGTTCGGCAAACTCAATCTTATCGTCCAACTCTTCGCTGAAATCAAACCAGCTCTTAAACTGATCCAAGGAGGAAAACACATCCGGTAACAAGAAGTGCAGCAACGACCACAACTCCGGCAAGTTATTTTGCAGCGGCGTTCCAGTCAGCAACAACTTGTTCGCGGCGGGAATAATTTTCAACTCTCGAATCAATTTGCAATCGAAATTCTTCAATCGGTGTCCTTCGTCCACGATCAAATACTTGAACTGATACTTTTGCAAAAACTTGCGGTCAAACATGGCGATTTCAAACGACGTCACAATCACCGGAAACGTTTCGTCCGCGACCGATCTCACCGGCATGCGCGTGTTTCTAATCTCCGCCCTCTCTTGTTTACTGCCGTGGTACAAAACCGTCGGGAACGCCGGGCAAAACTTTTTAAATTCGTTGATCCAATTCGACAGCGTCGACAACGGACCAACCACCAAAAACGGACCGTAAATTCCTTTGCTCCTCAAATGACTCAAAAACCCAATCGTTTGAATGGTTTTCCCCAAACCCATCTGATCCGCTAAAATTCCGTTCAAACCGTTCGACCACAAGGAAATCAACCACTTCACGCCTCTCAACTGGTACCCTCTCAAAACCGTTTCTTCGCTCAACAACGGCAACAACTCGCGCGTCTTCTCCGCGTCCGTCTTCTTCTTCGCGCCGCCGCTGGATTTGCGCTTCTTCGTGTTGTTATTCTTCGTCAAATCTACGTCTTCGTCGTCATCGTCGTCCTCCTCCTGTCCTTCCTCCATCTGCTCTTTCAAAAATTCCGTGTACATGTTCGTCTTATTCAGCAACTCGTCCAGATGTTCAAACTTCTTATCGTCCAAAACCACCTGCTCCGGGCTCGTGATCTCTTTCGTCTGATCTTGATTCTTCTTCACCTCTTCCTCTCTCTCTTTCGCCAATTTCCGCTCCTCCTCGATGGCGCCTTCGCTGACGTCAATCAGCGACAAATCTTCGTTCTCCTCGTCCAAAGTCGTCGCGTCCATTTCCGACGACGGTGGTCGTCGTTCTCCTTGTTGCTCGTTGTTTTCCGCTCGGTCCGGAGATGGGGTGAAAGTCGTGTTCACCTCTGCTTCTCCTCCTTCCGCGGCGACGACGAGAGGAGGACGCTCCTCATCCGCGAGCAGCGTTTTCTGCTTCTTCTTCGCCGTCGTCGACATCCTTCTTTTTTTTTGAGACTTTGAAAGAAACGAGTGCGACGTTTCGCTTTGCCGATTGAAACCCTAAAAATATCAACAAAAAAAAAATCCCGCCAAAACATTTTAAGGCCAAAAACGCGCTCCTATACTCTCCCTTTTCGTCGCGCATACGTATATATATATATATAGAGAGAGAGAGAGAGAAAACGGAGAGTCTTGCCGTTCGTTTTTTGCGATCATGAGTTGCTTCGCGTGCACCAGTTCTTCCAGCGCCACCACCACCACTCTGGTGGCGTCTTCTTCTTCTTTTTCGGGAAGAGGAGCGAGACGAAACGGATCGTCGTCGTCGTCTCGTTTTATCATTCAAAACCGGACGACGAATGGGACGATGATGAAAAACGAACGAAGAGCGAGGTCGGCGAAGAGAGGCGCCGCGAGTAGCGAGAGAAGGAGAAGGAATGCGTTTAGAGTTTTGGCGGTGGCTTCTTCTTCTTCTTCCTCGGACGCGAGCGGGACCGGGTTGAAGACGAAATCTGACATCTCTAGCATATTCGACGATGCGAAAGTCACGCAAGAGACGACGTTTTGGGGGAAACTCTCGGCGGCGTACCGGATTTTTTTCCCGCCTTCCGAAGCGGACACCGCTCGCGCGGAGGCGAAGAAACGATTGAGAATGATTTTAGTCGCCGATCGGTGCACGATGAGCGATGAGTCCATGGAAGAGATGAAGAGGAAGATCATCGATGTGGTGGAGCAATACGTGGAGTTGGACGAGGACGTGCCGGTGGACGTGAAGGTGAAGGATGACGTGAAGTTTGGCACCGTGTACGGCATCACGGTCCCGGTATCGAAAGTAAAAGCTGAGTTTGACGCGGAAAACGAAGCGTACATGATTGGGGCGCAGTTTGTGTACGACGACGAGACGTGGGAGGAGTTGCAAAAAGAAACGGACGAAGAGGAAGATTAATATTTGCGCCCACCTCACGAAACCTTTTGTATTTTAAAGCACATAAATATAACTACAAACATCTTTAAAACTATCCTTGAAATTCTTGTTCTATCACACCTCGAGGAGCCGTGTACACCCGCATTTTTTCAATCAACCGCTCCGCGTCGTCGTCGGCCAACACGATGTTCCTCGCTTCCTCGCTGACGAAACCGCTCTCCTTCGCCTCGTCCAAAAACTTCAACAAACTATCGAAATATCCGTTCACGTTCAACACCCCAATGGGTTTCTTGTGATAACCCAGTTGCTGCCACGTTATCACTTCGAACAGCTCTTCCATGGTCCCGAATCCTCCCGGCAGCGCGACGAATCCGTCCGAGTTTTCCGCCATCAAACGTTTCCTCTCGTGCATGTCTTTCGTTTTAATCTGATCCCCGACGGTTTCCCCAGAAATCTCTCGCGCGCACAACCCTTCCGGAATGATACCCAACACCCGATTCTGTCCATCGTTCCACGCGGCTTTGGCGACCGCGCCCATCAATCCAATCGATCCGCCACCGTACGTGAGCTGAATCGAACTTTTCGCGAGCGTTTTCCCCAGCGTTTCCGCGGAGGCGACGTACACGGGATCGTTTCCGGAGGAGGAGCCGCAAAACACGCAGAGTTTTCGCAGGTGCATTCTTCTTCTTCTTCTTCTTCTCGTCGCTCGATGGTCGTTTGGTTCAGAGTTTTCTCCTCCTCGCGGTCTCGCTTTCTTTCGTTTTGCGTATCTTTTTCTGTGTGACTTTTTGAGTTTGGGGAAAAGAGAAAAGTCGTTACACGGATGCACGCGCGAAGCGGATGCGCGCGCGCGAAGCGGATAAAGACAAGAACGAGAGAAGAAAAATGACCACGTCTTCCTCAAAACTGGGCGTGGAAACGAACCTCGACCCGACCACGTGGCACGGCGCTTTTAATTGCGCCGAGTGCGGACGCAAGCGCCTCCCGGCGGTTGAATTCAGTCAAGCGCAACTCAAGAAGAAAAGAGCGAACGAGAAGGCGGAGATTTCGTGTTTGAAGTGCGCCGCGAAAGCAGCTTTGGAAGAAGAAGAGGAGGTGAGGAAAACGCGGTCTCGAAAGGAAGGAGAAGAGAACGCGCTCGCGAGAGAGGTGGGAGAGATGAAGATTGGCGAGGAGAGCGCGTCGGCTACGGCGACGGAAGGTGGTGAAGGAGAACGGCACGAGTGTTCGGTGTGCAAAGAGAAGAAGCCGGAGAGCGCGTTCGCGCGTTCGCAGCTTCGAAATAAAGGACCGGGGAAGCAAAAGTGCTCGAAGTGCGCGAGCGAGGCGGACGCGATCGCGAATCCGAAGAAAGAGGACATCAAGAAGTTGTTGGAGGAAGCGAGAGAGGCGTCGAGGAAAGCGGAGTTGACGAACGCGCCGGATAAGCTGAAAATATTCGCGCGCGAAGCGGCGTTAGAGGCGGAGGCCGTGACTGGATTGAAGCCGAAAAAGATAGGAGGGAGAGGCCGAGGGAGAGGTGGAAGGATTGGGGGAGGAAGGGGTCGGTAGTTTTTCGTGTGTGTGTGTGTATAAATAACCGCGCTCGTGATGCTGCGTATTACAAAATGAATGTTTTTTTCTATTTTCCTAATGCGTGTAGTTTTAGCTAAGTGTAGTTGCCTTCGTAACTTATTATTGAATGCGTAGATCCGTGCGCGAGTTCTTCATCATAACTCTCCGCTTCCGTATTGTATTTGACTTCCCGAATCGCTGCTCATACCCCTTGAACCAGAAGAACGATGGTGATGATGAGCATCACCAGAACCAACGCCTTCAGCCTCGGTCGTGAAATCGCTCGTTTCGCTGAAATACGTCGATTCGGCTCGCTTTGGCGTAATGTCGGGCAATCGCAAC
>Ga0255769_10001415_pt1 | contig 27535 bp, 40 predicted proteins | sample 041ome_9_FD_179637 | JGI IMG/M metagenome (GOLD analysis project Ga0255769, IMG submission 179637) | Coastal salt marsh microbial communities from the Groves Creek Marsh, Skidaway Island, Georgia - 041413US metaG (version 2) | ecosystem: Environmental > Aquatic > Marine > Intertidal zone > Salt...
AAGATGTATTCAAAACATTTGGCGAAATCTCTCAAAAAGAGATTGTGATTCAAGCAGCGCAACGTCAGAAATATATTGATCAAGGGCAATCTTTGAATCTTATGATTCCACCCAAAACCTCTCCAAAAGAAATCAATTCCCTTTTGATTTTTGGTTGGGAGCAAGGAGTTAAAAGTTTTTACTATCAGCGAAGCGCAAACCCAAGTCAAGAACTCGCTAGATCTATCCTAACCTGCGCTTCATGTGAAGGATAAATTTTAAAATCTATTTTTTTTCATATATAGTATATTCATTTTCCCCTAGTCCGATTGGGCTGGGGGTTTTTGTTTGATTTTTTTACAGTTATTTTATATAATGCTACAATGAAATTATCTTTGTTGCATCGCGATAAAAACTGGATAACGAATCCACCAATTGCTGGTGGAGTCCAAAAAAGGCTACAAGCATTTTACAAATATTTGCTAGATAGTGGCAAACTAAATAATGTTTATTGCTATGATGATGTTGACAAAATTAATCCATCAGAATTTATCTTGGGTTATAATTTAGATAATGAAATTTGTCGCAAATTAGATAGACTAAATATCCAAACTTGCAATACTTACTGCTCTGGCCATGATTATCCTAGTGAGCAAATTTTTACCTCAGATAATGTTTCTGCACGTTTTCTTTCTTCTTCTCATTTTGCATTATGTAAAGACTTTGTTGATAATGATAAGGCATTTGTTGCACCACATGGATTTAATTCTGACGAGTTTCAATGTTTTGATTTTGATCCAGAATATTTTTTGTGGTGTGCAAACTTGGGTTGGGGTTGGCAAGCCAAAGGTCTAGAACAATTTATTCAAATGGCAGTCAACAACCCAAATTATAATTTTGTTGCTTATGGTGGTCGTCATCATGGTGATCGTAACCACTCAGATAAAATAGAAGAAAAATTACGCTGGCTAGATGATCAGATACATAATTTTAAGTTTAAAGTAGACCTTAAAGATCAAGATAAAGATGTTGTTTTTTCAAAAGCTATTGCCTTATGTCAATTCACATTGTTGAATGAAAGTTTTAATGTTGTCACCCTAGAATCAATTTTTCGCAAAATTCCAGTTCTAACTCTTCCTGTAAATAATGGCGGTGTTTCCGATAACTTGGGTGACTTCAATATTTGCATTCAAGAATTGTTGATTAATGAAGAACTACTCTCGCAGATCAAAAAACAAAAAACTAGATTAGACAATGATGAATTTGACTTCAAACGCTTTTCTTGTAATACCGAATATCACAATATTAAAAAACATTTTGAATTAACCTTCAAAAGCTAGTGAAATTAAAATGAAAATATATGCCTCTGAAAGAATAAGATTTTATCTTGGTCAGCCGTGGACTAATCAAGAACCTCCAAACATTCATTTTTTACCCTTTGATCATCCTTTCAAGATTGACAAGGAAATACCTTCTCGTCTTAATTATAATGAGGATATCATTCGTTATCACAATCTATCTAAAAATAAAAGCCTTTGGTTTTGTTGCGGAGATAAGCCATATGTGGGCGAAAATTATCCAGTTCTAGTAAAGACAAGAGATACATTTAATAAACAGTCTACAGGCGTTATTGCAAACCTTAATAAAAAACGCCATTGGGTGATAAACACTACTTCTCACGATATCAAATGGGAAGACAAAAGTAACACCGTATTTTGGAGAGGCGCGGATACAGGACATAACATGCATTTTAATGAGCGTATTAATTTTGTGCAAAAGTATTTCGGTGTTCACGATGTAGCTTTTTCAGATTATTCTCAAAACATCAAGACTCATAAACCTCTATACAAACCAGAATGGTTGAAAGGATTTTGTGGAGTAAATGAATTTCTTAAACACAAATATTTGCCAGTAATTGATGGTAATGACAAGTCAAGCAGTCTCAATTGGATTCTTGCTTCGAACTCAGTTCCAATTATGCCACAACCAAGATTTCATTCTTGGCTTTGCGAACACCTTCTAAAACCATATGTTCACTACATTCCTGTTAAGAGAAACTTTTCAGACTTTAATGGAGTATTGTATTGGTGCATGAATAACGACCAAAAGTGCAAAGATATCGCTCAAAACGGTAAAAATTTTATGATGAATTTTAAAAACCAAGAGATTGAACAACAAATAGAACAAAGTTTGATCAATACTATAGAAAAACATTTTAAATGATGAAAATTAAATCTCAAAACGGCGAACATATTTTTGTTGAAAAAATTTTTCAAAAGATTGGAGTCAATAATAAAACCTTTGTTGAAATTGGGGCTTGGCCAAAAGAAAATAACTCTTGTTCATTAGCATTACAATATGGCTTTGACGGATTATTTATTGACCCATGTTTCAACAATTCATCAAACATTTACGACAACCAAAAAATAAAATTTTTAAATGATTTTGTCACCAAGGATAACATTAATCAATTAATTGGTTCAAGATTTGAAGGAGAAATTGATTTTCTTTCAATTGATGTTGATGGTGTTGATTTACATCTTTTGGATTCTGTTTCAGTAATTCAGCCAAGAGTTATTTGCATTGAGTATAATGCATCGCTTGGCCCAGATATTTCTTTAACTGTTCCATATCGACCAGATTTTGATCGCGGCAAAGCTCCTAACACATGGTTTTGCAACGGCTCTTTAAAAGCTACAATTCGAATTGCAAATAAACTTGGCTACGATTATATAGGACAAGTATTTGGATTAAATGCTTTTTTTGTTCATAAATCAATTGGCGTTAAACCAGCAGATATTGCTACAACTTGGCAACCACATCAAGCACGAATTAAAACCAGCAGCGAAAAAGATCAATTCAACCAAATCATAAATTTAGATTGGATTAACGTAAATGAAAAGGGTCTAATATTTGATAATTAATAATACTATGAAAGCAAGAACAACACCTGAAATGGAAAAAGAAGAAATTGAATTTATTCTTTCTTATATTAAGCCAACACCAAAGTCATTCTTTGAGTGGGGGTCTGGCGGCTCAACTATTTTTTTCGAGAAGTTTTGTTCTCGCTATGTGAGTATCGAACACTTTCAAGATTGGGCTAATTTAATCCAACCTCTCGTTGGAGAAAAGGTTGAATATTATATTATTCCTAACAACAAACCACGATCCGATAACGACACACCCAAAGAGGACTTCCTTGATTATGTTAACGCAGTAGATAGTTTCAAAGGACAGATTTTTGATTTTGTCTTGGTTGATGGCCGAGCAAGAAAATTCTGCGCGGAACGAGCATTGGATATTATTAATGATAATTCTATTGTATTCATCCACGATTGGAGTAGACCAAGATATAGGGAATATGTTTTGGATTTTTATGATATCGTAGAGGAACTTCACGGAATCGTAGCACTCAAGAAAAAGAAAATACTATCAGAGTAAGAACAAAACCTGAAATGGAAAAAGAAAAATGATTAGACTATCTTCTAAAAATAGCGAACACTTAATCCTTGATTAAATTGAGATAAAATCATAAAAAAGGCAATTGAAATTGATATTGATACGACTTGCCAATATAATAAAATTGAAATATGATTGAAGTAATTAAATTTAAAGAAGAAAATTATCCTTATTTTCAGTCTCAAGGTTTTGCTTCTCAGTTCGCATTTCCTTTTGCCAAACACATATGCAAGGGTATTGGTTATGATATTGGATTTTCTAAAGAAGAATGGAAGCTAGATGGAGCTATTGGAATAGATATTTCTCTAGATGACGAATGGAGCGCAATGAATTTGCCGAAAGAAAAGGTGGATTATATATTTAGCAGTCACTGCTTAGAACATTTAGATAATTGGGTTTCAGCTTTGGAATATTGGATTGATCATTTAAAAGAAGGCGGTAATTTATTTTTGTATTTACCTCACAAAACACAAAAATATTGGAGGCCATTTTATAACAAAAAACATATTCATAGTCTGGATGGCGAACTTATAAAAGAATGCCTTGAAGAATTTGGAATGAAAAACATTTTTGTGAGCAGTTACGATTTGAATAATGCTTTTTACGTTATAGCTGAAAAAAAATAAAAATACTATCAGAGTAAGAAAACATTGTTAATGTTAAATACCAAATATATATTTGAATGAAAAAGATAATTATTACAGGCGTTACTGGTCAAGATGGCTCACTTATGGCCGACTATCTTCTCAAAAATACCGAACACACAATTATTGGCGGTGTGCGCCGACTTAGCGTTAAAAATCATCAAAACATTGATCACTTAATTGGCAACCCAAGATTTAAACTTATTGATCTTGATATTACAGACCCGCAAAACACAGATAGGGTGATTCAAGACGAACAACCAGATTATTTTATTAATTTTGCCGCTAATTCTTTTGTTGGCGTTAGCTGGAAGATGCCAGCGCAAGTAATGGAAGCAAATACAATGGCTGTGTTACATCAGCTTGAAGCTATTCGTAAATACGCCCCCAATTGCCGTTACTACAACGCAGGAACGTCCGAAGAGTTTGGCGATGTAGTTGCCACACCACAGGACGAAACGCATCCTCTGCGCCCACGCAGTCCGTATGGAGCGTCTAAGTGTGCAGCAAGACACTTAGTGAAGGTTTATCGCGAAAGTTATAATCTTTTTGCAATTCAGGGTTGGCTTTTCAACCACGAAGGAGTTCGCCGTGGCGAAGAATTTGTCACCAGAAAGATCACAAAAAATGTAGCCCGTATCTTCAAAGAGTATAAAACAGGAAGCTTTAAACCTCTTGAACTAGGCAACCTAGATGCAAAACGAGATTGGAGTGATGCAGAAGACTTTGTGAAGGGTGTCTGGCTCATGGTCAACCAACCAGAACCAAAAGAATATATTCTTTCATCAAACGAAACCCACACTATTCGCGAATTTGTCGAAGCCGCGTTTTCCTTTGCTGGATTTGGTGCTGAAAAATGCAGGTGGGAAGGAAGCGGCTTAAACGAAGTTTACAAACACGAAGATATCGTGCTTGTTAAAATCAACCCCGACTTCCACAGACCAGCAGAAGTAGAGCTACTTCTTGGCGACTCAACAAAGATTCGTGAAGAACTAGGTTGGAAACCAGAAACAGACTTTCTTAGCTTAGTGCGTAAAATGGTAGAAAATGATTTAAAATGAAAAAAATAACATTAACTTTAATGTCCGTCTTGTTTTGCTCTTGTGCAAAAACCGCTTTTTACCAAGATGGAAAAGCAATCGCAAAGTTTTATGGAAATATGGAACAAGTAGAATATCGTCAAAATGCAGACGGCTCTATTGTTTGGAGTGCTTTTTCGGTTGATCATTCTTCGGCTACAGAAGCGCAAGGCAAGGCGTTCGCCAATAAAGCCGCTGCCGCTGGTTCTGCTATCGCAGCATCTGGCGCAACAGCAATACTTTTAAAATAATGAAGGTCGAAACAAGCACTAAAGTTAAGATCACACAAAAAGAAACTATTTTTGGTCTTATTGCAGTAGCTTTTATTGTAGGGGTTGTATTTACCACTGTTCAAAAATCACTTGACTAATGATTCAAAATTAGGTATATTCCAAGGATATGCCTAGAGGTAAGAAAGAATGCCCCAAATGTAAAGACTTGATTGGCGCAAGAGCGTCCAGTTGTCAGAACTGTGGGGAAGTGTTTCAAGCTTCTAAAATTAAAAAGCAACCAAAACCTTTCGTTAAAGAAAGAAAAGAATTTATTAAGCGAATGCTTGATGGCGGTAAGTCTGATGATATCCGCTTGGATATGATGGTTGTGACTAAAGTTTTTGAGTGGTTTGACAATGATATTGACTTTCTATTGAAAGTAAAACCACCCTTCAAACTGAATGGAAGTATTAAATATTTTCGATCAAAAGATGGTCGAGATTATTTAATCAAAAAACATAAAGAGTTTCAATATAACCCGAAAAACCACGAAGAATTTGTGGAAGGAAACGAGAAAATCGGAGAAGATATAGTGAAACCAAAAATTAGATCATTAAGAGAATTTTTAAATGAGCGCAAAAACTAAAACAACAGATAATGTAGAAAAAAAGCAACCAGATGTGCGTGACTTTGCGGCTGGTTTAATGAAATCCAATAAACAACATCACCTTAATTTCGAGGAATCAGTCGAAGAGGATGATTTTGTTTCCAGTGGTTCTATGATCATGGATTCAGAAATTGGTGGAGGTTTCCTTTCAGGACTACTTCGTTTTACTGGTGGCAACGAATGCGGCAAAACCAGCGAGGCTTTGCAGATTATGCATGAAATGCTTTCTGACCACAAAGGCTCTCGCGGCCTTTATGTTCAAGCAGAAGGAAGACTTGGCAAAAAAATGAGAGAGCGTTCTGGTGTTAATTTTGTTTACCTAGCGGAAGAATGGGAAGATGGAACCTGTCTTGTTCTTCAATCTCATATTTATGATTTTGTATTTGATTTTATTCGCGGCATCCTTAAAAATAATCCAAGCAAAACAAGGTTCTGCATCATTATTGATAGCATGGACAGTCTTTTGCCGAAAGACGATGCCGAAAAAAGCACTAGCGAAGCAAACAAAGTAGCTGGCGGCGCACTACTTTCTTCAGACTTTCTTCGCAGAGTAAGTTTGGGCATGGGTAAGTTTGGCCATCTTTGCATTATGATTTCACAAGTCAGAGCAACCATCAAAGGCCAATATGAAAGCCTTGATCCAAACAGCACAACAAGTGCATCAGGAGCCAATGCTCTTTCTCATTACCCAAATTGGGTATTAGAGTTTGAGAGACAGTTTGCAAAAGACAAAATTTTAGAAAAACCAGATCAACAAATGAGCGATACAAACAAGGCAATCGGTCATTATGTAAAAGCTCGCATTCGCAAGTCCGACAATGAAACCACTGGTCGCCTGATTCGCTATCCAGTAAAATATGGTAGACAGGGCGGCAAAAGCGTTTGGATCGAACGCGAGATTGTAGACCTTTTACTTTCTTGGGGATTCTTTTCAAAGAGTGGTTCATGGTTTGCTACTGAGCCAGAGCTTGCTGAATACATTAACGAAGGTGGTTTTGAGTTTCCTGACAAGATTCAAGGCATGAATAAAATTTATACTATTCTTGAAGAAGACGAAAAGCTTACCAAACATCTTCGCAAGTTTGTTGAAAAGAATATTCTAAGCGCATGATCTTCTACAATTCTTTTGGCGCAAAAAAGAAACTATCAAGTCCTCATAAATATAAAATTAATTGGGACGCAGGTTGTCGTAGTAAACTGCAAAAAGAAGTAAAAGATTTATTATATCCCTTTTGGTTTTCTGATGTTGTTTTCGAAGAACTTCCAGTAGTTGGAACACGCATGACAATTGATTTTTATAATGCATCGAAAAAAATTGCATTAGAAGTTGATGGGGCGCAGCATTATCAATACAACAAACATTTTCACGCAGGTTCTAGACAAAATTATTTAAAACAGCTTTGTCGAGACAACGAAAAAGAAGTTTTCTGCGAAAAAAACGACATTACAATGATTAGAGTCTTGCAATCAGATTCAATATCAATAGACTTACTTAAAGAACTAGGAGCGATATGATTGAACCAGAAGACGAACTAAAGATTCCAGCATCATTATTGTCAAAATTATATGATGCAACAGGATCACAAGATGGATCGAATCAAGGATACTTTTTGTTTTTCATTAATGATCGAGGCGAACCCGCCATGACAACAAGAACATCAAACCAATGCGTAAACGTAGCATTGCAAAGAACTATTGACCTATATAACCAACAACACTTAGAATGATTCATTCCTTTGAACTAGAAAAAAAAGTGCTAAGTGGATTGCTTCAGCACCAGCATAAGTGGGAAGAAATAGCCACTATTATCAACGAAAAAGACTTTTATAGCGAAGATTCGAAAGTTCATATTTCAATTTTCAAGCTTATCCGCTCTTCTTTGAATAAAGGAGAAGCTATTGATGATACGATTCTTATCGAAAAGCTTAACGCACTAAACGTTAGCTTTCCAGATAATATTGAAATTTCTGAATTCATACACTCTTTAGCTTACTTCAAAATTTCAGAAGAAGTATTCATTAGCTGCGTAAAAGAATTAAAGAAAGTCACAGCTTGTCGCACAATTTACAATTCATGCTCAAAGACTGCCAAGTTTGTTAAAAAAGCAGACCCAACTTTAAGCTATCAAGAAATCATTGATTCGGCAGACAAACTATATAACGAAGACTTGAAAAACTTCGAATGTGGTGATTCTGGGCCAGTTGATCTTTTTGAAATCATGGAAGACCTGATTGAAGATCGTGGCAATAATCCTCAAGAAAGTTTTGGTCTGTTAGGGCCGCATAAGCGCATGAATGAAATTTATGGGCCGATTTTGAGGGCTGGCAACATTGCTGTTATTGTTGCTAGATCAGGCCAAGGTAAAACAAGCTATGCTTTAGATTATTGCACACGCACAGGAGCGGCAAACAATGTGCCAGTTGTGCATTTCGACAATGGTGAAATGAGCGAAGAAGAACTTGTTATGCGCCAATGCTCTGCTATGAGCGGTATTCCAATGTGGTTGCTTGAAACAGGCAAATGGAGAAACACAGGATACAACGATTTAAGCGCCGAAGAAGTGGTGGCAAGAGTCAGAAACACCTTCAAGAAAATTAAGGAAGGCAATGGCATGAAGCTATATTACATTAATGTGGCTGGAATGGATGCAGATGAAATGTGTTCTCAATTAAAAAGAATTTATTATTCTAAAATTGGTCGCGGCAATGAAATGATATTTAGCTTCGATTATATCAAAACTGATTTTGCCAACATGGGCAAAAATGATGGTTGGGCGCAGGTTGCTTATCTTGTTCATAAATTTAAGCAAACCATTCATCGCGATCTATGCTTTGATGGAAAGCCTTGTGTCTCAATGCTAACATCTGTTCAATCAAATAGACTTGGCATCACAACCAACCGAGGCGTGGAAAATATTGTCGATGACGAAAGCGTGGTTTCTCTTTCTGATGCAATTACTCACTTTTGTTCTTGGCTTTTCTTGTTGAGGCAAAAAGTTGTAGATGAAATTGCCGATGAAGGAGAAGACTTTGGAACACACAAGCTGATCAACTTAAAGGCTAGACATTTGGGCCGAGATGCTCTTCGTCATATTAATCCTGTATCTATGCCAGATGGCTCTAAAAAGCGCAACTTCATCAATCTTCGCATTAAGAATTTCTCTGTAGAAGAATGCGGTGATTTACAAGATATCGCAAACTTTCGCAATGGAATTGTGATAGAACCCAATTCAACTACCCCAGAAGAGGATACGGAATTGCCAGATATTTTGAGACGCGATGAACAACTTTAAAGACATATTAGAAAATCTTGGATATAAGCTAAAAGATTGTGGCGCTTACTGGCAAACAAATGCGGTTTACAGAGGCGGCGACAATCCACAGGCTATTCAGATTTACAAAGATAGCGGAGTCTGGAAAGACTTTGTTGAAGATACCATGTATCTTCCAATTGAAGCATTAGTAGAAAAAACAATTGGTTCTGGCGACTCTATTGAAGTCAGGAATTTTTTAAAAAATGCCAAAAGTGTAATTAACCAAGAATACCAACAGAAAAAAAATCTTTTGAGCGAAGAAAAAAGCTACTCAATATCTTGTCTGGAAAAATTACTACCACAATACGATTTATATCAAAAAATCAATAGTAACATTTCTGAAGATACTTTAAAAATTTTTAAAAGTGGATTAGCCACTTCTGGAAAAATGTATCGGCGTTTTGTTTTCCCTATCGTAAGACAGGACGGAAGAATTCACGGCTTTTCTGGGCGCAAGGCCGCAGATTTTGATGGCCCAAAATGGATTCACCTTGGAAAAAAGAATAATTGGTTTTATCCATTCTACCTGAATGAATCTATACCAACAAGTATCGACAAAAATCAATCTGTTCATATTGTTGAATCTATTGGTGATTGCCTTTCTTTATATGAACAAGGCATTCACAACACACTGGTTGCTTTTGGAGTTAGCTTGTCACCCAAATTTATTTCTCGACTTTCTGTTCTAAACCTAAAACGTATTTATATTTCATTTAACAACGACTTTGAAAGCGAAAGAAACGCTGGATTCGAAGGTTCTATCAAATCTATTTTTAAATTATTAGATGTTATAGATTTTGACAAAATCTTTTTTGTGCCTCCACATGAAAATGATTTTGGAAAAATGAATGCTGATGAAATAAGATCATACAAGGAGCGTTGTGAATCCTTTAATCATAAAGATTCTTGTGAATCTATAATTTCAATTGCAGAAAACATGAACAAACAATATCTGCAAAAACAAAAAAGCGGCAATAAGTCATTTACTGCAAGCTTAAATAAATTCAAAAAACTTTATAGATTCCATTATGAATAAGGTCACAGCAGGTATTGCTGGAATTTCTTTCGCACTTGAAAGCAATCCAGAATTAAAATACGAAAAAATTAAAGAAGGCACACCAATTAAATTGTGTGTTGAGCCAGAAAATAATTATGACAACAAAGCTATTCGTTTAGAATACAAGGGCTTAAAGTTGGGTTATGTTCCGCGCAAAAAAGAAGGCGTTGCTTTTATTATTCAGTCTTGGTGTCATGAACACATTGAGACTATTGTTGCAAATGTAGAACAAGCATGGTATGAGAAAGATGGAAAAATTAGTCCAGAATATGAAGAAGGTTGTCAGCTTGTAGGTGTTGATGTTTGTTTTAAAATTCCAAAGCAAACCCACTCTCCAACTGATGTTATTATTACCAAGCGTTCATTCTCTGAACCAGAGGTCATTGTAGATTTTAATGACACACAACATATTTATAATATGCGCTGTGAAAACGGCGAATATAAAGTTTTGCAAGGTGGCACTACGTTTATCAAGAGGTTCTTTAAACCTTTTGATGCTGATAAAATTTCTCAACAATGTTCTAGGTATTGGGATGTTTCAGCAGACGAAATTCAAGAAATGTGGAACTCTAACGGAATGCTTGCGGCGAACTTCGGAACCGTGATTCACGCAGCACTGGAACATTACATTAATTTTGAAAAAGCTGGAAAGCGTATTACTGATGCTCGAAAGAAATCAGGAAAAGGCGGCGCGGAAAATTACGCCATGCCAAAACACCCATTCCTTAAGCAAACAATCAAAGCCTTGCGCCGTATTACCAACAAGCTCGACAAAGATTATGGCGCAGAAGAAATTGTTGCAGAAGCTTTGATTACAGATTCGGCTACTGGTTGGGGTGGGTTGGTTGACAGACTTTGTATTATCGACTCTAAGAAAAAGATTGCGCGTATTCAGGACTACAAGGTAAATATCAATGCTACCGCAATTGAATCTCATAATAAACCATTGCCGCCATTCGATCATATGCCAGCAAACAAGCTGACAAAATACGCTCTTCAAATGAGTTTCTATGCTGGCCTGTTAAAGAAGCATGGCTGGACTATTGACGGCCTTGATGTATTTATTTTTGAAGATAAATGGGTGCATCACAAACTTCCATTGGTAGACTTCTCTATTTTAAAAAAGAAAAAAAATAAGCAACCAGAACAAGGTGAGCTTTTGTAATTAGTTGTTGACATTTTTTTAATAATGGATATCATGAAGTAGATGATTCCACTTTTTAAATCGCAATATAGCGTTGGCAAGTCTCTACTTAAAATAGATAAAATTGTAGAGCTTGCTAAAGAAAGCAATTTGGAAGAATTGTGTGTCTTGGAAGATAGCTTTTATGGTTTCAGAGAACTGAATCAGAAATGCTTGGAGGCAAACATTAAGCTTGTTTTCGGAATTAAACTTCCAGTAGTATTGGATAGCTTTGAAGAAAAGACGAGCAAGCTTGCATTTTTTGCCAAAAATAACGATGGTATCAAAGAAATAAAAAACCTTTATACCAAGACATACACAATAAAAGAAAATATATTGAACTTCTCTGAAGTTAAGACAACACTTAACAATATCAGAGTCGGTGTTCCATTTTATGATTCATTTATTTATAATAACGTTTTTCATTTCGGCATGAGCGATATAGACTTGGATGGTGTCGATCACTTCTACATGATAGAAGATAATCTCCATCCATTTGATTTTCAAATCAAACGCGCACTTGAAAAAATGAAAGTCAAGAATACCTGTTTGGTTAAAACCATTTGCCATGAAAACAGAGATGATTTCAAAGCGTTTCAAATGCTTCGCGCCGTGTGCGATAGATCACAAGGCAAAACGCCAAATTTTGGAAACCCAAACCTAAACCATTTTTGCTCTCAAGAATTTTGTTGGGAAAGCTGGAAAGAATATCATGAAAAAGCTTAAACACGATCAGAAATACATCATTTTTGATGTAGAAACAGAAGGATTAAATCTTTGTTATTCTCGACCTTGGCAGGTATCTTGGGTAGAAACACAAGGCAACAATATCATTTCTGAACATGATTTGTATGTCGATTATCCAGACTTGCAATTATCAGACATGATCAAGAAGCTTACAGGATTTAATCAAAATAAATACAACAGAGAAAAACAATCATTGAAAAAAGTTTGGGGTGAGTTGAAAAAGTTTCTTCTTAATCCAGAATATATTGTGGTTGGTCAAAATTTGCTAGGTTTTGACGTTTACATGGTGGCAATCATGCAAAAGCTATTGGGCGAGACTCCAGATTATAGCTATTTGGATCGTATTTACGACACAAGGGCTTTGGGCAAGGCATACCGCGAGGACATTCGCAAACCCAAGGCCGACTTCTTAGGATGGCAATACAAGCTTATGCACGAAAAAGGAAGTCGAAGCAAAAGCGTGAGTCAGTTGCAGTTGTTGAAACTGTTTGATATTGACTTTGATGAAAAAATGTTGCACAATAGTTTGTATGACACGAAGATGTGTTTTCAAGTATTTTTGAAATTGAAGAAAGCGTTGGATTTATAATGTTTAAAGATTTTACAACATACGATGATTGTGAACCAGCGGGTGTTGAGTTACCTCAAACTCCTGTTGATAAGAAGACGCTTGATAAACTCGGACTCAAAAACAATAGTTCGAATTATGAAATTGTGCGTAAGCTTTGCTATCAAGGTATGCTGAAGCGCGGCCTCGAAAAGAATCAAGAATACATTGACCGCGTAAAGTTTGAGCTTACTACATTGGATGAACTTGGTTTTATCGACTATATCTTACTCAATTGGGACGTAATCAATTTCTGTCACGACAACGACATTCCAGTTGGCGGTGGTCGTGGTAGTGCGGCGGGTTCACTTGTGCTTTATCTTCTTGGTGTAACAGACATTGATCCAATTCCTCACGGCCTGTTCTTCGAACGATTTGTTTCCAAGAGTCGTGCGCGTAAAGTTACAGACAAAAACGGCAAAGAGTTTCTTGTTGGTAGTGTGCTGCCAGATATTGATAATGATATTTCTTACGAAAAGCGTAGTAAGGTAATTGAGTATATTGAAAAAACTCATGCAGGTCGAACAGCAAAGATTTTGACTTTTAATACATTTAGCTCAAAACTTTGTATACGCGAAGCGACTAAATATTTTGACGAAGCTAGTGAAGAAGAAGCAAAGCATGTTAGCGATTTAATTCCAAAATTGCATGGTAAAGTTTTGTCACTTAAAAAAGCAAGAGAAGAAAGTGAAAAGTTTGATGAATGGTGTTCCAAACATAAAACAACAATTGAATATGCAATCGCCATTGAAGACCTGATCAAAAACACAGGTGTTCACCCATCAGGAATTGCAATTTGCAGTCAGGAGATTGAAAATGTCGTTCCTCTGCAACGCACCAAAGACGGCGACCTTGTTACTGGTTACAACATGCATGATGTTGCTGATTTGATGGTCAAGTTTGATATTCTTGGTCTACGCACTTTGACAATTGCACACAAGACATGTCAGAAAATTGGTAAATCCCTTGAGGATATTGATCCCAATGACAATGAAATTTACAGAATCTTGCAGGACTTCAATCACCCAATGGGTCTTTTCCAGATTTCTGCTGACACAAACTTCCAAGTTTGTCAGGACGTTAAACCAATGGACTTGAATGAACTCTCTGACGTTGTAGCTCTTGCTCGTCCGTCAAGCTTACAGTTTGTTGGAGATTATATTCGTCAAAAAACCGCGCCCGAAGAACTTGGCATTCATCCAGTAATGGACGAACTGCTTAGAGAAAGTAAGAATGTTTTCTTGTATCAGGAAACTCTGATGCAATGTATTTCTCAAGTATTCGGTTTCTCACTTCAAGATGCTGATGATGTTCGCCGTATTGTGGGTAAGAAGCTGGTTGATAAAATGCAACCTTGGAAAGAAAAGATTTACAAAGCCGCCGAAGAGAAAGGTATGGAACAACGAGTAGCAGACTTCTTCTGGACTGCTCTTGAAGCTGCGGCAAACTACTCGTTCAATAAGTCTCACAGTTTCGCTTATGCAACTCTGGCGGCTAAAACTGTTTATCTTAAATACAAACACCCACAAGAATTCTTTTTGAGCGTTCTGGAAGCAGCAGAGTTTGAACCAGACCCGCTACAAACAATTTCTTCTGTGAATCAGGAGTTGTCGGATTTTGGAATCAAACTTCTTCCACCCGACTTGTTTAAGTCTGGGCTGAATTTCCAAATTGAAGGAAACAACATTCGTTACGGCCTCAATAGCATCAAGGGAATCTCTATGAAGGCTCTAGAGAGCTTAGTTGCTTTCCGTGGTCACTCATTCGAAAATAAGTATCACGCCTTCACAGCGGCCAAAGAGTGCGGCATAAACATCTCTGTGCTTGCTGCCTTGATTCAGGCTGGCACAATGGACAGCAATACAGATAATCGTATTCGCTTGGTTCTTGAAGCTCAAGCATTTAACATTCTTACAGATCGCGAAAAACGTAATTTTGAAAAGATTGGCGAGAAATATAATTTTGATATTCTTGATTCGATTGCAGATGCGGTTGAAAAACAAGTTCTTGCAGACGATGGCCGACCAATAATGAAGCCTAGCAGGTTCACAACTTTCAAAAATAAATTTAATCAATACCGCAGTATTTATAATGAAAATAAAAAGCATCATAAGTTTACATATTGGTGGTATGAAAATTCATTACTTGGCTATAGCTATTCTTTTGATCTAACCGATTGCTTTACAGATCAGTATGGAACACTCACTAGCCTTAAGGACGCAAACAATCTGTCTGCCAATTCAAGCTTCAAAGCAGTGTTTCAGGTAAAAGATTGCTTTACAAGAACTTCAAGAAACGGTAATAAGTATATGATGATCTTTGGTAGTGACAATACCAGTGATCACAAATTCCTTCTCATGGATAATCGTAATTCAGAAAATTTAACAGAATTTCTTGAAGATAATAAAAAGAGTCCATTAAAGAAGGAGGATATAGTTGTGATTTTCGGCAGAAGAAGCGACAACAATACATCGTTTGCAGAATCTGTAAAAATTATTAACTCTTCTGTTCTTATGAAACTAGGCGATCTTAAAAAACATGGAAATTGATAAATATCTACAAAAAACTCAAGGAATTTTTCGCAAAAGCATTAACGCAGCAAAGGAGTTGCAGTTTAAGAGCGTTGATGTAGAATTGTTTGCCGCAGTTTTCTTTGCTAATTTCAATCTTGGCTGTGTTACTATTATTGAAAATACAGATATTTTAAATCAGCTTTCTTTTGATTCTTTCAAAAGGCTTAGTCGCAAAAAGAAACATAAGGATTACAACGGCAAAATAACATTTACTCCAAAACTCAAAAAGTTTTTTGAGGCTTGTGAAGAAATTGCCTTTGAAACTTTTGAATTAGATTATGTTGCACCAGAGATAATCTTTATCAATCTTTTTGACGAAAGATTTGCCACACCAACTATTAAAAATTTATTCTTTGAGGATGGAAGCCACAATGAACTTGCAGACGACTTAATCTACAAAACTACGGCCTACCTCAAAGACGAAGACCATGAATTGTTTTCTCTTAATCCATTTGACGACATACAAGAATATCAAAAAGAAGAAGAAAAAACTTCTCAAACTCTTGACATGTTTAACGACAACAAGATTCTTTCTCAATTTGCCGAAAACCTAAATCTTAAGGCAATGAAAGGTGATTTTGACAAAGTGATTGATTTTGACGGGAAAATTGAAGAATTGGCAACTATCCTGTGCAGAAAGAAAAAACCAAATGCTATTTTGGTTGGCCCTGCGGGTTGCGGCAAGACAAGCATCGTTGAAGGACTAGCTTCTTCCATTGTGAATGGCAAAGCTCCCGAATTACTATCTGACAAAGTAATTTATTCATTAAGTCTTTCGAGCATGGTTGCTGGAACGCAATACCGTGGACAGTTTGAGGAACGTTTAGAAAATTTTGTCAACGAAACAAAAAAGTATGAAAACCTTATTCTATTTATTGACGAGGTTCACACTTTGGTGGGCGCAGGAGGAACACAAGAAAATTCACTGGAGGCATCCAATATACTTAAACCAGAACTTGCGCGAGGCACAATTAGCTGTATTGGCGCAACTACTATAAACGAGTATACAAACACAATCAAGAAGGATAGCGCATTAGATCGCCGTTTTGAGCGAGTTACTGTGCGTGAACCATCCAAGTTCCAAATGAATAAAATCCTTCCTTCTCTTGTAGAGTTTTATGAGGATTTTCACCATGTCAAATATTCAAAAGAATTTCTTGATAATGTTATTGAATATTGTGAACGCTTTATGCCTAACAAATGCTATCCAGATAAAGCTGTGGATGTGATCGACCATTGCGGCGCACAAGCTAAAGTAAAATTCTGGAACATGGATGGTGATGTAAAGAATCTCAAAAACCAACTTATTGAAACACCAAACGGAGAAGATGTATCGCAGTTGTTTGTTGAGTTTGAATCTAAATTTTTGGATTGGGTTGTAGATAAACAAGACTCTCCAGCAGATGTTACCTTAGAAGAACTAAAAGATTTTTTCGATAAAAAAGAGAACCTTCTAAACAAACAAACAGTCGTGCAAGGATTCTTCCAGCACGTTAAAGAAAACTTTGTCGGCAATAAACCAGAAATCAAAAAACTAGAAGAAGAGTTAAAGCTTTCTAATTTGGGTTTTGACAATTCCGAAGGTGGTATGCCTATTTTTTGCGTCAACGGATTCAAATACAGTGGCAAAACAATGTTTGTGAAGCTTTTGAAAGAGTCGCTTGAAATGAGCGGCGCAACCGTCCTATACTATAATGGTGTTCATTTTTCAGATCACTATGCTAATTATAAAATTGTCCCGCAGTTTAATAACAACACATCTTTGTGCGAAAAGGTTTTGATGGAACCAAACAGTATCATCATTATTGATGATTTCCACAAAATGAATCCATCAACTCATTCTCTGTTTACCGAGATTTTCAAAGAAGGCAAAATTCATATGAACTCTGGAGAGATTGCGGATTTTTCTAATTGCAAGTTCTTTCTTACTGGAGATACTCTTGAAGAGAAAAGCATGGGCTTCAGTGGCAGCAAAGAAGTGCCTCGCCCAAAGATTTCTCCAGACCTCTCCAAGTATTTTACCAGCAATATATTTTTTAGTCAATTAACTAAAAGAGACTTGCGCCGAGTGCTGTGGAGCAAACTCAACCAGATGAACAAGAAGTTTGCCATTAATGATATCAAATTGGTTTATGATTTTAAATTAATTAAAAACTTTGTTGATAAGGTTGATCGTGAAGATAATGCAATTCAGGCTCTGAACAAAGAATTTGAGAACAAAATTAAAAAGCGCGTGGCTACCGCAATTTTAGACGGAAAAACCACAATTAATCTCGAAAAACTCTTGACTTTTGATTGAAAAATATATAATATAAGGCATGAAGCAACTAAACAACAAACAAAGGTCGGCTCTTAATGCCATCCGTCAGTCCCGTGGTCGATTCTTCGGCCTCTACACTACTCAAGGTGAAGCAATCAACTCTCAGTTCGTCTCCGAGAGTCCAGCTTACATCACTGTGTATGACCGTAACGGTGGTTATGAGCGCAAGCTTGCTAAGACCAGCATTCAGGCTGTTACTCTTAACGGCTAATTCATCTAAGTCGGGGGCTTCGGCCCCCGACCATTAATTTTATGAACGGCAGAACTGCAAAGAAAATCAGAAAAGCTCTGATGTATGATAAGGAAAACGCTAATGCAATTCAGCGTAAAACCTACCGAACATTCAAGAAATACTATACTCGTATGGCTGCACCATACAAGAATAGAATGATAGAGCAACTAAGATACAAATAAAATAAATAATATGTCAAAAGAAGATTGGAAAGAAAGAGAATGTGGATCATTGTGGCGCAATGGTCAAGACGACAAAGCCTTTTATTCTGGCACTGTCACAGTTGATGGAAAGACACAGAGAATTGTTATTTTCCGTAATTCATACAAACAAGAAGGCTCTAAAGAAGCAGACCTTCGAATTTACATCAGCAAAGACAGGACATAATGGAAGATACTGATAAAAATAACGAAGAAAAGCCAAAACTTCAACTCAGCCCTAAGCAAATCAAGAGATTGATTGCTGTTCAAAAACGCTCAGTCATTCTTGACGAGCAATTAAAGAAGCGTAAACAGAAAAATCGCCGCAATCAAAAAATTGCTCGCAAATCAAGAAAAAATAACAGAATACTCAAAAATGGCAGATAACTTAACAGAAGATCAAGAAAAACAACTACTTGAGGCTTTTCATCAAAGGGTTATGGAGGATATTTCTTTCAAAGAAGCGGTTCAGATTGTTTCAAATGTTGCAGCAGATAAGCTTTCACAAGAATTAAAATCTATGTCTGAAGAAGAAAAAACGCAAGCATATAAAGACCTGAATTTAAAATAAGTGTAAGCAAAGGTGTATGGACGTTGATTTTTCGTTAGAAGCAAGAAAATTTTTTGAAGCATATCCTCCAGAAAAGCTAGAAGAGCTTAGTCTGAAAGATCGCGTTTCTCAACTTTTGATCTCAAAAGCTAATCTTCACAATCAAAAGTTTGACAAAAAAATAAACCCAGAACAGCTTGAAACAGTTTTTAATAGGGGTCAAGCTATAACGGATTGGGTTTATTGTGCAAGCAAAAGCAATATGCAATGGGCATTTGCGCGTGTTAATAAATTCATTTACATGCACCAAGGCAGAAACGTTGGTAAGTCTTATCGTTCTGCTGACCGCGATATAGCAGAGGGCGAATTGGAATATGAGTTTGAAAACGAAGGACAGGGTTATCATAATTTTACAGAGTTGGATTTCGCTGTAGCTCGCTTGGATTTAAAAAATATCGGTGTCACAAAAGAAGAAGCTGATCAAAAAATTGAAGGACTTCAGGGAATGAAGTTCGAAAAAGAAGATTAATTTGATTTTTCTTGCAAAACATCTCATTATAAGATATGAGAGTTTTAGTTACTGGAAGTGAAGGCTTTATTGGCAAAAACCTATGTCAATTTTTGTTCAAGCGTGGTGTAGAGGTAGAGGGTTACGATATTAAAAACGGCGGTAATTTAAATTCAAACTTTAATGGTTTGGACGCTGTGATTCACTTAGGAGCTAATTCTTCTACCACAGAAACCGATATACAAAAAATCATTGAACAAAATTTTGAGTTTTCCCGTATCGTATACGAGCTTTGTTCTGCAAACAATGTAAAATTTCAATACGCAAGCAGCGCCAGCGTTTATGGAAACAGCACAACATTTGATGAAGATCAGTTTTGTTCTCCTTTGAATCCTTATGGATTCAGTAAATACATGTTTGATTGTTGGCTTTTGAATAAAAAGCACCCATATCAAGGTCTACGATATTTCAATGTATATGGCAAAAATGAAGAACATAAAGGCAAACAAGCAAGCCCTGTTCATCAATTTACTCAACAAGCCAAGCAAAACGGCACAATTAAAGTATTTAAAAATAGTGAAAAAATGAGTAGAGACTTCATATGTGTGGATGATGTGTGCGAAGCTCATTATCGTCTATTACATTCTGATGCCAGCGGAATATTTAATATTGGCACAGGCTCAACCACTTCATTTTTAGAAATTGCACAAATTATTGGAAAAAAATACAATGCTACGATTGAAACGATTCCAATGCCCAAAGAATTAAAAAAACACTATCAATATAGGACGAAAGCCAATAACAAAAAATTAATTGATGCGGTTGGAGAGATAGATTGGACAGATGTCGAAGAATATATCAAATAAATTTAATAATTTTATTCGATCTAAGTGTAAGAAATTACACAATGGATTTTAAAACAATATTTCGCGAATTCTGTTTAGAGGGTGGTTGGTTTGTGCCGATTGTTGGCGCATTAGGCATGGCCGCTAGAATTATGATCGACCCAAGAAAGCATTCTTTATTGATGATGTTTAAGCGCATTCTTAGTGCTGCAATTTTCAGCGGAATCGCTTGGTTTGTTTTAAGTGGCGCTCCATTTTCTGATTTTTCAAAAGCTATTTGTTATGGTATTATCGGTGTTATTAGTCCAGAAGTGATTAATGGTATAGTCGCTTTAGCTAAAAAGTTTGAAAAAAATCCTGAAAAATTTGTGAAAAAATGAGCTTATTTTCATGGTTGGGTAAAATCTTTGGTTCAAAAGATATGAAAAAGGACATATATTCATTATCTCAAAAATCTATAGACCTAATCATTAAATATGAAATTGGAGATCAGGCTTATTATAACAAATTTCTCAAACGCCCAACTTGGCCAAAAGCAGCCAGCGGAGTCACAATCGGCATTGGTTATGATTTAGGATACAATTCCAAAGCAACAGTTAAAAAAGATTGGGGCGAATTTATTTCTGATAGCGATATGGAGCGTTTGCTTAGTGTCGTTGGCATCAAGGGCAAAAGCGCGGAAAGTTATGTGGATAGAGTAAAAGATATTGTTATTTCTTGGGATGCAGCACTCAAGGTGTTTGAAGAAACTACGCTTATCAAATTTGTTGACTATACGTTAAAGGCATTTCCAAAATCTGAAGAATTACATCCTGATGCTTTTGGAGCGTTAGTTTCCATTGTTTTTAATCGTGGTGCATCCATGAAAGGTTCAAGAAGGGAAGAAATGCGCCGCATTCGCGCTTTAGTGCCACAAAAAGACTATGAGGGCATAGCAGAAGAAATACGCTTAATGAAACGCTTATGGGCCAACAAAGGATTGGAAGGCTTGTTAAAGCGCCGAGAAGCAGAGGCGAAATTAGTTGAATCTTGTATTTGACATTTGCTTCAAGGTGTCGTAATATTTCACCACAATGACAAACGACATTTTCTCTTTGAAAAAAATTCGCCGCGAAGATATCTTTCGCTATGTTGTGGGCAATACAAATTACTGTCCTATCGAACAACAAATTGATCCTATGATCTACGAAGTGTTTGAAGAATCTATTTATGATAATAAAACAAAAAAATTTATCATGCAAGATCAAGAATTTGTTTATTTCCAAAAACAATTATCTTTGTTACGCAACAACGCCAAGGACATGAATTCATCTGAAATTTTTTCTATCTGCGAAGAACTAGAAGAAATCAGTCCAAAAACTATCAAACTTTAATCAACTTAAAAAGTCCACCTAAAAGTGGACTTTTTTAGTTTTTGTAATTATAATTGGTATGGCCAAGAAACCAATTTTCGGTAAATTACAGCAACACAATAAAGCTTGGGGTCGCGAGCTTTGGGTTGTGAATATTCCGCAGTATTGTGGTAAAATTTTGGAGTTTAATGAAGGTGCTTCTTTTTCTATGCACTACCACATTAAGAAAGAAGAAACTTGGGTGATTACTCAAGGCACATTTGAAATGGAATATTTTGACCTTGAATCTGCTGAACGACAAAAATCCACTCTTCATGCTGGTGATACTATTCATTTAGAGCCAAGCGTTCCCCACAAATTGACCTGTATCAAAGGAGAAGATGGCAAAGGCACTGTTTTTGAAATTAGCACACAGCATTTTAATGAAGATTCTTATAGAATTGAAAAAGGCGACTCACAAAAATGAATGTTTTAGTAATTGGCGAAACTTGTCAAGATAAATTCGTTTATGGTTCGGTTGAGCGAATTTGTCCAGAAGCCCCTGTTCCTGTTTTTTGCCCAAAGAGAGAAGAGTATCATTGGGGAATGGCTGGCAACGTTTATACAAATCTTAAGGCTATCGCAAAAGATCGCGGCGACAACTATAGCAGCTTTACATTGTTTTCAAATATTACCCAAGGTTATAAAGAGCGCCTTGTAGACGAGGCTTCTAATCAATTACTGGTTCGTGTTGACACAGACCAATACATATATAGTCGATCATTAAAAGAAATTAACTTTTCAAAATATGATGTAGTGATTGTATCTGATTATAATAAAGGCTTTTTATCTCATGATGATATTAATCATATATCACACGAAGTTCTACAAGCAAACAACAAATGTTTGTTGTTCTTGGATACCAAAAAGACTGTGAGAGATGGAGACTTCTTGTTTTACGATCTTATTAAAATTAATAAAAAAGAGTTCAACGAAAATGGCTTCAAAGAAAAATACGACAGCTACCGAGAAACTCTTGTTGTTACAATGGGAGCAGAAGGTTGCATGTATAATGAAGAACTTTATCCATGTCAAGCAAACCAAGTGTTTGATGTATCTGGCGCAGGAGATACATTTCTTGCTGCATTAGCATATGAATATAAAACAACAATGAATATTGAAAAGGCTATTGACTTTGCTCAAAAATGCTGTAGTATTGTTGTGGGTAAAAAAGGAGTATGCACAATCTAAAGCATAAAAAAATATTCTCAGTCGAGAACCTTCAAAAAGAAGTTAAACAAATTCACGACATGAGGGGTTTTGGTATTCACACGCGACTTGGTTTTACCAATGGTTGCTACGATCTTTTTCATGCTGGACACGCCAGCCTTTTAAATTTAGCAAAGGAAAGTCTTGGTGCAGGAGGTAAACTGGTTGTGGGCGTAAACAGTGATTCTAGCGTCAGAGGAAACAAAGGGCCAACACGCCCAATTATTCCTCACCAACAAAGAGCCTATATGGTTGCTTGTCATTCTGCCGTGGATTATGTTTTTGTTTTCTCAGAAAAGACAGTAGGAAAGTATTTAAAAATTATACAGCCCGACATTTGGTTTAAAGGCGGCGATTATGAAAAAAGCCCAAGTTTAAATCAATATGAGGCAAATATAGCAAAGAAGATGAATATTGGGTTGACATTTTTACCATTACTTGATAACGTCAGTTCTACAAACATTATCGACAAAATTAAATGAAAAGAATCTGTGTAGACATTGACGGCACAATTTGCACTCTGACTGATGGCAAATACGAAGAAGCACAGCCGTATAAAGAGCGTATCGAATACATCAATGAATTACACGATGAAGGTGCAGAAATTATTTATTGGACTGCGCGTGGAGGAAACTCTGGTAAAGACCATACAGAACTTACAAAAAGTCAACTTGAACAGTGGGGAGCTAAATATACAGAGCTTCGTCTAGATAAAATGCCATTTGATTATTTAATTGACGATAAGGCATATAACACTAACAAATTTTTCCAAGGAGGGTATTTCGATGATTTCTCGTAAAGCACAAGGCATGTCGTCAGCGGCACATATTTACAAGTCGCAGCAAACAGGACAAAGCGGCGAGCGCCGATTTTATGATAGTTGCAAAGCAGCTAAAAAACATATCAAGAAAACAGGCGCGGCCACTGATATGAAGCATATTGATTTTGTCGTAGATGGCAAAACCTATGATGTAAAAGGACTCAAGGATAGCACAAAAGAAGGAAATATTCTTTTAGAACTGAAAAATGTTCAAGGAAAGAATGGATGGTGCAACAAAGAAGAAATGCCAGAATGGATTGCTTTTGATATGGGAGGCATGTTTTTGTGCGCCAAAAATAAAGACCTTTATGAAACAAGTGTTGCTTTATGTAATTTAGATGATACTGTCAACAAGGCAAAGGATTGTTTATACAAAGGTTATACAAGAAAAGACCGCAAAGACTTAATGACAATGATTAAGATTGTTGATGTTTTGAATTCTTGTGAATGTTATTTTTTGCCTTACAAGGAATATCGTCAACCAATGGAATTGTTATAGCTTTTTATAAAAGTAATAATGAAATTACGGAGCAACCCAAGCCCCTGTCCCCGTATTCCAAACAGGGTTTCCGTTGCGGTGGGCATACGGCCACCATTCTTGGGCCTCTAAAACCCAATCATTACCACTATATGTGACTGTTTGAGGAAGTGTAGGAATTGGTGAATACAACTTGCAGGATACATCGTTAGGCCCAGCAAGGCGTAAAGTGAATTGAATGCCAGAATCAGAAAAACCAGCATCCTCAATTTTGGTTGAAAGAACTATATCGTCAACGGCCAAATAATCCAAAACGCCATAAACCTTAAAAGATAATTCGGGATAAAAAACTGCGTCAGAAGCAAAGGGGCCGTTACCTCCAGCGGTGTTAACATAAGCCACTCGGCCAGTGACAATACATTCTATATCTAAGTCTAAATATGTAGTTCCTAGTGGATCATTTACTTCTGTGTATCCATATGACGAAGAAGGAATTGAAGTATCAGTTGTCTGCCCCCCATTACCAAACCCATAATAGTTGCCCATGTAATAGCTGAAGCCGCACCTAAATTCTGAAGGTTCGTTTATTTTAGGGTGGTTCCCTGCAATTTCAGGAAAAGACCACATCCCTCTTTCATCATTACCTATGTCTCTAGCGTAGTAATCGCTGTCACCGTCAAGCCCTGTAACAGTATATTCAGCTTTAAAAGTAGAATCCAATCTATCAAGAGTAATTCCAGATGTAGTATCTTCAGTGGTATAACCCAACTTCTTAGCTAAAAGAAAAGTTCCAGTATCTACATTTTCGGTAAGTTCAGTGGTGGTTGGGGCTACAGAAGGCGCGTTGTGACTAAAGTATGTAGAATACCCAGCCCCATCATCTTCATGATCAAAAGACCCAGCAGTAACCCAAGCGATCTTAACTCTGTGAATAAATTCTTGCAGTTCATACATGGAGAGAATAATCGGAAAATCTGTTCCTTCTCCACACAACACTTCATCCGAAGCTGGAGTCCCGCTTGTAACCCCTTTTACATATTTAATCCGAGGCTCTAATGCAGATGCCCCAGCAGGACTTCCAAGACCAGCGATAGCACAACCCCTAGCTCTTGGCCTGAATGCAATTCTGGTTCCCATTATGTGCCAGCAGTTAAAGAATTAACGTGAGACGGGTGAGCTTGGAATGCCCAGCGCAAATCTCCAGATTCAAACATTAGTGAAAGTAAGGCTGCATTGTTCCACGCTTGTGAAATATCAATGTCATTACCAGCAAGGTTTATATAAACTTGTCCGATCAACAAATTAGCATAAGTTTGCACTCCACCAGCAACTTCAATTTCATCTTTAGCTGTAGCAGATACCACTACTGTTGCTGCTCCTGATGGAACAGGCCCACTGGTAATTTCACACTGAATATAAACATAACCATTACTGGTTCGGTTAATGCCGAGATTTGTAATTGGTATAGAACTTCCATCATCATCGTTAATAATGGATGAACCCTCTGTCTCGATGCGCCAAGTAGTAGAATCAACGCGGATCAAACGGAACGGGTGAGTAAATGCAGCACCACCGCCACCACCACTACCACTCCAATGTATATTTTCTCTTAGCTTTAAAGAAGTTAAACTAACAAAGTCCATTCTGCACACTTCAAAATATTTAATATCATCAGTGTTTGCTGGCAATTCTGCTTCTTCACCAGACTCATTGAGAAAATATGCAGAAGACACATTGCCATCTTCTAAATATAACTCAACATAAAATAAATATTTTTGACCTGAATCTAACTGTGTATCCAAGTCCATATACTCAATTCGTATAGGATTAGAAATTATACCATTCGCATGATCATAAACATAGGCTTGATTAAAACTTACCTTATATTTAACTTGCTCATCCTCTACAACTTTTTTTATGTTAGGATGAAACGGGTTAATTAAAAGTGTTGGGCGATAATTTGTTGCGTCTGGTGTTTTGGTAAAATCACTCATCTTCTAAAAAATATTTCTGCACTTCACCATTTTCATCAATATAATACAAATGGCCAAATGCTTTGAATTGTTGAAATTGTATTGGCTTGATATTTTTCTCAGGGTCTTCTGGATTGGGGCTGTAAAAGTATTTAGTCCCGCCGCTTTTTAATGACCCATCCTTAAACAAAAATTCTTTTTCGGCAAAGAAACAGTCTTTCAAAACCGTATTCGACCAAATCTCAACATAAGCAAATTGATTGTCGAAATCATGTCTTCTGGTTTCGAGCGTAATTGTTTTCTTAACGATTGTTTTCACTATTAATTATAAGGTTTTGTTGATTTAAAATCAATTTTTTATAAGTCGAATATGTATTAATATTTACACTTTTTGTTGTTGTTTTGTGGATTTATTATTATAATTAGGCATGGAAATTAAAGTTAAGAACGAGATCACAATTGAATTTGGCGACCAAAATATCAAAATGACAAAACAAGAAGCCTTAATTTTGCGCGATCATTTAAATGATATTTTATGTAGCGGTAATAATCAAAACTGTAGTTTTTCAACTAATACTCCGTATCCATACGACCAAACCAAATGACATTTGAAAACTATGTTGTGGCTGTTGCCGCGCTTTTGTATATTACGGTTGGTTGCATTTATTTAACCAAAGGTAATTTTCCTTGGGCGATGATTTGGTTTTGTTATGGCTTGGCTAACGTAGGAATGATTTGGGCATCAAGACAATGAGTAAAAACGATATTACAAATGACGAAATAAAATCGCGCATTTACAGCGCAGAAGCGCGAGAAAGACACACTGATATTTTCGCCAAGCGAACTTTTGATGAGTGGCTAGATATAGAAGGATTGAATGAAATTGCTTGTAAATTGGAAGACGAATTCTTGAAAGAAAAAATTAGTTATTCCCAATTCAAAAAAACAATTCATCATTTTTTATAAATAGTGTAAATTGAACATACCATGTCAACTATAATTTTACAATATGTTCATGCTGGCCTTTGGGTCATTTTATTTGGCGCTTTATATTCTTTAGTTTTTCGCGCTTTGCATAACAAAAAAGTAAAATAATTAAAATTCAATAAAAGTTACCTGATCAAATTTCGGATTTTAATTTTCAATTGACAAAAAATTCAAGCTCTATAAAATTGAGCCATGAACTTCGTTAGTCCAAACGAAAAAACCACTCTTTTACTCAACAACGCTTGGCAACCCATTACCTTGATTACTGCAAGGGCCGCATTTATGCACACCTTGAAGGCTCGCATTACTTGTTTGGATAAAAATTCTGAAGCTTTTTTTGATCTTGATAACTGGAACAAGTATGGTCAATATTACGAAGATCAACCAATGATGCGTTCTGCTGGAAGCTGCGACAATCCTACACTGTGGCCAATTCCAACAATTGTTGTTGTGACTAGCTACTTTTTCCGCAAGCCGCGCAAGAAGAAACTCTCGCTACTTG
>Ga0255769_10001422_pt1 | contig 27479 bp, 20 predicted proteins | sample 041ome_9_FD_179637 | JGI IMG/M metagenome (GOLD analysis project Ga0255769, IMG submission 179637) | Coastal salt marsh microbial communities from the Groves Creek Marsh, Skidaway Island, Georgia - 041413US metaG (version 2) | ecosystem: Environmental > Aquatic > Marine > Intertidal zone > Salt...
TGACCTCAGCGAGAGCTTCGAAACCAACGCTTCTATTTCGGCCTCTTTTACAGATGCCGTCACCGGAACACGACAAATCCGACTCCTTGGACTGGAAGGTCCTTATGCGCTCTATACCCGAGGTAACCTACAAACCATGGGTGGCTTGTCCTCTGTTTTGGGTTTGGCCCTTATTCCCGGTGCTTGGATCCAAAGTATTCAATTGACCAAAGGCCCGGGAAGCGTTGTCAATGGCGCTAGTGCCATGAGTGGACAAATCAATTATGAGTTGCGTCCAAGTTTCACCAAGGAGAAGGCGCATTTCAACTTGTTCGCTGGGCCGGGAAGGTTCGAGCAGAATGCCATCTATACCTGGAAGCAAACTCCGCGTTTATCTTCCAACATTATGGTGCACGGCCGACAGCAATTATTCCGCTGGGACGGCAATAATGACGGGTATTTAGACGCTCCATTATCGAACCATATTTTCGTTCAAAACGCTTGGAAGCACAATGGAAAGAATAGTGAGGCTCAATTCGGGATTAAGGCTAGCACAATCAAAAACATTGGGGGAAGCACCCTATACGGCTACCCTACCCTTGTTCCTATTTGGTCGCACGAGCTTAAAACCAATAGATATGAACTTTGGGCCAAACGCGGTTATTTCCTCGATGGTGGGATCAACAGAAGCATCGGAACGCAATTCTCTGCAACCTACCAGGACCTAGACAGCTATTTCGGTAATCGACTTTTTACAGGAAAAGAGCGACGACTGTACGGTAACCTTATTTTGCAGGACAATATTTTTAACACGCGACATACTCTTAAAGGCGGTCTCGATGCCAATAGTTTTTCCATAAGCCAACAAATGTGGGAAAATGACGGCAGCTATGATGGATTATGTACGGGGGTTTATGGCGAGTACAGTTATGTCAATTCGCCAGACGGTGAAGGATTCAGCATGATTCTGGGGCAACGCATTGATGTCCTTAGGCACTATCTTCCTTTCTATGTTCCTAGATTACATTTGAAGTACAACTCTGGTCCTTGGGCATTTCGAGGGCAGGCAAGTAGATCATGGAGAATTCCAACCTTAGGAGCAGAGTATATGGGTTATATGGCCAACGACCGTACGGCAGTATTTCTAGGTAATGGAGGCGGTCCGATTATCGAAACTATAGAAAAATCGAATACGTATGGTATCGGAGTAAATTGGTCTAAAGATGTTCTCTTCAAAGAAATGCAATGGTATGCGGATGTATTCTATACCCAATTTGCGAATAAAGTTGTCTTCGATTTTGACGGCAGTACGGATACCTTACTGATAGGATCGCCCGGTGGTGCATATCCGAATATACAAGAGCGTATTCTTTACAGCCCCTACTCTATTTCTGCGCAGGTAGGCGGACAGTACGAGCTATTCCATAGAACAATGATAAAGGTATCGTACCGTTATCAGGATGTAAAACAGCGTGACCTTACAGCTTTCTACGCATCTGGAGCCATTGAAGACTATTTTAGGTTAGAGGAAGTCATTCTCAACGTACCACACTTGATTTACGGAGGATTAAGTTACTCGGGACGCAGAGGCTTGGGATTTGAACTAAATGCTACCTACAATAGCTCCCAGCGTTTACCAACCATAGGTTATGCGAAAAGAAGCCCTGCTTTCACCATGCTCAATGCTCAGTTTAGCAAAAAAGGACGAGCCTATGGGCAAATCTATGTCGGCTTTCAGAACTTGTTGAACGTTCGTCAGTTGAACCCTATCGTCGGTGGTGATTTGCCATTTGACGGAAACTTCGATGCCTCGATCGTTTGGGGGCCCATCATGGGTCGTCAGGTCTATGCCGGTTGGCGGTACGACCTTAGATTTCAGGAATAAAAAAAGGCGCCCTGCGGGCGCCTTTTTTATGGAGTCATAAATTTTGCGCTACGCGCTGTTTCGAGAGGCATTGATGTTTCCATAGAGCGACCGTACAACCATCTTTTCGTAAATAGAACGCTGCGCATCTGTGAGTTGCTCCTCTCTCAAAGAGATCAACGCATACTGCTGAATGACGAGCAAAGGAAGTACGATATTCTCGCGTAGAGCGATAGAGGCCTTAATACCTGGGTTGTTGCTCAATAGCTCCGGCTGCCCACTTACCTTCAACACCCACTTCTCCGTCCGTTCGAATTCATCGTTCAACACATTCCAAAAGCCGCCAAACTTGGCATCATCTGCCATATACGCAGTTAATGGGAAGAAGGTCTTACACATGCTCTGCATTGAATTTTCGATAAGCGTGCGGAAGAACTTCGACTTGCGGTAGAGGCTTTGCACTTCGTGTAATCGGCCAGCCTCTGAAAGGTCTTGGAAAGCCTTTCCTAGACCATAAAATCCAGGAATGTTCATTTTGAGCTGTGACCAAGCACCCACAAAAGGGATCGCACGCAGATCATCAAGCTCGAGTTTCTTGGCCTTACCGCGTTTAGAAGGGCGTGAACCAATATTCGCCATACCGTAGTACTTCAGAGGGCTCATTTCCTCTAGGAATTCAGTGAAGAGCGGGTGTTCCTTAAGTTCGGTGTAATGCTTTAAGCTGATGTCGCTGAGCTCTTCCAAAAGTTGACGCTCCTGTGGCTCAAGTGTTTTGGTCTCATCCGTCAACAGAATATTCTCCAGGCCAGCAGTGATGAGCTGTTCCATATTGAACTGCGCACTCTCCGGAGTACCGAAGTTGCTCGAGATGGTTTGCCCTTGTACGGTAAGTTGAATTTCTGATGAAGCAATCTGCGAGCCCAAGGAAGCATAGAAGTTATGGGTATTTCCACCTCCACGGGCTGGCGGCCCGCCCCGACCATCGAAGAAGAGCACATCGATATCGTGCTGCTTAGAAATACGCGTTAGGTTTTCTTTAGCACGGTAAATATTCCAATTGGCACTCATATACCCACCATCCTTAGTTCCGTCGGAGAACCCGAGCATGATGGTTTGTTTGTTGCCCCGTTGAGTGAGGTGTGCACGGTAATTTAGCTCAGAGTAGAGTGTATTCATTGAGGCTCCGGCACCAACGAGATCATTGATTGTCTCAAATAATGGAATGATATCTACACTGATTTTTTCGTCGCCAAATGCGGTCCAACGAGCTATTGCGAATACGCGAGCGACGTCCATAGCACCCCTACAGTTTGAAATGATGTATCGGTGCGCACCTTTTGGTCCATTCTTCGCTTGAATTTCGCGAATCACTTTAAAACTCTGTAAGGTATCATCTATGCGATCGTCACCTGTCAAGGTACCGTCCCACTGGGCATCAAGTGAGAATAGTTCTCCAGGAGTTTCGGGCACCTCTACCTTTAATTGTTCGGCTAAAGCATCAAATGCACGTTTGATCTCACGGCTATCCTGACGGATATCTATACTTGCAAAGTGTGAGCCGAAAAGGGCCACACGATCCAGTAACTCTTCAACCAACTCTACAAAAATGCTATCGTGTTGTTCGTGCAAATCTGCTAGAACCTTATGAAGGGCACTTCTAAATCGGACAAAATCCCATTCTTCTTGATGGCGGATGCATTTCAACACCATTTTTTCAATATCCATCAAATCTTCATAGACTCCAGCAAAGGAAATTCGTCGACGCAAGTTTCTCAGATCTTGGTAGTAGCATTGCAAGAGCACATCGCGCAATCTATTGGCTACCTGTAAGGTTGTATCGATGCTCACATAAGGATTTCCGTCTCGGTCACCACCCGGCCAAAAGCCAAGATTGATCAAGTTGAGCGTACCGTCCCAGTTTGGTAAGGAACGGCGCATTTCCGCGGTGATATCCCCAGCACTTTGGTAGAACACGTTTTGCAAGTACCAAATTAGGTTAATGGCCTCATCATATGGGGTTGGTTTGGTCTTTTGGAAGAACGGCGTTTTCCCAAGCTGCTTTAAGTACATGCGAATGGCCGTGAGGTCATTGGCCTGAATGGCGTCGGTCAAATCCGTAATGATCGCCAAAACACGGCCTGGATAAAACTGCGTTGGGTGCGCAGTAAGGACCGGGCGAATCGAGAATGCTTGCAAGCGGTTCATCAACTCGTTTAAGTTACCCGCGCGCTCCATGCGAATCATAAACTCACTCAAGGAACCTTTTCCACCAAGGTTATTAAGTTTCGCGTAGGCCGCATCTTCAAGGGCGTCAACAAGCACAACCTGACGCTCTATGTATTGAATGACCTTAAAAAGGAAGTCTACATGTTCTTGGTCGTTATCGCCGTCCTTGTATTCTTCGAAGAATTGCTCAATGATTTCCTTGGGGCTGTGGCCTTCTGCTAATCGATTAAGACAATATTCATTAAGGACGGGAATAAAAATTCCTGTATTCTTAATTCCATCCAATGGAAGGGTCAAAAACAGGGAATTGTAGAGTTGGAATTTGAGTCCAACGTGACTTTCATAATTGGCTGCGCCGGGCAGTAAGTTTTCAGTGTGCTCCATAAATTAAGGCAAGCTTGTTCCTGTAGATGCTTGGTAAATAGAATACCATTGCTGGCGGTCCAATTGTATGTTCAATGCTTCACGCACTTCTGTGAGTCGTTCTTTTTTCGAGGTACCTGTTACAGGTAAAATGCCTGACGGATGCTGTAACAGCCATGCAATGGCAAGCACTTCCGGGCTAACCCCAAAATCCTGTGCCATGGACGTTAAGGTTTTCATCAATGACTTAGGTAAGCTACCACCCCCAAGCGGAGACCAAGCCATCGGTATGATATTGTCCATAATGCATTGGTCCAATCGGCCATCATCAAAGGCACTGACCTCCTTTACACTTACCTCTATCTGATGCACTCCTATCGGCACAGTGGTTTGCAATAGTTTCACTTGTGAAGGAGTGAAATTACTTACTCCAAAACTGCGGACTTTTCCGCTCTGATAAAGTTCTTCAAAGGCCTCTCCTACTTCATCCGGATCCATAAGCACATCTGGACGGTGCAATAGCAACACGTCGATATAATCTGTACATAGATTTCTAAGGCTGTCCTCTACACTTTGTAGAATATGTCCCTTGGTGAAATCATAAGCCTTGATGTAGTGATTGGGCTTCTGATCACAAACGCGAATGATTCCGCATTTTGTCACAATTTCCATATTCGAACGCCATTCCGGGTGCAGCCTTAAGGCTGCGCCAAACTCGGCCTCCGTCGTATGGTCTCCATAGATATCAGCATGGTCAAAGGTGGAGAATCCCAATTCCATGGCGTGGGCAATGATCTCTTCGTATTGCGCAGTAGTGAACTTGGCATCCCAAATTCCCCAGCGCATTGTGCCCACAACGATATCGCTCATCCAAGGTGTGCTATACATGATGCGTGTGTGTTGAGGGTGCAACTTAATGAATTCTGCCCTATTCTCGAATGCGAATCTTTTTCAACCATTGCCCATTCTTTCGCTCAGCGCGAACGGACCGATTATTCCAATTAAAAACGCGCTCAACATCCGGGTGATCCGCACCCAACCAATATATTTTGTGTGGGCCCATACCTTGTAATAATACAGGCTGGTGACCGGGAAGCACATCGGGTGGAATAAAGAAATAGCCCGGCGCTCCAGAGGCCTCCAACCACCCCTCTCCAACGGCCATTAAGGGATAGAAACTGCTCTTTGGATAACAGGCCTGCTCGAGCGGCACACTTTGCTTATAAATGGCTAAATGGGGATCCAATACATTGCCGATATAATGCTGATCACAAAAGGTTTGGACGTTCATGGTTGCAAATCCCAAGGTGTCCACGTATAATCTGCTCTGGAATGATTGAGCTGCAATTCCACTAGTTCTGAAGTCAAAAACGACGGTATCTCTAGATAGGGATTCCGCGCCCAGCAAAGGAAAGGACAATAAGCTAATAATACTCAGTGGCACAACAAGTTGCACCATTTTCAAGGCGATTTTCATAATAAAATGGGTTAAGGGTTAAAACTGGTTCTTAATAAGTTAGTCTAACGGAATAAAAGAGCCTACTTTTGCCGCAAATTTTTCAGCACATGAATTTGCGCAACATCGCCATTATCGCCCACGTTGACCACGGTAAAACCACCTTGGTAGACAACATGCTTCATACAGCGAAGCTTTTCCGTGACAATCAACAAGTGGATGACCTCCTCTTGGACAATAATGATCTCGAGCGTGAGCGCGGAATCACCATTCTTTCTAAAAATGTGAGTATTCACTGGAAAGACACAAAAATCAACATTATTGATACCCCTGGTCACAGTGATTTCGGAGGTGAAGTTGAGCGTGTATTGAACATGGCAGATGGTGTAATCTTGTTGGTTGATGCCTTCGAGGGCCCTATGCCACAAACGAGATTCGTACTACAAAAAGCACTTGCATTGGGTAAAACACCCATTGTAGTGATCAACAAAGTTGATAAACCAAACTGTACCCCAGACCTAGTACACGACCAAGTATTCGAGCTTTTCTTTAACCTGGATGCAACCGAGGAGCAACTTGAGTTCACTACCGTTTATGGTTCTGGAAAGGAAAAATGGATGGGACCAGATTGGCAGAATCCAACGGAGGACATCACCTACTTACTCGACACCATTATCGACATTATTCCAGCACCTGCGGTTAGTGAGGGCACATTGCAAATGCAAATCACCTCATTGGATTTCAGCTCTTTCACTGGTCGTATCGCCGTTGGTCGCGTGACCCGCGGGACCATTCGCGAAAACATGCCGGTGAGCTTGTGTCAACGTGATGGCACCGTCAAAAAAGCGCGCATCAAAGAACTCATGACGTTTGAAGGATTGGGTAAGAGCAAAACCACTGAAGCAAATGCAGGTGAGATTGTAGCGATTAATGGAATCGAAGGATTTGAAATCGGCGACACTATCGCAGATGCGGAAAATCCAGAGGCATTGCCAACCATAGAAATCGACAAGCCAACAATGAGCATGTTATTCTCAATCAACAACTCGCCATTCTTCGGTAAGGAGGGTAAGCACGTAACCTCACAAAAGATTCGTGAGCGTTTGATGCAAGAAATTGAGAAAAACCTCGCGTTGAAAGTAGACGAAACCGGTTCTGCAGACCAATTCATTGTACACGGACGTGGAATTCTTCACTTGGGTATCTTAATTGAGACCATGCGTCGTGAAGGTTACGAACTTCAATTGGGTATGCCTCAGGTGATTTTCAAGACCATTGACGGGGTTAAACACGAACCTATTGAAATTCTTACGGTGGACTGTCCAGAAGAAACCTCTGGTAAGGTCATCGAACTTGTAACGCGCCGCAAAGGTGAACTTTTGGTTATGGAGCCTAAAAGTGATCTCACCCGATTGGAGTTTGAAATTCCATCACGAGGAATCATGGGATTGCGTAACAACGTTCTAACTGCAACCTCGGGAGAGGCCATTATGGCGCACCGCCTAAAAGAGTATCAACCCTACAAAGGTGATATGGAGCGTCGCATCTCAGGTGTACTGATCGCAAAGGAAGCAGGAAAGGCAAGTGCATACTCACTAGATAAACTACAAGATCGCGGTAAATTCTTTATCGAGCCAGGTGATGAGATCTACGGTGGCCAAGTTATCGGTGAGCAAAACAAGCCGGGTGACCTCGTTGTCAATCCATGTGTTGCCAAGCAATTGAACAACATGCGTGCGGCAGGTAAAGATGACAACACCGCTCTTGCAACCCCAATTAAATTCAGCTTGGAAGAAGCCATGGAGTACATTGGCCCAGATGAATTCGTGGAGGTAACACCGGAAAGCATCCGTTTGAGAAAGATCTTGCTGAATGAGCATGATCGTAAAAGATCTCAAAAGTAAGGAGGTTCTCGTTCGGGCTTCGCGCCTTGCAACAGAATAACCTTCCTTATGCGCTGCAGAGGAACTTCGCACCCCCTTACTTTTGATTTGGGAGAACGAAGGGTACTCGTTCGGGCTTCGCGCCCACTTTAGAACATAAATAAAGAAGCCCCGCAATGCGGGGCTTCTTTATTTACTGAACGTCAATGAGAATATCTAAAATCGATTTTGCTGCCTTGGCAATGGCCGTCCCTGGACCAAAGATTCCTGCCACACCCCTATCGTATAGGTAATCATAATCCTGCGCTGGAATAACACCACCAACGATGATGAGAATGTCCTCACGACCGAGTGCTTTGAGTTCTTCCATTACTGCTGGAACAAGCGTTTTATGCCCAGCGGCTAAAGAACTGATCCCAAGAATGTGCACATCGTTTTCTACAGCTTGCTTTGCTGCCTCTTTAGGCGTTTGAAACAACGGCCCCATATCGACATCAAATCCCAAGTCTGCGAAGGACGTAGCCACAACCTTGGCACCTCTATCATGGCCATCTTGGCCCATCTTCGCAATCATGATGCGCGGTCTACGACCTATCTTTTCGGCAAAAGCATCCGCAGCTTTTAGGGCTGCCGCAAAGTCTTCGTTTTTCTTCATTTCATTTGAGTACACCCCACTGATGGTTTGTGTTTTCGCCACATACCGACCCCAGTGGTTCTCCAAAGCTAGCGAAATCTCTCCTAGTGTTGCACGGACACGCGCCGCCTCAACAGCTAACTCTAGCAAATTTCCTTTTTGATTCACCGCGCATTGGGCCAATGCATCGAGTGCCTTAGCAACTGCCTTCTCATCACGGTTTGCCTTGAGTATACGAAGTCCCTCCAACTGCTGTTGAAGCACTTCATCACCTTGAACTTCGAGAATATCAATTTCCGTTTTCTGGGTGGATTGGAATGCGTTCACTCCAACGATAATATCTGCCCCACTATCAATTCGCGCTTGCTTTTTAGCAGCTGCCTCCTCTATTCGGAGTTTGGGAATACCTGCTTCGATAGCTTTGGTCATTCCACCGAGCTCTTCAACCTCAGCCATCAATGCTTCAGCACGCTCAATAAGGTCTGCCGTTAGCTTTTCGACATAATACGAACCTCCCCAAGGATCTGCTGTGAATGTAATATCCGTTTCCAATTGCAAATGCAACTGCGTATTGCGGGCTATACGTGCTGAAAAATCTGTTGGTAAGGCTATGGCTTCATCTAGCGAATTGGTATGCAAACTTTGAGTCCCCCCCATCGTAGCGGCCATAGCTTCAATGGCTGTACGGGTTACATTGTTAAAAGGATCTTGCTCAGTAAGTGACCAACCTGAAGTTTGACTGTGCGTTCGCAAGGCCAATGATTTTGGGTTCTTTGCGCCAAGGGCCTCCATGTTTTTTGACCAAAGGAATCGGGCAGCCCGCATCTTCGCGATTTCCATGAAGGGATTCATTCCTATGCCCCAGAAGAAACTCAATCTTGGAGCAAACGAATCGATATCTAACCCGGCAGCAACGCCTGTTTTAACATACTCGAGACCGTCGCAAAGCGTGTATGCCATCTCAATATCGGCGGTCGCTCCTGCCTCCTGCATGTGGTAACCAGAAATAGAGATGCTATTGAATTTCGGCATTCGTTTACTCGTAAAAGCAAAGATGTCAGAAATGATGCGCATGCTCTCTTTGGGTGGGTAGATGTATGTGTTGCGCACCATGAATTCCTTCAAAATATCATTTTGAATGGTTCCACTCAACTGGTCTAACGCTACGCCTTGCTCTTGGGCTGCAACAATATAAAACGCCATAATCGGCAATACGGCTCCATTCATGGTCATAGATACCGACATCTGATCCAATGGAATACCATCAAAGAGCACTTTCATGTCCTCCACACTATCAATGGCAACGCCAGCTTTTCCAACATCGCCCAGCACTCGTTCATGATCACTATCGTAGCCACGGTGCGTAGCCAGATCAAAAGCCACCGAGAGCCCCTTTTGTCCGGCTGCTAGGTTGCGGCGGTAAAATGCATTCGATTCAGTTGCTGTAGAAAAACCAGCGTACTGACGAATGGTCCATGGACGACCTACATACATGGTACTGTAAGGACCACGCACGTAGGGCGGCTCACCGGGTAATGTTCCAACGTGTTTAACATCGTGGATGTCTTCCTGACCATAGCTTGTCTTCACCGCAATCTGCTCAGGAGTATTCCAAATTTTCTTCTGGTCCATGGTTATGCGTTTTTCACGGTTTGACTTGCACGCTCAAATTCGGCTTTTGCGGCCCATCGAATGGGCATCAAAGGTTCAATTTCCTTATCCGCATGAACTTTTTGATGCTGCTCACGAGTTCGGGGTTCCTTCACAACAAAATCTTCAGGCCATTGGTCATTAACCGATGGATACAGGTTTGTTCCCAGCACTTGTTCAGGCTGTCCTTGAGCTACATCAGCTGCAATTCTATCCTGAATCACCCCTTTACGCAATGCGGCTATAATTCCGCCATGAGAACGGATCGCTTGAAGGTATTCCCATGCTTGATCAACGAGCTCTTGGGTCTTGGTTTCGATGAAATAGGCTCCGGCCGCTGGATCACTAACATGGTCGAGGTGACTTTCGTAAGCCAACATAAAGTGCTGGTTCAGTGCTAATCGCTCCCCTTCCGGATCGGCCCATTGGACGGCACTGTTGTATGGACGAATCTGAACGTGATCTGCACCACCAACGATTGCACCAAATGCAGAAGATGCACCACGTAATAAATTCGAGTGCAAATCATAGATGCTCTGATGGGTCGTTGAAGTTTCGGTATAGATCTCTAGATGAACTTCAGGCAGTTCGTATTCTTTTAGAAGTTTAGACCAAAGCAATCGGGCACCACGAACTTTGGCCATTTCTTCAAACATGTGTGTACCGCTCGTCAGGGCCAGCCAATATTGACTGTATCCAACACTGCCGAAATTATCTAGATAAAAGTCTAGATGCGCGGCGGCCAGTCCAAGCTGGGTCGCCGCTGATGCGCCACAGGCACCATAGAGATTGGCATTGCAACACATGTATTTAAATTGCGGCGGTGTTAATCTGCTCAACTCACCCAACTCATACATCTTATCCTCATTCCACACCCCTGTGCGTGCAGCGATTTCTACGGGATCGATATTGATCGTGCCCTTGATTTGATCAATTGCCAATATTTCGCTGTGTGCATGGTGTAAAAGCGATTCCATAACAGCGGGTCCACTGCCTTCGACAACTAAGGAAAGGTTGATGTAAGGCAATTGGATGTCGCGTAAAATCCGAGGTAAATAGTGTTCCTCGTTCAGATAAAAAAGAAGCCCGCTTGCGCCATGTTTTAGCCGCTCAAGTGCCCAATCATTGGCTTTAAACTCTTTTTCAACCAGGTGTTCTTGCACCATAGTCCACCAAGGCTCGGATCGAAATCCGGGGTTGTTCTGTGGTCCTTTTGTGTAAAGTGGTTCGACGGGCGTGCCGTCAGGGTAGGTTCTGTTGGTGGATTTAGTCATCCTGGTCCGTTTCGAATTCTATGATAGTTATGGTCTCCCCTTCTTTATGCATGCCGAAATTTTCTCGGGCATAGCGTTCAAAAGCTTCGGGGTTCGTTTCCAATTGGTTCAAAAGCTCGCGCTCCTCCTCCAGGGTTTGCTCGTAATACTCGATATCGTTTTCGAGGTTTTCAATTTGTTCACTCAGCTCGCTGTGAATGAAATAATTGTTGGCATCCAGAAAAATCATCCATGCCACAAAACTCAGTCCCGTGATGACATACTTGTTCATCAACCATTTGAGCATTGGATATTTATCGAAGATTTTCATTCCAACAATTTACTAAGGGTTTTTCGTGCCACAAGGGCTTAATCTATATTCTCTTCGACATCACTGCGCAAGACGTCCTGAAGCTTGACCAATTCTGCATAGGCTCCGTCCTGACTCATCAAATCGTCGTGGTTGCCGCGTTCAACAATGCTTCCTTGGTCCATAACCACAATCTGGTGTGCCTTTCTAATCGTGCTTAATCGATGTGCGATGACTACTGACGTTCTGCCTTTCATCAGCCGTTCTAGGGCCTCCTGAACCAGTCGCTCGCTCTCGCTATCCAAGGCGCTTGTCGCCTCATCAAGAATGAGAAGCTGAGGATCTTTCAATAGGGCGCGTGCAATGGCAACGCGTTGGCGCTGTCCACCACTAAGCTGAATACCGCGATCTCCAACCTTGGTTTCTAAACCTTCAGGGAATTGGGATATGAATTCCCACGCATTCGCTTCTTTAGCGGCTTGGATAATCTCTTCCTCAGTCGCATCTGTTTTTCCGTACGAGATGTTTTCACCTATGGTTCCACCAAAGAGCAATACATCTTGCGGAACAAGCGCAAGCGACTTGCGCCAAGATTGCAGATCCAAATCACGTACATTGTATACTCCGGTGGAGATGCTGCCTGAATCGGTCCCGTAAAAGCGCATGAGTAATGATGCCACGGTAGACTTTCCTGATCCGCTTTTACCTACTAGTGCTAGGGTTTGGCCCTTTTTCAGATCAAAAGAAAGATTTTTAAGTACCTGAACATCCGGGCGCGTGGGATAGCTGAAGTTGATGTCCTTGAAAGAAATGCCCTCGATTTGAATGGACGTTGGGTTTTCGACACTCTGCTCCATTTCCTTCTCTTCATCCATTAATGAAAAGATGGTTTCGGTCGCACCAACCGCCTTCTGTAATTGGGCATAAACAGAGGCCAATCCACCTATAGAGCCACCAATGAACAATGCATATAAAATAAACTCATTGAGTTTGTCTGCTGCCAATTCGCCTTCGTGAACCATTCCAGCACCAAACCAAATGACTAACGCTATGGCACCAAAAAGACCAAAGGTGATGAAACTTGAAAATGCACCGCGGTAGTATCCTCCGGTGATGGCTAAACCGACCACTTCACGAATACGCTTGCCGTATCGGCTTTGCTCCCAGGCCTCGTTTGCAAATGCCTTTACCGTTTGAATTCCCGCGAAGGTCTCTTCAACAATGGTATTCGAGGCGGCTATTTCATCTTGTACTTTCTTCGCGTATTTACGTATGAATCGACCAAAGATGAAGGTTACAATGATGAGCGGTGGTATGACGCCAACAATGAATAAGGTCAACTTAATCGAGGTAAAGGCTAAGATCCCTATACCGCCTATGACCATGCTTAAACCTCTAAGAAATTCGGCAAAAGTTGTAGTTAACGTTTCTCCAATTTGCGAGGTATCCGAAGCTACTCTTGAATTTAATTCGCCAACGCGTTTAGAATTAAAAAACGACATTGGAAGGTGCAGCAAATGAGTGTACAGATCCCCACGAATGGCTGCAAGGGCGCGCTCGGTAACCATGACAAACAAAACCACTCGAAAAAACCCAGCAACACTTTGAATGGCAAGTAATGCCATCATCTCGAGCATATTCGTTCGCAAGTTATCTGCTGAAGAAGCCATTAGACCACCAAGTAATTTTGGAAAGAGCAACGAGGTCCCCATAGTGATCAGCAGGAAGAAAAATCCCAATGCCCACAGACCCTTGTGCGGCTTTACATAGGCAAGAATTTTTCGCAATTGACCTAAGTCTTTCGCGGTCAGCATTTTGCGCTTTTTCTCCGCTTCCTCGGATTTCGATTCTCTTCTTCTGCTCATGCCTGCGAAGTTACATCCTATGGCCTACCTTTGCGCATCAATTCAGCAAAAATGGCGGGAGCAGAAAACATTAAACCTTACGATCCAAACAAGGAAAAGAAAGAGCAAGTTGCAGACATGTTTAACAACATATCCAAGCGTTATGATTTGCTCAACCACCTATTGTCTTTGAACATTGACAAAGGTTGGCGCACTAAGGTTGTGAAGATGGTTGCTGCGGATAAGCCTACTTTAATTCTTGATGTAGCGACCGGAACTGCAGATTTAGCCATTGCCTTGGCAAAAGGCACGGGTGCGGACATTACCGGCGCTGATATTAGCGAAGGTATGCTCGAAGTAGGCCGTGAAAAAGTAGGCAAGCGTGGATTGGATAAAAAGATCGTTCTAGAATTGGGAGATAGTGAGAACCTGCCATATGCGGACAATACCTTTGATGCGATCACCGTTGCTTTTGGCGTTCGAAACTTCCAAAACCTCCAAAAAGGCTTGAGTGACATGATGCGCGTTTTGAAGCCAGGTGGTCAATTGGTCGTTTTAGAATTCAGTACTCCGAAATCATTCCCATTTAAACAACTGTATTGGTTCTACTTTAAGGCCATTCTGCCAACCATTGGAAAACTGGTCTCGAAAGACCCACGCGCCTACACCTACCTTCCAGAGAGCGTTGCAGCATTCCCATACGGCGAGGCATTTGAAAAAGAATTAGTAAAAGCGGGACTTCAACCTAAACAAACACGTCCTGTCACCTTTGGCATAGCAACCATTTACCAAGCAAGAAAAGAGGCCTAACTGCGTTTATAAAGCATGAAAGTCGTTCGCATCATATTCGTTCTACTATTGGTTCCCTTTTGGGCTAACGCACAGTTTTCACGACTGCGCAACCAACCTTTGTATGATAAAGACGAACTGCATTTCGGCTTTCATATTGGCCTGAATTGGTATGATTTTTCTTTAGACACCAAAAATCTTACGGGGGTAGACGGCGTATATGGCGTGACAAGTGAAGCACTCCCAGGATACAACATTAATATCATATCAAATCTCAGATTAAGCGAGCATTTTGACCTTCGTTTTACCCCAGGTTTTGCGGCAACGGTTCGCAATCTTCATTTTGATATGGAAGATCCTTTCACCAGTGAGCGTCGCATCATTAGCCGCCAAATAGAAAGTTCCTATGTTCAATTTCCGCTGCATCTCAAATTCAAGAGTGTTCGAATTGACAACTACCGTCTGTACATCATGGGCGGAATTAGATATGCCAATGACCTCGCTTCCAAGGCAAAAGTGGTCGATGACAACTTATTCAAATTGCAACGTCACACCGGTGATTACGAGGTCGCATTTGGGACCGATTTTTACTTCGAATACTTCAAATTTTCCCCTCAAATACGTGCCTCTTGGGGCCTAACCAATCTATTGGTTCAAGATGGAACTACTCAAGTCAGTGCATTAGATGGCATTCGAAATCGAGCGGTGCTGATCAATTTCACTTTCGAGTAGTGCAGAAAGGCGTTCAATACATGTTGATTTCGGTATTCTGCTTTGCTGGAGTCAATCTCATGGTCAAATACCTGCCGCACATCCCTGCCACTGAACTGGTCCTTTTTCGATCTTTAATCACTCTTGCTATCAGTTACACCTTGTTGCGACGCAGGAAGACGAATCCTTGGGGAAACGATAAAAAATGGCTCTTGATTCGTGGATTTGCAGGAACAACCGCATTGACCATCTTCTTCTATACCATTCAAAAAATGCCGCTCAGTGCAGCTGTGACCATTCAATACCTCAGCCCATTTTTTACAGCATTCATAGCTGGATTTCTCCTAGGTGAGCGAACTCGTTGGGCACAGTGGTTATTTTTCTTGGTGAGTTTTGCGGGAATCGTAGTCGTCAAAGGATCCAGCGCTCAAATCCCCGCGAACCTGCTTATCCTAGGTGTTTTATCTAGCATTTTTTCAGGCTTGGCTTATAATGCCATTCGCAAGCTCAAAGATGAAGCACCTTTAGTCGTGGTAATGTATTTCCCTTTAGTCGCGACGCCGATTATGCTTGTATTCAGCTTGTTCAATTGGACTACTCCTCAAGGATGGGACTGGATCTTACTACTGGGCGTAGGTATCTTGACCCAATTTGCGCAAGTTTATATGACAAAAGCCTATCAAAGTTCTGAAGTGAATACGGTGGCTCCACTCAAATACATTGGTGTAATTTTCGCTTTAACCTGGGATATAGTCCTTTTTGGATTTGTACCCAATGCGACTTTACTCTTGGGAATTCTAATGGTGATCGGAGGGGTCTTGCTAAACCTCCAGTACAAGTCTAGGATACAGAAACGGAGTATTCGTACAACAAAGTAGCGCCACTAACGGCCACATTCAGACTTTCCATTTTGGATGAATCTCCTGGCAAGGTGATCGTTCTTGAAGCGGCCTGTCTAAAGGCATCGCCAACGCCTTGTCCTTCATTACCCAAAACCAATGCACACTTCTTAGGCCAATCAAATCCACGCGCCGGAGTACCATCCATATCTGCTACAACCAGTTCACACCCTTGCTCTTTGGACCAAGACAAGAAATCCGCTACATCCATAGTAGTCAGATGTACATGGGCCAGCGCACTCATACTGCTCTGAACGACCTTCGGCGAATAGGGATCAGCAGTTCCCGAGATAAGCACAATGTCCTCTACCCCGTACCAAAGCGCTGTACGCATCAAGGTCCCCAAATTACCTGGGTCCTGAATGCGATCCAACACAAGAATCATGGAGGTTTCTCTTGGAAATGCTCCATAGTCAGGCATTTGGAATACTGCTAGCAATGGGCTTGGCGTTTCCAAAGCGGTGATTTGCTTCATCTCACGCGGTGAAATAAGCGTCACTGGAGCATTAATTTCATTGAAAAGCAACTCATCACTGCAGAAAATAAACTCCGAAACCATGCCACTTGAGAGTAAATCTGTGACTAACTTCATTCCCTCCGCCACGAAAAGCCCCGACTTTTTTCGGTTCTTTCGAAGGTGAAGACCACGAACGAGTTTTTCTTGATTTTTAGTGAGCACTAGTATTCAATTTCGAGCTAAAATACATTCCTTTTCCCGTGTGGCATGCATTGCCGTATGTCTTGCCATGCTCTTTTCATCATGTTCTGGTTTAAAACTAGCTTCTGCCGACCAGCCATTGCTCGTGGATAACCAAATCAAAGTCAACGGCAAGAACAGCAACAGCGATGATGACTTCGAAATCTTGCGTCAGCGCCCCAATAAAAGTTTTAGTGGGGTTCGGCTCTTCTTATCTATGTATGGAATAGGTGCAAAAAAACCGAATACCGGAGTGGGCAAATGGCTCATGAATATTGGAGAAGCCCCTGTGTATTATGATTCGATTCAACAAGCACAAAGTGCGAAGCAATTGAGCACCCATTATTTCAACCTAGGCTATTTTGATGCTAAGGTAAGTACCCTGACTACTATTAAAGGAAAAGCAGCCAGGGTGAGGTATGATATTGAAACGGGACCGCAATACCTCATTTCTAAATTTCATCTTCAAAGCACCTCAAGATTCATTGACTCCGCTTTAGCTTATTACCCAAAGCCTTTTAAGCAAGGTGACCCCATCATTGCAGAGGACATCGAGACAGCTCAAATCCATCTCACCCAATTTTTAAAGGACAATGGATTTTACAAGGCTCAACTGAGCTGGGTAAACTTTCAAATTGACACGACTCGAGGAGCTGACGATATTAGCCTTACTGCCATAATCGACCCGTATTCCTACGGAGGCGATATTGAGCGCCGCAAACTTGATAGGATAAGCGCCAAACCTACCTTCTCCTATTCAAAAGAAGGCGAAATCACGGACAGCTCACGTACATCGCACGGTATCGATGTACTGCAGCGTGACCGTAAGTTCCGCCCTGAGTTTATTGATCAGCAAATCTTTCTAACTCGAGGCCAGTACTATGACAATAGTGCCATTAAAAACACGTATAAAAATCTGGTCGCACTAGGGGTATTCAAGAGCGTTGAAATAGACGTTCTAGAATCTAGTTCAGGTTTGCATGCTGATATCAAACTAGTACCACTGCCAAAGCGCTCCATTAGCACCGGCATTGAAGGACTTGGGAATAGCGGAAGCTTAGGGATTGGTGGACACTTTGACTGGGACAACAGAAACGTCTTTGGCGGTGGAGAAATTTTCCGCTTTACCCTTGGAGGATCGCTAACGGAACAGCGCAACTCGACCAACTCAAGTTGGCTTGTAGATGCGAGAGAATTTAATGCCGCGGCCTCCCTACGTATTCCCAAACTTCTTTTACCCGAAGCATTGCTTCCTGCAAAAGCAAAAGAATGGCAACCCAGAACTGAAATTGGGCTCAAATCTTCCTTTCAATACCGTTCCAATGAATTCAACAGAAATGTTGCGTCTGCTTACTTTGACTACCACTGGAAGCGCAACGGCATTCAACACAATTTGACCCCTTGGCGCTTGTCCTTTGTTCAGATCGACCTAGCCTCCGATTCAACCCTTGCCCCCTTTTTATTCGTCGGCTTTCAAGATTTATTCTTCGTTCAAAGCAGCTATAGATTTCAACGCTCATGGAGCAACGGAAATACGAGATACTTTACCGCAGTTGATCTAGAAAGTGGCGGACACCTTTGGAACATCACCGGCGTGAACGCTATTAATGAAGTTCCGATTATTCCCTTCGTTAAAAGCAGTGTGGATGTTCGGGCATTTAAATCGTTAGTTCGCAAGCGCGAGCTGGCCGCCCGCGGATTCCTAGGCCTCAGTCAAAGCTGGTCTGAACAAGCGTTTATGCCCTTTGAAAAATCATTCTTTATGGGAGGTGCAAACGACCTTAGAGGCTGGACTGCATATCATTTTGGCCCAGGCGCCACCTCGGAAACACTGCTTAGAACAAACGGCTATTTCGCGGCTGCCCCCATTAAACTCGTGATGAATCTTGAATACCGATTCACGATTCAAGAGGCATTGAAAGGAGCGGTTTATTTAGATGCTGGCAATATGTGGCTTTACAATCGTGATTATGGTACTAATCTTAGCACTGAACAACAGCAAGCCATTGAAGCCGGTACATTTATGTGGAACACTTTTTACAAGCAACTTGGACTCAATACAGGATACGGCATTCGTTATGATCTCGAATTTTTTATCATCCGAGCCGATCTCTCGCTAAAAGCCTACCACCCTGGCGCTGAGAACCGATCAAATTGGGTCATTCAGAACCCCAAATTGCACGATTTTAATCTTTCATTAGGCATAGGTTATCCTTTCTAAGTAATTGGGACAAAAAAGTTTTTTTAGCCTATTTTAGCCGCTCACTAAAACACCTATAACTATGATGTCCATTGACAAGATTAGAGAGTTGCTAGGAGACCAAGCAGATACGTTGCTAAACCACACATCGACTGCTATTACCAAGGATTCACTAGCCATCCTACCTTCAGGCAACTTTGTCACGGAATCTTTCACAGAATCTAACCGCAGTATCCAAGTGATGAACTCACTACAGCGTTTGTACGGCACAGGTCGTTTGGCAAACACAGGATACTTGAGCATCCTACCAATTGACCAAGGTATCGAGCACAGTGCAGGTGCATCATTTGCTCCAAACCCAATGTTCTTCGATCCTGAAAACATCGTCAAAATGGCTGTTGATGCTGGATGTAACGCGGTAGCTTCTACCTACGGTGTATTGGCAACAGTTGCACGTAAATGGGCACATAAAATTCCATTCGTGGTAAAAATCAACCACAATGAATTCTTGAGCGCTCCGAACACCTTCTACCAAAGCCCTTACGGTTCTGTAGACGAGGCTTGGAACTTGGGTGCTTGTGCAGTGGGCGCTACGATCTACTTCGGTCACCCACAATCTCGCGAGATGATCGAGCAAGTAGCTATGGCCTTCGAAAGAGCACATGAATTAGGAATGGCAACCATCCTTTGGTGTTACACTCGTAACGATGCCTTCAAAGTAGACGGGGTAGATTACCATACCTCTGCAGATTTGAGCTCTCAAGCGATCCACTTGGGTGTAACCATCCAAGCAGATATCATCAAGCAGAAATTGCCTGAGAACAATGGCGGTTACAACGCCACCGGTCATGGTAAGACACACCCTAAAGTGTACTCTGAATTGACTACGGATAACCCAATCGACTTGACTCGTTACCAAGTATTGAATAGCTACAACGGTCGCATTGGTGTGATCAACTCGGGTGGCGCTTCTACTGGAAATGACGCTAACGATTTGAGCGAAGCTGTAGCGACTGCTGTAATCAACAAGCGTGCTGGTGGTCAAGGTTTGATCCTAGGTCGTAAAGCATTCCAGAAAGAATACAAAGACGGAATCGCATTGTTACACGCTGTACAAGACGTGTACTTGAATGACGAAATTACTATCGCATAAGCGTAGGGTTTTCGAATAAACTCAAAGGGCACTCCTGCAGAAGGAGTGCCCTTTTTATCTACATTAGCAAACTGAAACTTAAATAGAGCACCATCTTATGGGTTGGTTTAAGAGAACAAAAGAGGGGATTACTACCGAAACTAAGGACAAGAAGGAAACCCCCGATGGCCTATGGCACAAGTGTCCAAAATGTAAGGTCATTGTAAGTGTAGAAGATCATCAAGCAGAACTGTGGACTTGTGGCAACTGTGGCCATCATGATCGCATTAATGCAAAAGAATACTTCCAAATACTTTTTGACGACGGCAAGTTCACCGAGCTTGACGCAAACATGCAAAGCAAGGATCCTCTCAAATTTGAGGATACTAAGCCCTATACAGACCGATTGGTCGCTGGTCAAAAAAAATCAGGTCTTAAAGACGCCATTACCACCGGTTATGGTGAGATGAATGGACGTGAAATTGTAGTAGCCTGTATGAACTTCAATTTCATCGGAGGTTCTATGGGTTCGGTAGTAGGTGAAAAAATCGCTCGCGCGATGGATCACAGTTTAAAAACTGGTGCACCTTTTATCATGATTTCAAAATCTGGCGGTGCGCGCATGATGGAAGCCGCCTTCTCTCTTATGCAGATGGCAAAGACCTCTGCAAAGATTGCTTTGTTAGACGATAAGAAGATTCCTTACATCTCATTTTTAACGGACCCAACAACGGGTGGAGTTACTGCATCTTATGCGATGCTTGGCGATATCAATATCGCTGAACCAGGAGCATTGATAGGTTTTGCAGGTCCTCGTGTCGTTAAGGAAACCATTGGTAAAGACTTACCAGAAGGATTCCAAACTTCGGAGTTTTTGTTGGAGCATGGCTTCCTCGACTTCATTGTAGAACGCAAAAACTTGAAAAACAGACTGAGTCAATACCTAGACATGGTAACGAACTAAGTTCTTCCCATTTGCATATAAAAAAAGCCGCCCGATGGGCGGCTTTTTTATTGGTTAAGACTGCTGTTCCCAACGGATGTGCCTCGAGATGTACATGATCAGTCCGAGGATTACAAAAAGACCTAAGCTGCCTGCGAGCAGTGCAAAATCTTTAAGCTGGATCAACACAAAAATGAATCCATAGAGTAAGGTCAAGACCCCTGCGACATAGGCCGCTAGTTTGGCACTGCCCAAAACGCTTTTAGAATACAAGAATTCCATAGTGATGGTCATCAACGCTGCAACAAGATAGGCCGCATTAAAACCGATGTGCTCACTAAACGAAAGCAGAAGGGTATAAAAAAGCACCAATGCCAATCCAATCAGTACATATTGCAATCCGTTTACGCTCGAACCATTGATCAACTCCGAGAAATAAAACACCATGAAAGTCAAGGCAATGATTAAAATGGCATATTTGGCAACACGATTCGTTTTGCTGTAGGTATCCACAGTGCGAACGAACTCTGTTCCAAAATAATCGGATGTAGGATTGTATTGGCGACCTATCCACCATTGAGGATAATTCCGATTCAAATGACTGACTTCCCACAACGCTGAAAACCCTTCGTCAGTGGGCTCGTATTTAGAAGTTGCGAAACTTCCCTCAAAGTTTGGCTCGGTCCAGGGAGAGTCCATTCTAAATGAGGTGTGCTTTCCTAAAGGCACTACTGAAAACCTCCGGCTACCACGCAAGGTCGTATTCAATTCAAAAGTAAGCGCGCCTTCACGGATATCAACATTCGTATGCACCCCACTGCTGCAGAGGTCAGTGGTTACTAGACCTGAGGTCATGTTCAGTGGCATTTCATTCCAATTAAAATCAAAAGTTCCTTCAACCCCCCTTAGGTCTGCTATTCCGATATTAAGTGTGACTTTATCCCATTGTATTCTATCCGGATCAACGCCCATCTGCGCCCAGTCTGGCAGTACAAATGATCCGGTGAGCCCAGCCTTACTCTTATAAACCACTGCCTCATAGATACCCAGCTTTCTAGTTTCCGGCGTTACATTAACATCTCCCATTAACGTTTCCGGTAGTACATAGGCATACTTTCGGGCATAGCTAATTTCCTCCGTACCGTCTGAATTGGTTACGGTATATGCTTCATCAAAAGGTACAGTCAAATAAGGTCCAACAAGCATTTGCTCGCCTCCCCAAACACTACTCATTTCTTGAATAGCCGAATCTTGAGTATACGCTCGTTCGGACACGAGGTTTTGAACCAATCCTGCGGGGATCAATAATAGCAACGCCAACACACCGATGGTCAGCATTTTAAACATAGGTTTTTCGGTAAATTTCATGTGGTTAAATGATTAATTAGCCATGAAACGTCTTAACAAACCATTTCATTGCCTCAGTAAAAGATAAGGTTTTGTTAAACAAAAATCCCCCTGACTAGCGCCAGGGGGATGTTCAATCTTTACCTCTATTTATTACCTTATTTCGCCTCAGCCGCGCGTGCTTCGCGCATAGGGTTTGTATTGCCATTGCGCTGCCAACGACTGGTTGCGCCTCTTGAATAAACATCAAAAGTATTTGGCTCCTTCAATGCCGGCCAGTAGTTATCTGAGCGATCCGTATCTGCCATTTCTAAGAACGGATCTAAAGTAATTTGCACTACAGGCTGCGTGAAGTTGAACCATTTCGTAAACTCATCTTCGTTTTTCAACCAAACCTCAGCAGGGACCCGTACTACCTCTTCAGTACCGTCCTCAAGGGTAAATCTCAATACTAATGGCATGATCAAACCGCCCTGATTTTCGAAAGTCAATCCGTAGAAGTGATGTCCGGCATCGAGCATTGCTGCTTCTTCTTCGCTAAGGCCATCACGGTAACGTTGGTAGGCTGCACGATCGGCTTCAGTTACTTCATATGGATTGTAGGAGTTGTAGAAGTCACGCGTTTCCGGCACCTCATCAACCATCGTGCGAAGGACACTGTTACGCGGCTTACCAATATGGGCATCTGCAGCTGTAGCCTTTGCCTCTTGGAATGGCTTTTCAACATCTGGATTCTGTGTAGACATCTTGTACCATTGTACATCTTTAAGCGCTATGTCCACATGATCAGTGGTGTAGAACCAGCCTCTCCAAAACCAATCCAAATCAACACCAGAAGCATCTTCCATGGTACGGAAGAAATCTGCCGGAGACGGATGCTTGAAGGCCCAACGACGGCTGTACTCCTTGAATGCATAGTCGAATAGCTCACGACCCATTACGGTTTCACGGAGAATATTCAATGCTGTCGCAGGCTTGCCGTAGGCATTATTACCGAATTGTAGGACAGACTCCGAATTGGTCATAATTGGCACCATTTGATCCTTAGGCCCGTTCATGTAAGGCACAATCTTGTGGGCCGGTCCGCGGCGTGATGGATAGTCGTGGTCCCACTCCTGCTCGGTTAAGTATTGCACAAAAGTGTTCAAACCTTCGTCCATCCAAGTCCACTGACGTTCATCGGAGTTAATGATCATTGGGAAGAAGTTGTGACCTACTTCGTGGATAATCACCCCAATCATGCCGTATTTCGTCCCCTCGCTGTAGGTACCGTCTGCCTCAGGGCGTCCACCGTTGAAACAAATCATTGGATATTCCATTCCGATCCATTTCGTGTGGACAGAAATGGCTTTTTCATACGGATAGTCTACGGTGAACTTACTGTATACTTCGAGTGTATGTGCTACCACACGGGTAGAGTATTGCTCCCAAAGGGGATTGCCTTCTTTCGGGTAGTAGCTCATGGCCATTGTCGTTTTATCACCAATCTTCACCGCCATGGCATCCCAAATAAATTTACGAGACGATGCAAAAGCAAAATCACGCACATTTTCTGCCTCGAAAACCCAGGTCTTGGACGAGGTCGCCTTATCGCCTTCAGCTTTGATTGCTTCGTCTTGTGTAACAATGATTACAGGATCGTCGTAGCTCTTCTCAGCCTTCGCCAGGCGAGCGCGCTGCGCCGAAGTCAATACACGAGACGCATTGCTCAATGTTCCGGTAGAGGCTACTACATGGTCCGAAGGAACCGTGATGCTCACTTTATAATCACCAAATGGCAGGGTAAACTCGCCTTGACCAAGGAATTGTTTGTTTTGCCATCCTTCTACGTCATTGTATACCGCCATACGTGGGAAGAATTGAGCAATAGTGTAGAGGTAGTTATCGTCCTCCTCAAAGTATTCATATCCCGAGCGACCACCGATATCCATACGGTCGTTGATATTGAACCACCACTTGATGTTAAAACTGAATGACTGGCCTTTACGCAATGGCGAAGGCAAATCAACACGCATCATTGTATTGTTAATGGTGTAACGCAGATTCGTACCTGACGTGGTTTGCACATAATCAATTTTGAAACCGCCATCAAAATCGTAGAACTGGCTGTTTTTTAATTGGTTGAATGCTGTTTGCGCCGTTCCTCCGCGTTCATTAAAAATGCCTCCACTTTGGATTTGTTGCGTCATGCTGTTTTTTGCACGCATGTTCTGGTCCAATTGGACCCACAAATAGCGCAACTCATCCGGACTGTTGTTTGTATAGGTAATGGTTTCCTCTCCGTAGATGCGTTGCGTTTCATCATCGAGTGTGACAGACATGTTGTAATCCGCACGTTGTTGGTAATACTCATGTCCAGGTGCACCAGATGCCGTTCGGTAGACGTTCGGAGTAGGCAATTCCTGTCCGAGCTGTCTGAATTTCGAGGTGTTTACGTTTTGTGCCGAAAGGCCAAGAGTGGCTAGGGCCACGAGCGATACGAAAATGCGCTTCATATGTGGAGGGTTTTCTACTAGTTAAACGGGTAATCGATCTAAAATCATTTGGGCACTCAAAGTTAAAATCACGCCTAAAAGCATCCACTTCAGGCCTTTTTGGTTTCGCCAAATTTTTTCGACTGCCCAATATACAAAAAGCAAGACCAGAACCACTACGATTTGGCCTGCTTCAATTCCTAGGTTGAATGGGACCCAAGCCCACCAAAACGAATCACTTTGTGCGATGAACTGGTAATAGGAACCAAAGCCTAAACCATGGATTAATCCAAAAATTCCGGCCATCCACATGGCACCCGAGGCAACTTTAAAGCCATTAATCATATGGAACAACCCAGTTGCTGCGATAGTAATGGCAATGCCCAATTCCACCCACGAACTGGGTGGATGAACTACGTCCATTGCAGCCAAGGCTAAACTCACGCTATGCCCCAAAGTGAAGGCCGTGATCCATTTGAGCGTTGCTTTCCAATGCACAAAACTTAATGGCAAGGTCAATGCCATCAAGAAAAGCATGTGGTCGTATCCTTCCAGATCAGTGATGTGGCGAATGCCTAAATTGAAATAGAACATTTAAAACTCAAATTGGAGATGGTACTCATTACCGTCGCGGCAACTATTGGTTTGTTTTTCTTCACTATGATGGAAGATGACAATATTTTCTTGTGAAGGATAGATATCCGCAAGCAAGGTCAACTCGACCTCCCATTTCCCTTTCAATTCCTCTGTTGTCGCACCACCGTAATCTGCCGTGAACAATAAATAGATTTCATCTGGCCCACTGTTGGTGCCAAAGTATTGGATTTTTAAAGGCCTACCGTTGAGACTGATTTTTACATGCGACTCTAAATAGTGGCCATGCAATGCGCCACGCTCCTCCTCTTCCAATTGGACATAGCGCATCACCTTTTCCTCTAGAAGCGCATTCATAGCGCGCTCCCAATCGTCGGGGAACGTCTTAATGACACCAGTCACCGCACCTTTTTCTACATCAACGTGTAAATCCGTTACACTTACATAGAACTCATGCCGTACCTTAGTGTACGTTGCTGGGTCCGATTGTTGTAGACCCAAAGCGTATATCAGTCCAATGAGTAAAAATTTCATGCCCGTGAAAATACACCAATTTTCCGCCATCCTTCTCACCGCAGGCGCACTTCTTACATCACTTCACTCAACCGCCCAAGCCATAAAAATTCATGAGGGTCCGGCCTATAAAACAGGCATTTGCGAACCATCAATCGCTGTTGACCCTACAAATACGTTAAATATTTACGCAGGAAGTGTTTTAGACAACTTCTACCAAAGTGTAGACGGCGGCCAAACTTGGAGCATAGACAAGATCACTTCACCCTACGGTGTTTGGGGCGACCCCGTCCTTCACGCCGACCGAAATGGAAGGGTTTACTTCTTTCACCTGAGCGATCCAGAAGGCACCAATTGGCGCAGTGATCAAATTCTAGACCGCATGGTTTGCCAAACCAAAGACGGTCCAGAGGGCGCATTCAATGAAGGAAGTTTCACTGCTATCAATGGAAAAAAACATGATAAAGAATGGGTTGCCGAGCATCCCACCAAGGGAACCATCGGATTGAGCTGGACACAGTTTGATTCGTATGGAACCGAAGATCCAGATTGCAAAAGCACAATTCTATTTTCTGAGAGTGACGACAACGGAATGACTTGGTCAACACCGGTAGTCATCAGCAAAAAATACGGCGACTGCATTGACGACGACGGCACCTCAGAGGGGGCAGTACCCGCCTATGGCATACAGAATGCGCGATACGTTGGATGGGCATTGCGCGATACGTTGTACTTGAGCAGAAGTTTAGACGGAAAGCATTGGCAGGACATTTTCGTCAGCACTCAGTTTGCTGGCTGGTCACAGAGTTATGAAGGCTTTGACCGATGCAATGGGATGCCTGTAACCGTGGTAGACCAATGTCCTTCAAGCCCATTTTACGGACGTGTATACATGTGTTGGGGTGACCAAGACTACTCCATGGGAGGTGAAGTGTATTTCTCCTATAGCGATGATGCTGGTGCGAATTGGTCAACGAAACAATCCATCAGTCCCAACGGAGGACAAAGTGATCAATTCCTGCCGTGGCTAACTGTTGACCCTACTTCTGGCTTTTTATATGCCGTTTACTACGACCGGCGTGGACTAGAAGGTGCTGAGACGAACACCTACCTCGCTATTTCGCGTGATGGCGGAATGAATTGGACAGAACAACAAATCAATGAAGCACCTTTCACCCCTTCCGATGCAGTCTTTATGGGCGATTACAACCACATCTCAGCATTTGGAGGAACTGTTCGCCCAATTTGGACCGAACTGCATCAAGGTCAAAAGAGTGTTTGGACCTATCTATTTAATGAAGCTGAATAATGATGAACCTACTTATTGTTAGCACCTCTACCGTTTATGGCAAACCTTACCTCAGCTACCTCGAGGAAGAGTGCCGCGATTTTTTCTCAGGGGCACGAAACATCCTCTTCATCCCCTTTGCCCGACCTGGCGGAATGAGCCACGATGCCTATACCGCCAAGGCTAAGCAGGTTTTCGAATCTTGGGGGTTTGAGATGCGAGGCGCCCACGAGTTCGATTCAGCAGAGGAAGGGACGGCTTGGGCTGATGGTTTTTTTACCGGCGGTGGCAATACCTTCGTCTTGTGCGATACCATACGCAAAACTGGCTATTTTGAAGCAATAGACCGCGCCGTTCGTAATGGCAAGCCTTACATGGGCACTTCGGCTGGATGTAACTTGGCTGGGGTTAGCATTTGCACAACCAATGA
>Ga0255769_10001457_pt1 | contig 27010 bp, 18 predicted proteins | sample 041ome_9_FD_179637 | JGI IMG/M metagenome (GOLD analysis project Ga0255769, IMG submission 179637) | Coastal salt marsh microbial communities from the Groves Creek Marsh, Skidaway Island, Georgia - 041413US metaG (version 2) | ecosystem: Environmental > Aquatic > Marine > Intertidal zone > Salt...
CAACGGGACGGTCGACGCGATCGATGGCCGCGGGACGTTCGCGCATTCAATTCATGCGCGCGCGCGTCACACCGCGATGGTGGCGCTGCCGCCGAGACCGACGTTCAGCGACGACGCGACGTCGGACGACGTCACCTCGGACGACGCGTCGAGCGCTGAACGTCGGACCGAAGCGAACGCGCGCGAGACGGCGACGCGCGACGACGCGACGACGCGGGACGACGACGTCGCGAGACGCGGGACGCGCGACGCGGGACGACGACGAGGTCGTGCGCGACGAACGGACAAAGAGGCGAGCGACGACGACGACGCGAACGACGCGACGTCGTACTGGGCGAACGCGCGAATCGCGGTGACGGAGTACGCGAGAGAGGATGCGATTGAAATCGCGCGAGAATTGCGCGCGCTGGGGGCCGCGGCGACGGAACGGTACGACGAGGCGTGCACGCACGTGGTGACGCCGTTTCAGCGAGGCGAGGGGTACGAGCGCGGGATGATGGACGGGAAAATCGTCGCGTCGTACGCGTGGATCGAGGATTGCGCGACGCAAAAGAAGATTGTGGACCGAGACGCCAAGGCGCTGTACGCGCCGCTGCGAAGCGCCGAAGGCGTGGACGGATTCGGGACGCTGTGCGTCGTCGTGGACGGGTACGAAGGGCAGGAGAAGTTAGACATCGTGGAACTGATCGAAGCCGCGGGGGGGAGGGCGGACGAGGACGTGAGCGCGCAGACGACGCACTTGGTGTGCCATCGCGCGGGGTCGCCGGCGTACGCGCAAGCCGTGCTCGCGGGACGCGCGCGAGTCGTCAATCACGTCTGGGTGGAGGATTGCATTCGGCAGTGGACGCTGTTGCCGACGCGCGCGGGCGATCGGTACACCAAGCCCGGGGTGGAGATCGATTACGAGCTCGCGCTCGAGCGCGAGCGACGCGCGCGCGCCGAGGCGGAACGCGAGCTCGACGAGGAGGAGCGTCGAACGCAGAGCTTGCAAGAGCTGCTCGACGCCGAGGAGCGCGAGCGAGACGATTTGCAGCGACAGTTGGACGACAGCGAGTCGCAGCGCATGGCGCTTCGCGAGATGCTCGAGGGCGAGGCGGACAATCGCGAGGGCGTGTACGAACAATTTCTTCGTCAACGCGGCGACGTCGAAGAGTTGCAAAAGCTGCTGCGTCAATCCGAGGCGAGCCGGGCGGAGCAAGAGTCGCGAATCGTGCAGGGCGAGGAAGAAAGACGCTCGTTGCTTCGCCAACTCGAGCAAACGCGCGGGTTGCAGACGAATTTACAAACGCAATTCACGCACTCGCGTCAAGACTTGCTCACGCAGCTCGAACAACGCTTGCAACAAATCGAAGAGACGCGCTCGGAGCTCGCCGAGGAGCGCCGCGCGCACGCCGAGACGCGACAATTGTTGGAAGACGAACGCAAGGTGCAATTCACCGCGCACGAAAAGATTCGAGTCGCGGAGAAGGAGGCGAAGCAGGCGCGGGATCAGCTCAACGGCGAAGCGCGCGAAAAGACGGCGTTGCAAAAGCAATTGGACGCCGAGCGTAAATCTCGTTTGCACATTCTCAGCGACTTTGACAACGAGCGCAAGCAACGCGAGCACTTGATTAAGCAGCTCGAGGCCGAGCAAAAGCTTCGTCAAAGTTTACAACAAGCCGTGAGCGCAAAGGAAGAGTTGCGCGTGCGCGCCGAGGAAGAGATTCAACGCCTCAACGAAGACATTCAAGAGATGATGGACGAAATCGATCGCCTGAAGACGTTTGAACCGCCCGAGGTGGACGAAACGGAAAAGATTCAAGTGAAACTCTTCTTGGACGAGGACATTCGATTCCTCGAGCTCGAACGAGACGTGTCGTTCGAAGAGCTCGTCATCGCCGTGGGCAAGGTGTTCATCGAGTCGTACTCGATCAAGTTTGAAGACGCAGACAAGCACCACATCACGCTGCGATCGACGGACGACGTGCGCATCGCGTGTCGTCAACACGAAAAATCAGAAGCCTCGTATTTAAAGCTTCTTTTGGACAGAGCGATCAAAGAAAAGGGAGGCTTGTTCTCGATGCGTCGTAAAAAGTCACAGAGTCTCGGCGGCGACGCCGACGCGAACAAGAAGGGCGGCTTGATGGATAAAATCTTGTTCTTCCGCAAGTCGAAAAAGTCGGGCGACGACGACGACGACGACGACGCGTGAGGACGCAGACGCGTCGTCTCGCTTGTAACAACCAATCGAATTGAATCAACATCTTCGTAGAATTTCAAACAAAAGGACACCGCGCGTTATCAATCGGTATCAAACAATTACAGTCTCAAACAATCTACCACGCCTTGCGAGCGTTTCTGGCTAAAAAGTCGTCGTCTTTATCGTCCGCGGGATCGGCGGAGGACGTGAAGAGCGACGCGTACACCGCGGCGTCGGCATTTTTTGGCGCCTGAGCGACAAACTTTTTACGCTTTGCGGCGTTTTCGCCGGCGTCGCCGCGCGTCGCGTCCGACTTGCCTCTTTTCGCCTTCTTCTTGCTGTCTTTCTTCGCTTTCTCTTCGTCTAAAATAGCCTTCAAAAGCTCGAGCTCTTCGCCACGAGGATTCACGGGAATGGGCGGCGGCGCGTCGGCGAGTTTCAATCCGTCGTTCATTTCCTCCACCGCCGCCTTGGCCTCGCGAAGCGCTTTGTCCGCGACGACCACGCCGCTCGGACGCATGACGACGAATTTCGTCTTCCCGTTGAAATCTAGCCCCGTGATCGGGCACGCGAACACCGCTTCGGCGTTGCCGCATCGAAAGTTTCTCGCGTTCACCGACGACGACTCAACCTTGGACGACTTGTCCGCGCGCCGCTTCTCAAATTTGCACGTCACGAGCGCCTTCATCCCGGTGATGTGCTCGATGCGTTTCGGCAGCGCGACGCCGTCGATGGCTTTATCGCGCAACGCCTTCAGCACGGGCTCTTTGTTATACAGCGCCCCGACGCGATCGACGACGACGCCGTTTTCCCCGCTCTCGAGCGGTTCCTCCGTCAACGCGCACGTGAACCATCGCGCCAAATCCTCCTCCGCCTCGTCCCTATCGCGCACGGTACTTTGCGCGGAATACCGCACGAACCCGCCGAGACTTTCCTTCTTCCGACTGAACGTCGTCCCCCCGTTCCACGCGTACATCTCCAAATACGCCGAACGCGACTCCGCGCCCGTGGCGCCGCCGTCGCCGCCCCCCCCCAGCAATCCCAGCGTCATCGCCCGTCCGTCCCCCCCGCGTCGCCGAACGATCTCGTACACATCGCTCGCGCCCCTCGACGTCGCGTCGGCGTCGATCACGTCGTCGTCCGCGTACTCCGCGCGCGCCGCCGTCTCGCCCGGCCTCCGCCGCCGCGTCAGCGCCAATCCTCGCACGTCCTCGCGCTCGCTCGCGCGCAGCGCCCGCGCCAGCACCTCGCGCGCCGTCGTCGCGTTCGGCACGACGTCCACGCCTCGAGCGCGCCCCGTCGCGGACGCGCGCGCGTCGCGAACGAAGATTTGTTTCGCGCGCGTCCCGACGTCCGTGGAACTTTTCGTCCCGTCTTCACCGCTCGCGCGCGCCGTCGCGCGCGCGCGCCGCGCGTCGACGCGCATCGTAGGTTCTCGCGTTCGCGCGCGCGTCGCGCGTCGCTCGACGGTCGACGCGTCGCGACGTGCGGCGACGCGCGTTCGTCACTCGTCGCCGCGCCGAAAAGTTTGCGTCATGGACGACGACCTCGTCGCCGCGTTCAGCGCGAACCTGCTGAGCAAATCGTACGTGGACCAGGGCGCGCAGAGCCTGCGGGCGCACGACAAGGTGTTCGCCAGGTTGCTCGCGAATCGACGGATGCTCGGCAGAGGATTGAACGACGTCGCGATTGAATTCTTGGTGCACAAACTGAGCGTGATGGATTCGAATAATTTTATCGATAACGTCGGCGTGGGCGAGCGAGAGGGACGAGTGTTCAGCGACATGGTGCGACGACGGTGCTACTCGATGACGCACGGGATCGGGCGGTCGGGAGACATCACGGCGGAACAGCCAAAGGCGTGCGGGAGCTCGGCGGCGCACGCGTTGGCGCAGTGCATGGCGAGAGACGCGTTGAGATTGGCGGGAATGCGAGACCTGGGGAAGCGCGCGTTGGTGCTGCCGCTCGCGACTGGGATGACGCTGACGTTAGTGCTCAGCTCGTTGCGGTTGATGGTTAGAAATAGCGCGGATGGGGGGGTTAACGCGGCGGCGCCGAACGTCGTGATTTGGTGTCGCTTGGATCAAAAGACGTGCGTCAAGGCGGCTACGTGCGCCGGTCTCGAGATCGTCGTCATCGAGCCCGTGTTGAACGGTGATCAATTAGATACGAACGTGCACGCGATCGAGCGCGCGATCGAGGACGTCGGTGTCGACCGACTCGTGGCTGTGGTGACGAGCACGAGTTGTTTCGCGCCGCGCGCGTGCGACGACGTCGAGACGGTGGCCAAGTTGTGCGAAAAGAAAAACGTCGCACACGTCATCAATAACGCCTACGGCGTGCAGAGTAGGGTGTTATGCGAGCGTGTGAGCAAGGCGTGGACCGTCGGGCGCGTCGACGCGGTGGTGCAGTCGACGGATAAAAACTTCATGGTGCCCGTGGGCGGCGCCGTCGTGTGTTGCGGCAAGCGAAACGAGGCGTTGGTGGAAGCTGTGGCGCGCAACTACCCCGGACGTGCCTCGGCGTCGGCTAGCATGGATATTTTCATCACGCTGCTATCCATGGGAGAGGAGCATTGGTTGCGGCTGCTCGACGAGCGAGAGAAGTTGTACGATTACATGCACGCAGAGCTGAGCAAAGTCGCCGAAGAGGAGGGCGAACGAATGTTGCGCACGCCCGGAAATCCCATATCGATGGCGATGACGCTTTCATGCGCTCGAGGCATTTCTCCGACTATGTTCGGCTCTATGCTGTTCTCGCGATGCGTCTCGGGCACGCGCGTCGTGGCGCCTGGAGAAGTCAAAACCGTCGGCGGGATCGAGTTTCACGGCTTCGGCGCGTCGCATTCGGCGTACCCGGAGACGTACTTTACCGCGGCCGCGGCGATCGGAACCACGCGCGCCGACGTCGATCGCTTCGCGTCAGTCTTGCGCAAGACTTTCAAGGATTTCAAGAAAAAGTCTCAGCCAGCTGCCGCATAGATTCTAGAATTTGCTATTTCTATTCGATTTCGTCGCGACTGCGCTTGCCCGACCCGTAGGACGCGAGGAGGACGTCAACACGCGCGAGCGCCGACTGCATGATCCTAATTTGCCCGGAAAGATACCAACGCGTCGCGTTAGCGACTGAGTGGGTGCTTTCGTGGTGCACCGTGCTCAGGCGGTGACTGAGCGAACCCTCTGATGCTTGCCGCTCCGCCACTAAATGGCACAGATGCGACCGCAGCTCGCAGAGAACTTTGTACTCGAGTTCGCCGTCGACGACGGTGTACGGATGGTATCCATCTATCCGTTCACACCACTCCATAAAACGTTGCGGAGCGCTCATGATCCTCATTTGCGTCAATACGCGATCGAGCGAACCATCGAGCGCGATGCACGCGGGAAGCTCCGTCAAATCGACTCCGCACATTTCCGAAGCGCGCGCGAGCGCTGCTGTTTGTTCCTCGTTCGCTTGGGACGCGAGCGATGAAAGCACCACGCGATCGTACGGGTTGCTCGGCAGAGTGAACCCGTAATACGCCATTAAGTCGGCGTTGTCTAAACGACCGTACGATATAGTGATCGCGTCGCCCGGGCGCGCGCCGCGCGCGAGTTCTAGTCGAAACGCGCGCGTTCCGCGCTCCAATGACGTGTATCGCACGGAGTGCGCGTACAACGCGTGATTACACAAAAACACGCCGGGAACGATAACCTCGTAAATTTGCAAAGTCTGAGGATCCTGCACCTTCATGGCGTACGACGTCCAAATGTCGTACGCTAAAGCGAATCGCGAGTAATCGCCGAATACGCTCGCGGGAAACGCCTCCGGCACTTGTTCGCACAACGCCGGGAACAACGCGTCGTACTGCACTCGTACTTTACGCTGGTAATCGATCAATCGTTCGACTTGATCGTGGTCCATGACGAGTCGCATGGTGTCCACATCCCACGCCAACGCGGTGCACGGCGCGCGCGGAAGCGCGCGCAGCGTCGGCGCCCACGCTTCGTACAGGCGCGAGTCCTGGCCGCTCATCGCCGCCGCGAGCCATATCGTCATGATGATTTGATCGCCCATCGCCGTGAGTTGTTTCAAAACCTCACAAATCGGCGCGGACGATGAAAGCACCGCCTGCTCGACGCCGAGCAACGCGTCCCAAGGCACGCGCGCCGCCGCGTCGCCCGCGTCGACGGCGGCGCTCGCGCGCGCCTCTCGCATCCCCCCTTCGCTGACGTTCGCCACGAACTTAAACATTGCCCCTCGTTGCGTCGCCCAGAGAAACATCTCATCGCACGCGTCGTCGCGCGCGGCGTTCGTCGTCGACGCAGCGCCCGCGAGCCCAGACAACGCGCGCGTCGCCTCCATTTTAAGCGTCTCCAGCGCGATTTCCGCCGCGCGGCGTCCATCCTCACCGATCGCCGATCCCGCGATCGCGTCCGCCAGCGCGCGCATCGCCAGCGCGTACGCCGCCGTGTCTCGTCCCGGCGACGCGCGCGCGTCGAGCGTCGCGTCTCCAGGATCCACGCCCTCGCGCGTCCTCGCGAACGCCTCGTCCGCCGCTCGCAGCGCGCGCGTCGCGTCCTCGATCGTCGCGCCGCGATGTTCGCGCGCGCCTCCCGCGCTCGCGCACCGCGCGATCGTCATCAACGCGCGCACTTTCTCCGCGATCCATCGTTCGCCGTCGTCCCTCGAGCTCGCTCGCGCGTCGTCTCGCGCGTCGAACGTCACCGCATTCGTCGCGAGCGTCGCGCGCGCGAGCTCGAGCGCGAACGCGTCGTCGACGCCGACGGCGATCTCGCACGCGACGGGCATCGGCGCGTCGCGCGTCGTTCGTCGAGTCCCGGTCGCGTCGCGCGCGCGTCGCGGCGGGCCGCCTCGCGCGCGCGCCGCCGTGCGACGTCGCGCCGCCGTCGCGCGTCGGCGGGTCGGCGGCGCGCGCGTCCCGCGACGTTTCGCCTCCCCGCGACGATGGCGCGATCGCCGCGCGCGCGGTGACGCCGGAAGGGCGCGCTCGGACGACGCGCGCCACCTCGCGACGACCCGCGTCGTTCGCGTCGCCGCGCGTCGTCCATCGACGTCGCGGCGCGACGCGGATGACGCGCGAGACGCGCGAGACGCGCGAGACGCGCGCGAGACGCGCGAAGACGCGCGCGAACGACGGTTCGACGAAGGCTGGCGACGCGAGCGCGAACGCGCGGACGCTCGTGACGTTCGGGTTCGGGTCGATGTCGCGAAAATACGCCGAGCGCGCGCGCGCGTCGCCGTCGTCGTCGCCGTCGACGTCGTCGACGCGGGACGGGCGTCGCGCGGCGTCGAGCGAAGACGCGCGCGCGCGCGGCGTCGCGTGTCGCGTGTGCCTCGAGCCGGGCGACGACGACGACAAGGGTCCGCTCGAATCGCTCGGGTGCGACTGCGCCGCGGACGTTAGATTCGCGCACGAATCGTGCGCCGCGCGTTGGTTCGCGCCCAAGACTCGCGGCGTGGCCGTCGGACGCGCCTTGGCGCGCGAGTGGTCGTTGACGTGGTCGTGCGCGTGCGAAATCTGCGGCGCCGCGCTCTCGCGCGACGTCACGCGTCGCGTCGTGCGCTTCGCGAAGCGCGCCGTTCGCGAGTTCGACGTTCGCGAGTGACGTCAATCAATCAACGCAATCAATCAATCAACGCACCCATCGAATCGAACGACGAAACCCATCGCGCGCGCCTCGACGGAGATCCTCTCGAGCGCGCGTCACTCGCCGACGCGACGCGCCGAGCGGTCGTACATGCCGTTGAAAGAGAACGCATCGACGACGCGCACCGACGACGCGACGCACGCCGACGAGGACGCGAAACGCTTGAAAAAGTCGCGCGCGCGAGACGCGAGCGCGGTCGAGGCGCGATCGATGACGACCGAAGATGCCGCCGTGACGGCGATGGAGATCGACGAGGACCTGCACTCGCGACAGCTCGCGGTGTACGGACGAGAGAGCTTTCGAAAACTCGCGAGCGCGCGGGTGTTGGTGATCGGGGCGCGAGGTTTAGGGTGCGAGATCGCGAAGAATGTCGTCTTGGCGGGCGTGCGCGCGGTGAGCGTGTGCGACTCGGGGGCGTGCGAGGCGGCGGACGCGAGCGCGCAGTTTTACGTGGACGAAGCGAGCGTGAAGGCAAACGTGACGCGCGCGCGGGCGAGCGTGGGGAAGTTGCAGGAGCTGAATCCGGCGGTGGAGGTGAACTGCGTGGAGACTTGCGACGAAGACGCCGTCAAGGCGCACTCCGTGGTGGTGTGCGCCGGGGAGACGTCCGAGGCGGAGGCGGTGGCGATTAACGCCATGTGCCGGGCGAATAACGTGGCGTTTATTAAGACGGACGTGCGAGGGGTGTTCGGAAACGTGTTTTGCGACTTTGGTGACGCGTTCAACGTCTTGGACGTGGACGGCGAGGAGGCGCTGTCGTGCATCGTGGCGAGCGTGTCAAACGATTCTCCGGCGCTCGTCACGTGCATCGAAGACGAACGCGTGGAGTTGCAAGACGGCCAGCGAGTGACGTTTAGCGAGGTGCGAGGGATGACTGAACTGAACGGGATGTCGGTCGTGGTTAAAAACGTGAAGAAGCATTCGTTTGAGCTCGACTTGGACACGAGCGCGTTTTCGCCCTACGTCGGCGGCGGCATCGCGACGCAAGTCAAAGAAACGAAGACGCTCAAGTTTGCCTCGTACGCGGACTCGCTCGAGTCCCCAGGGGACTTTTTGTTGAGCGATTTCGCCAAGATGGAACGCTCGCCCCAGTTGCACTTGGCCTTCGGCGCGCTCGACGCGTACGTCGCCAAGCACGGCGCGTCGCCGACGCCGGGTTCCGACTCGGATGCTGAAAAATTCGTCGCCGAAGCGGAAGCGTTGAACGCGACGCGTAAAGCGGTGGATGAAGTTGACAAGGACTTGTTAAAGACGTTTTCGAAGACGTGCCGAGGTCACGTCTCGCCCATGGCGGCGATGTTTGGCGGCATCGTCGGCCAAGAAGTCGTCAAGGCGTGCACGGGCAAGTTCCACCCGTTGTTCCAATGGTTTTACTTTGATTCCGTCGAAAGCTTGCCCGAGACGTTGACCGAAGAAGACCTCGCGCCGCGAGGTGATCGCTACGACGGTCAAGTCATGTGCTTCGGGAAGAAGATGCAGGACAAAATTCTCAGTCAAAAGATTTTCCTCGTCGGCGCCGGCGCGCTCGGTTGCGAGTTTTTGAAAAACTTTGCGTGCATGGGGTTGTCGTGCGGTCCGAGCGGTGGTGTGACGGTGACGGACGACGACGTTATTGAGAAGTCAAACTTGTCCCGTCAATTCTTGTTCCGCGACTGGAACATCGGTCAAGGCAAGAGCGTGTGCGCCTCGAACGCGGCCAGGGTGATCAATCCGAACCTCAACGTCACCGCGCTCGAGAACCGCGTGAGCCCGGACACGGAGGACGTTTTCGACGATGGATTCTGGGAAGGCCTGGATGTGGTCGTGAACGCTCTGGATAACGTAAACGCGCGGTTGTACGTAGACAGTCGATGCGTGTACTTCCAAAAGCCGCTGCTCGAGAGCGGGACTCTCGGCACGAAGTGCAACACTCAAATGGTCATTCCGAACATGACAGAGAACTATGGTGCTTCTCGTGACCCTCCGGAGAAGAGCGCGCCGATGTGCACGCTGCACTCGTTCCCGCACAACATCGATCACTGCTTGACGTGGGCGCGAAGCGAATTCGAAGGTGCATTCGAGAAGGCTCCCGCCGAGGCCAACTCTTATTTGTCCAAGCCAGAGGAATACGCCGCGGCGGCGCTGTCGAACCCCGATGCTTCCGCGCGAGAGAATGTCGAAAAGGTTGCGCAAGTGTTGTTGAAGACGGCATGCTCCACGTATGACGAATGCGTCGCTTGGGCGCGCACGCAGTTCCAAGAGCAATTCCACGACAAGATTTTACAGCTCACGTTTACGTTTCCCGAAGACGCCGTCACGTCGACGGGTTCACCTTTCTGGAGCGCACCGAAGCGTTTCCCGCGACCAGTCATATTTTCCACCTCGGACGCTTCGCACATGACGCTCATCCGCGCCATGGCGAACCTCAAAGCGGAGCTCTCTGGGATCGCGCGACCGGCGGCGGGAGTCAACGACGACGACGCGCTCGTGCAGCTCGTCGACAAGGTGGCCGTCGCGCCTTTCGAACCGAAGAAGGGCATCAAGATCGAGACCGACCCCAAGGCGAACACCGCCGCTTCGAGCATTCCCGAAGGTATCGACGACGAGGCTGTGATCAAGGACGTGTTGGCCAAGCTCGAAACGAAGCGAGCGGGCTTGGGAGGAGATTACAGACTCAACGTCATCGAGTTTGAGAAGGACGACGACACAAACTTTCACATGGACGCCATCGCTGGTCTTTCCAACATGCGTGCGCGCAACTATGACATCGGTGAGGTCGATAAACTCAAAGCAAAGTTTATCGCGGGGAGAATTATTCCAGCCATCGCGACGACGACGGCGATGGCGACGGGTTTGGTGTGCCTCGAATTGTACAAGGTGTTCAAAGGCGCGAAGATTGAGGCGTATCGCAACACGTTCGCCAACCTCGCGCTCCCGCTGTTCGCCATGGCGGAGCCCATCGCGGCCAAGCAAGACAAATTCAAAGACTTGTCGTGGAGCATGTGGGACCGATGGATCTTGGAGGGCGATTTCACGGTTCAACAAGTCTTGGACCACTTCGAGGCCAAGGGCCTGATCGCGTACTCCATGTCCGTCGGCGCGAGTTTGGTTTATAACAATATTTTCCCCAAACACAAGGAGCGTTTGAACCAAAAACTCAGCGAGTTGGTGCAAACCGTGGCGAAGATGGAAATTCCCGCCAAGCGTCGACACTTCGACATCGTCGTCGCGTGCGAAGACGACGAAGGCGAAGACGTCGACATCCCGATGGTGTCCATTCGCTTTAGATGAGAATACGTTTGATTTCCCGCAAACGTGACGACGACGACTATTACGACTATTACGACGACCACGACGATTTGTTATGATACGTTTACACGCACAGACGATGTCGCGCGCGTCGTTTCCGTTCACACGCCGTGATCGATCGTCGCGTCCGCGCGTCTCGCCGCGTCCTACAGCCTCGCGGAGAGCGACGAAAAAGTGCCCGATCGTCGACCGTCGATCGTCACTGCGAGTCGGTGCCGTCGTCGCGAAGACGCGATGCCGACGGTGTCGATGACGACGCACGCGCGATTCGCGTCCAACGCGCATGCGGCGCGCGCGCCGCGACGGCCGCGCGCGCGCGCGAACCCGCGCGCGCGTCGACAGGGGAACGGCGGCGATTCGGCGCGACGCGCGGTGAGCGATGGCGGCTTAGATGCGGCGAGAGATGCGGCGAGAGAGCGCGACGTGGCGGCGAAGTGGGCGGGCGGCGCGTCCAAGGCGTCCTCGTCGTCGTCGCCGTCGCCGTCGCTCGTGGACCGAGCGAAACGTGCCGCGGGACGGGCAAAGACTGGGGAAGACGCGTCGACCTCGAGCGGGGAAGGATTCGAGGGCGAGAGCTGTTTGCTTGGCGATGGGATTTGGGAACGACTGCGCGAAGAGGCGAAAACGGATCTCGAAGGTGAACCCGCGCTGGCGAGTTATTTGTATTCCACCGTGTTGGCGCACAAGAGCATCGAGGACGTCTTGGCGTTTGTGCTCGCGAACAAGCTGCGAAACAACGTGTTGTTGGATTCGCAATTGCTCGAGCTCTTCAGTTCACAGTATAAAAAGTACCCCGAGCTCGGCAAAAAGTGTTTAGCGGACATGCAAGCGGTGTACGAACGCGATCCCGCGTGCGATAGGTATTTGGCCATCGTGCTGTTCTTCAAAGGGTTCCAAGCCATTCAGGCGCAACGCGTGGCGCACTCGCTCTGGCTGGAAGACCGCAAAGCGTTGAGTTTTTTGCTACAGAATCGAATCTCGGAAGTTTTCCACGTCGACATTCACCCGGGCGCGGTGTTGGGTCAAGGGATGATGATGGATCACGCCACGGGCGTCGTCATCGGTGAGACGGCCGTGGTCGGAGAAAACGTCTCCATTCTCCACGGCGTCACTTTGGGCGGGACCGGTACGTCACAGGGCGATCGACACCCTAAAGTTGGAGACGGCGTCGTTATCGGCGCGAACGTCACGATTTTAGGGAATATCAACGTAGGCGCCGACACAAAAATCGGCGCCGGCTCGGTGGTGCTCGACGACATACCCGAAGGGTCCACCGCCGTGGGTATTCCTGCTAAAGTCATCAACCGCGGCGCACCGCAGCAACCATCGCTGTCGATGGACCAAACGTCCTACATCACGGACTACTTTATCTGAGCCGAACGAAGCGCCTAGGCGTCCTTTTGTAATTTTTCACAGCAAAAACAACAAAAAATAACGCTTCGAATATGCCGATATACCGCCTTCCGCACTGTCGTCCTCGCGCGCGCAAGACCGCGCGCGCGACGCGCGCGCGAGGACGCAGATCGCGCGCGTGACGCGCGGCGTGTTACTTCCGCCGCGCAGCCCTCGCGCGCGCCCCGCGCGTTCTCGTGAGCCCGTGGATGATAAAGGGACGTTTCGACGAAAATAGCAGCTTTTCGTTTCCCGACACGTGTGCGCGCGATGGTGGCGTCGAGCGACGTGATGTGCGCTTGATGGAGACAGTGACCGCAGCGCTCATTGCGTGTCTGCTCGTGTGGCTCGCGGTCGTGTTCACGCGATGGCGAACGCGCACGCGGGATGAGCGCGGACGCGCGCCGTCGCGTTGGACGAGCGAGAGCGAGCATCGCAGCGCACCGGAGAAGGCGAGCGAAGCAATGCCGTGCGCAGACGCGCGCGAGATTGAAAAGAGTACGCACGAACGATTGCCACGCGCGAGCGCACCAGCTCGCATGTTGGACAAGAAGCGAGACGTGATGGCGAAGGCGAGCGGTCACGGGCCTCCACCGCCGCCTGTTTCGAGATGGAATCAAAGACCGTTGCACATGACGATACCGTCGTACGCGGGGTGTAAAATCACGCGCGGCGCGTTGACGTACAACAGTGAAATACCGTTCGAGTTCGAAACGAGCGTTTTCGCCGGTAGATGTTTGATTCGGTTCCGAGACTGCCCGCCGCCGCCCGCCGGCGCGGCGCCGGACGCCGCGAGACGACTCGAGGAGTACTTTCGTGGGCGCGCGCGAACGTTCCAATGCGTCGTTCAAGGCAAATTCAAGCGACGCATACGCGCGGACGAAACGGTCACGGGTCATGAATTTTTCCAGCCTCTATTGGGAATTCCAGGGAAGCGTTTTGTGAAGACTTTGGTGCACATCTTACGCGCGATGAATCCGAGCCTACGAATGTCGCTGTTCGCGCGAAAGCCTCAGGTGTGGACGTTTCTTGGCGCGAGCGCGCAAGTGATTTCCATAGATACTCCCGGAGACGAGCCCGACATCACGCGCGGATCGTTCGAAGAAAACAATTCCAAGTTCGGCGGCGCGTTTGCGAGCGGCCGATTGACTTCGGCGCAGCGTCGCCGCCTCCTCGCCGACGTCAAGAAAGCGAAACAGTACTCGTTTTCGACCGACGACGTGTACACGTTTGACTTTTACCAGCACGTCTTCGACCCGAAAACGTTTACCCTGAATATTCTCGGCCTCGACGCGTTCCGTGTCGACGTCGCCAGGCACGTCGGCGACCAGCCTCCTCAAATCATGGCGCGAACGTCGCGGCCGGGCGAATATTTGTTTTGCTTCTGCATGTGGCACGAGCGCGCGCTCGCTCGCGAGACGAACGACGAGCGTCCATCTCGCGCACACACATCACCCTCCCCCCCCGCGTCGCCGCGAAACCCGCGCGGGGCGTCCTCCAAACTTAGATTTTAAATCGCCGCGGTCGGCGGCCGCGTTCCTTTGTAGCACAACTCTGGTCGCACCCGCACCGGTCGCCATTTCCACGCGCTCGACGCGCTTCGCTCCGCGCCGTTCAGCGTCGCGCCGAGCGGTCGTAGACGAAACAGCGAACGCGCGGCGACGATCGCGACGTCGCGCGCGCGCGCACATGGCTCACCTCGTCGCCGCGTCCAACGCGCGTCCGTCGACGCGAAATGTTTCGGCGGCGGCGGCGGACGAGCCGGACGCCGACGCCGACGCGGCGGCGACGACGTCTTCGGGCGCGAAAAAGGGCCGCTATCGAAGAGATAAACCCTGGGATCACGATGGCATCGATCACTGGAGCGTGACGCCGTTCACGGCGGAGGATAACCCGAACGGCGTGCTCGAGGAGAGCTCGTTCGCGGTGCTGTTTCCAAAGTACCGAGAAAAATATTTACGCGAGACGTGGCCGAGCGTGACGAAAGCGCTGAAGGAGCAAGGGGTGAGTTGTGAATTAAACCTCGTCGAGGGTTCGATGACGGTGCGCACGACGCGAAAGACTTTCGATCCGTACATCATCATGAAGGCGAGGGACTTGATAAAGCTGCTCAGTCGGTCGGTGCCGGCGCCGCAGGCGTTAAAGGTGCTCGAAGACGAGACAAATTGCGACGTGATTAAGATTGGTGGGATGGTGAGGAACAAAGAACGATTCGTGAAGAGGCGGCAGCGATTGATTGGGCCCAACGGCTCGACGCTCAAGGCGATCGAGATGCTCACAGGGTGCTACGTGCTGGTTCAAGGGAACACGGTGAGCGTCATGGGCGGATGGAAAGGTTTGAAGATGGTTCGCAAAATCGTCGAGGACGCGATGAAAAACACGCACCCGATTTATCACATTAAAGAACTCATGATCAAACGGGAACTGGAAAAAGATCCCGAGCTCGCCACGCAAAGCTGGGACCGATTCTTGCCGAAATTCAAGAAGAAGAATGTCCAACGCAAGAAGCCCGCCAAAATCGGCAAGAAGGAACGCGCGGTTTTCCCGCCGACCCAACCGATGAGCAAGATAGACAAACAAATCGAATCCGGGGAGTACTTTTTGTCCAAAGAAGCCAAGGAACGCAAGGCAGCGTACGACAAGTTGCAAAAGCAAAAAGACACGTCGACGGACAACCACAAGAAGCGACAAGCCGCCTTCGTCGCGCCGAAGGAGGACGACAAACCGGCTCGCTCAAAGTCGTCAAAGGCGAAGGAAGAGGACGTCGACGCCATCACGGCATCACTCAAGGCGAAGGCGAAGGCGAAAAAGGAGGAAGACAAGCGCTCGAAGGCGTCAGCTTCATCCTTCGTCATGGGTGGTGAAGCGAAATCGTCCAAGCGCGATCGAGAGGACAAGACGGAGAAGAAGTCAAAGAAGTCGAAGAAGGACAAGTGATTGATTCGCGAATTAACACAGCACCGTGTAATCGTGTACTTACAACAACATATAGCTTACTTACTTTTTCACCCCGCGAATCATGCCGTATTGCATGAGTTCTTCCCCGAACGCTCGGCGCATGCGTTCGAGACAAATGATGTCGCGAAGAGTCTTGTACCAAATCTTCGGACGCGTGAATACGGGCAACGGATCGTACACGCCCGCCCAGATCGAGTGTCTCCAGCTCACAATCGTCTGCTTGGTCCAATCGTCGCCATCGACGTTCTTCATCGCGCCCGTGCCTTCGGCTAACTCGCAATAGTCTTGGATGGAGATGAAGTACGGATGCGCCCACTCGTCGTAAAGGAACTGCAGCTTGGACTTTTCCTCCTTTGTGAGCGCCGGCGGTGTGTGTCGCTGGCACCACGTCGCGATCACGAGCGTGCCTCCGGGCTTCAACACGCGCACCATCTCTTCCACGTACTTTTTCTTATCGGGCATGTGCTCGCCGCTCTCGCACGCCCACACCATGTCAAACGTGTCGTCGTCGAACTCCATCGCCAAGGCATCCATGACTTCAAACTTGGCGTTTGGGATGTTTTGCGCCGCCGCCAACGCCGTCGCACGAGCGGCTTGCTTCGTCGAAAGCGTGATTCCAGTGACTTCTGCGGTCGCCCCCGCGCACTTTGACGCCAAGCGACGCGTCGCGCCGCCGATGCCGCAACCGACGTCTAAAATCTTCCGCGGCTTGGCGCCGCCGTTGTTCGCCTCCGCCTTGCTCCACGCGTACATTTCATCAACAAAGTCCTCTTTCGCTTCGATGAAATCCTTCACGCGATGTCCAAAAAGCGTCCCCGCGCCTCGTTTCAAGTCTTCGTCCTTGTAATATCCCAAATGAATGTGTTCGCCCCAATAATACTCTAAAATTTCTTCCTCCGTCCACGCGTCGTACTCCGCGCCCACGGTGTTCTCTCCCGGCACGTACGTTCGACTCGGGGTGTCTAAGATGGCCTTCGCCTTGGCGACGCCGTACGCCAGCCCCAATCCCAACCCCGCGGCGCCCAACTGCGCGACGTAATCCACATCCGTCCGTCGCGTGTACGGCGGTCGCAGCGGTCGCGCCGGCGTCGCCGCCACCGCCACTTGCGCGACGACGTTCGTCGCGTCTCGTCGCGCCGGCATCAACGCCTGCATCTTCGTCGTCGTCGCGATTTTCGCACCCATCGCGAGCGATTCGCCAGAAATAGCATCGTCGCCGCCGTCCCCGACCGCGGCTCTGCGCGTCGTCGCGCCGCGCGCTGAGATCGTCGCGCGCGTCGTCGCGCGCGTCGTCGCGCGCGTCGTCGCGCGCGTCGTCGTCGTCTTCATCGCGCGCATCGTCGTCGTCGTCGTCGAGTGTCGTCGCGCGCATCGTTCGACGATCGCTTTTTCGCGCAGCCGCACCACGTCAGCGCGGGGTCGATTGATTGATTGATTCGTGCGCGACCGCGATTCCGCGACGCGTCCGAGCGCGCGGTCTCGCGGATCGGTATCCGCGCCGAAGCGTTCTCAGTCTCCGCTCGAGCGATGCTTCGCGCGCCGTCGCGCGCGACGCCCTCGCGCGTCGTCGCGGCGCGCTCGAATCGTCACCGACGCCGACACCGTGTCGGCGCGCGCGCGTCGGCGCGCGAGACGCCGAAGAACGGCGAGCGAGTGACGCTGCACTATAAGATGACGCTCAACGACGGCACCGTGATCGACGACACGCGAAGCGACGCGAGACAGGGACAGCCCGTGACGATCACGCTCGGGGACGATTCGCTCTTCGCGCGCATCGGCGAAGAGTTGGCGACGATGACGCCGGGAGACGTGCGAGAGAACGTGACGCTCGCGGCGAAAGACGCGTTCGGCGAGCGAGACGACGCGAAAGTGCAGCGGTTTCCGCTGTCGCCGGAAGAGGCGCAATCGATGGCGTCGCAAGTCCAAGTGGGACAACTCGTGCAACTGCCGGACGGCGCGCGCGCGCTGTGCCTGGGGCTCGATGGAGAGAGCGTGACGCTCGATCTCAATCACCCGCTCGCGGGGCAAGATTTATGCTTCGAGCTCGAGCTCGTGTCCATCGCCGAGGGCTTGAACATTTTCGGCACGCCCATGGTGTCGTTCACCCCGCCTCAGCCCGCGTCGCGTTGACGTAGTATGGCGCGTCGCGTTGTGATAAAAACGCTCCACTCGTTGACGCGCGCGCTCGATCGATGTCGAGCTCGTTCGCGCGCGCGGCGTTACGACGCGCATCGCTCGCCGCGTTTCGTCCCGCGCGCGATCGCGCGTCGTTTTCCGCCGCCGCGACGTCGTCGCCGCACGCCACGACGGTGCTGTGCGTGCGCAAGGATGGCGAGACGGTGATCATGGCGGACGGTCAAGTCACCATGGGGAGCGAAATCGTGAAGCCAAACGTGAAAAAAGTGAGAATCATCGAGCCGGGCGTCGTCGGTGGGTTCGCGGGCGCCACCGCGGACGCGTTCACGCTGTTTGAACGACTTGAACAACAGCTCGAGCAGCACCCGGGGCAATTGACGAGGGCGTGCGTGGAGCTGGCGAAACAGTGGCGCACGGATAAGTTTTTGAGAAAACTCGAAGCGACGATGATCGTGGCGGACAAAGAATCGAGCTTTCAAATCACCGGTTCGGGAGACGTGCTGGAACCGCACGATGGGGTGATTGGAATCGGAAGCGGAGGGTCGTACGCCTTGGCGGCGGCGCGAGCGTTGGTGGACGTCCCGGGGATGAAGGCTTTCGATATCGCGAAAAAGGCGATGACGATCGCGGCGGATACGTGCGTGTACACGAACCATAACTTCACCCATCAAATCATCGGAGGACCGGACGCGACGACGAAGGCGGAGGAGAAATCGGACAAGGGCAAGGAGACGAAGGCGTCGACGAAGGCGTCGACGAGCGGCGAGTGAAGTCATCCTCGTGCGGCTATGCGCTCGTTTACTTTTTACAGCATTTGCGTCTCGTCTATCGCTATTTTAGGGAGTATTTTACTCGTGTAACCAGTGTAACCATTGCTAGAATCCAACCGACCAAAAGTCTTCGCCGCCGGACGCGTTCATCAGCTTGGCCGCGTTTGGGTCGTCGAGAAACGAAGGACCTTTGATCGCGGGCAAAACGCGTTCACCATCGTCGTCGTACAGAACTTCATCTTCGGAAGGAACGTCTTCGATCCAAACTTTCGGATCCGCCTTCATCGCCGTGCGCTTTGCCGCCTTGGACGTCTTATTTTCTTTCTTCTTCGCGTGCGCGGCGGCGGCGGACCAAGGTCTCTTCGCGCGCGTCGCCTCTTTCCGCGCGCGCCGTTTTTCCTCAAACTTGGCTCGTCGCTCGTCTTTTCGACGGCGCTTCGCCATCTCCTCGTCCTCGTCGTCGCGGGCACCGCCGACGTTCGCGGCGTATTCGGCTAATAACTTTTTCTTAATCTCGCGCTTGCGCTTTCTCGCCGCCGCGCGCTTCGCCTCTTCTTCTTCACTCAAAACCACATTCGCGTCGCCGACGTCGTCTGCTACCGCTTCCGGCTCGCCTTCGTCGCTGTCGTCGTCGCTGTCGTCGTCGCTATCTTCGTCGTCGCTCGCGTCGCTGTCTTTCTTCGCGTCGTCTTTAACGACTCGCGTCGGCGCCGGCTCGTCGACGTCGCCCGCGCGCTTGAAATGCGACCCAGCGCGCAGTTCTTCCAAGCGCGCCTCATCACCGACCAACTCCGCCGCCGCCATTGCGGTGTTGATGCTCACCGCGTCCACGTCCATGTTCTGCCCCACCATCTCGTCGAAAAGTTTCAACGCGCGCGCGCCGTCGCCCGCGCGCGCGCACGCCCCCATGGCGACGTTGAAAGATATCACGCTCGGCTCGTGCCCGATCTCGCGCATCTCTTCGAACAACTTCAACGCCTCTTCAGGCTTCTCCGCCTTGACGTTCGCCACCATGGCGGCATTGTAATTCACCGCGTTTCGCTCGACGCCGAGCGCCTTTTGCGCCGCGAAGACGTCCAACGCCGCGTCGAAGCGTTTCCCTCGATTCAATCGCGAGATGAACGTCGTGAACGCCCGCGGGTCCGCGCGCAGCGGTCGCGGATTATCGTCCGCGCTCATCGCGCGCGCCAGCGCATCGAAAATCGCGCGGCGCCGCTCGTTCGCGTCGAGCGCGCTTTCAGCGATTCGCGACAGCGCCTCCGTCGTCTCGTACACCACGGACCCGTGCGGCTTGTACCCGGCGCGCTTACCCGACGACGGCTTCTTCTTCGCCTCGCGCGGCGTCTTCGCGCCCGCGGCGCGACGCGGGTGCGGCGCCATGGCGTCGACGCGCGTCGTTGCGGCGTCGCGCTGTGCCGCACACGCGCGCGCGCGGGCGAACGACGCGCGCGCGCGACGCGACGCCGGAACGCGCGCGATCGGAGCGAACGCGACACGCCATGGACATCTTCGGCAGCCGTCTGCGCGCGCAGGAAGGGGCGTTCTTCAAGAGCGAAGCCGAGCGAGACATTGAAAAGTTGGCTGCGAGACGACGCGCGCGAAACGCGGACGGCGCGGAGGCGCTGCTCGCGAGCGGGGACGATGAGAAAGACGCGCGCGCGAGTTCGTCGTCGTCGGCGAGTGGGAACGACTACGCCAAGGCTGGGAGCGCCGCGCGCGGCGGGGTGGACAAGCTCGGCAGCGTGTACGCCGAGGAGCTGCGGTTGCCGGGGACGACGACGAACGCGCGCGCGACGCACTTGCGTCGAACGGTGGGGCGAGGTGATGAAACCAAACGCGATGGCTTGCGTCGCGCGGCTAGCGACGGCAGAGACTCGATATTCGCCGCGCAGACGTTGGGAAGTAAGCTCAATAGACGCGACTGGATGCGCGAGGTGAGCGCGGATTTACGACGCGCCGCGGCGGAGCGCAAAGCTTTGAGTCCGATGGAAATCAAAGCTCTCGAAACGTCGCAAATGGCACAAAGACACGCGATGGTGGGAGGATTGCGCGCGCTCGCGTATGGAACTGTTTTGGCGTTCGTCGGCGTCGTCGGCGGCAGCGTCGCGGCGAGTTCGTTGTTCCAGATAGATTCGCACGGCGATTTCGAACGCAAATTTCGAGCGACGTTCGAGCCACACGTGCAAGCCGCGCGCGCATCAGCGGAGCCGTATAAAAGGTGGATCGCCGCCGACGGCGGCGAGGGCGTTGCGAGTCGCGTCTCGCTACTGGAGAACAGCGCTATGGTTTCTCGACTGCGCGCGAAACTCGGTCGACGGAAAGACGACGGACATTCGGGGCCGTTCTGAGACGGTTTAGCGTCGTTAGCTCAATTAGTTTATACACCTAGCGGAAATTAAAGCTCGCTCGGCGATTCATTTCAGCTCGCTCGGCGATTCATTTCATTCACTTGGTGTCCGATTTCACGATTCTAATTCACGTCGTTTCATTCATGGCTGCTATTCCATATCGTCGAACACGTCTAAATCGGGCGGGCTCACCAAGGCTTCTTCTTCCCCGTCCTCCGTCTTCACGACGTCCACCAACGCGGCAAACGAAGGCTGGGACTGTGGACGTTCGGGAAGCGATTCAGAGACGCGTAGCGGCGAGGGAGCCTTAGGCGTGTCCTCGTCGGCCGCCAATCGTGGTCGTGCGCTTCTATCTTGCGCAGCGTTCAGACCGAATCGCGCGGCGAAATTGCACGCCGAGGCTTCGGCGACTCCTAGCACTAAAGATGGTCTCCTTTTTAGAGACTCTTGCGCGCCGAGCGCTCGCGCCTCGAACAAGTCTCGATATGCGCGCAAAGTCGGATTGAGCGACTCCCAGGGCATCGTCGTCGCGCGTCGATCGCCGTCGAGAGAGTTTGCCTTGACGAATTCGCGAGCGTCGAACAGGCGCGGGTCGTCCGCATCGACGCGAGCGCTCGCCGAAACCGATGGTAAAGAGTACTCGTTGTAGTCTTCCTTGAAAGGCAGCGGCGTGTAGAGCAAAAAGTCGCCTGCATCCGTGAGCCTCGGCGTAAGGGCGCCGATGTGGATCGAAGTCGTGCCTTCTGTAAACGCCCCACGAACAAGTAGAGCGAGCTTTGCGTCATCCAGAGCCCGCGCGAGCGCGCTAAGTGCCGTCGCGTCCGCCGCCGCGCGCTCTTGGCTCAAACCAGTCGTCTTCGTACTCGGCTGCGGTACGCACACCGATGGCTCGCCAACGCTGAGCCACAACGGGCATTCATCCATGCTGATTGAACCGATTACTTTCATGCTCTTTTCGAATCGCATCGACAAGCGGCTTTCGGTCTCGGCATCAATCGGTATGTGCTGCTTGCCGTACCGAAACGCCTTCACCTGGCGCTCTGGCGGCACGAATTCGCCGTCAAGATCGTTGACATTCCTGTACGTAGTCTCCACAAGCGTCTGATGCGACTCCTCCGGACGATCCGCGAGCTCCTCGCTGTATCGATTGAGCTTCACCGGCACCGCTTCCGTGTTCAGCTTGTAAAGCGCCACATTCACACCCGCGTTGAAACCGAAGGATAGAAAACCGCGATAGCCAGACGTCGGTCGCACGCGCTTAATCTGCAAATCTAAAAGAAGCGCGCTCGCGCCGACGACGCCGCTATCGTTACCGGCGTCGGCAGCGGCGAGAACATCGCACGCCTGACGCAAAGCCTCGAAATCCGGTTCGCGAAACGTTGCCGACGCAGTCACGCGAACGCCTGCGTCGCCGCGCGCTCGAGACATCTCGCACGCGTCGACGACGCCGACTTTTAATCGAACGTTTTGCGCTTTCATACCATCTAATAGCGTCGCCACAAACTCGTCATCTACCGCACTTTGCATCGTCGCCGCGCCCGTGGCATCGGTGATCAAAACAATATCCTTCACGCAACCAGCCAATCGCTTCTTCGTCGCCGCGTTGACGCCTTCCGGCGAGTACTGGCGTATGAGCGAATCACACGCTACGGCGAGCGCCTCAGGAACGTCCGCGGCGCCGTCAGCCGCCGCCGCCGTCTCTAAAATATCCCTCTCGTACTCCAACCCCGTCTTGCTCTCCGGCGGTCGCAGCTGTCGCGCCGTGACGATGCCGGCGTATTCGTCGCCCTCACCGTCGTCGTCGAGCGCCGCCGCCGCAACATCGTTCGACGTGTCTCGCGCGCCGAAGAGCGTCAACCCGAAACAATGGTCGCGTTGCGATGGCGTACGTAGCTGCGTTTTCGCGTTAACGCACCCGCGAATACAAGACGCGACGATGGCTCGTGCAGACGTCGTCGCGACGTGCCCGTTTCGACGCGCTTCGTCTTCGTCGTCGCCCGCGCACGCGACGACGCAGCGATCGAGCGCGGAGACGTCGACGACGAACATCACCGCATGATCGCGCGCCGACATCGCGCGAGCGAGTTCCCCGTGCGCACGAGTCGAGCTGTGTCGTACACACAGATTTCTTTCTGTTAATACACGCGACGCACGCGGCGGTGCGGTGCTATGATTCCTTAGTCGAGGCGGCGATGATGGCGTCCACGCTCAACACCGGAGGCGCGAGTCCTGAAAAGTCTTCCCATGCAGTGTCGTCTACGCTTGTTCGGCGCCAGTACTTGCGACTAGAGTCGTTTAAATCCAAAACATCAACCTCCAGCGGGACGAGAAGACCGACGCAAAACGATTCAGGAACCGCACCGCGAGACTCGATCAACGCTTTCGTGGCGCGCTCGTAGACGGCATCTTGACGGTCTTTCGCGAGCACGTCCGGTGGGTAGAAGAATTGCGCTCGATCACCGAGTACGAGCTGCTCCCAAAGCGCGTTTCGACTCCCGCTCTGGGCACTGGTTTCGAAGCGCATCGGTCCTCGAAATCGAAACTGGACGCGCGCGCTCGAGAACCACCAGCAAATCTCGACTTCGTCACTCGCGCGCTTGGCGAACTTGTTGCTGTTGGAACTGAGCTTGCACGAGAGCGCAAAGCGGTCGTCGTCGTCCACGGCGAAGCCTTCAAAGACAACCGTTCTCGCGCGCGGTGTCACCCCCCTTGGCCCGTGCTCGACGGTTGAAAGCGTAAAGTAGGACGCGCATGACGGATCACGCATCATCGTGTCTTGCAGTGGTTTCACGTACGGCGCGGACGCGCCCGAGACGCTCACATGAGCGCTCATGTGAGTGATGAGTCGCGTTATGAAGCAAAGCGCTGCGTCATCCGTGAAGTCGAGTGAGAATGAAGACGCCGCCGCGCCCTCCGCGACTGATTCGCATGGAATCATCGCAAAACGTCGTGTTCAACGACCCTCGCGGACGCGGAAGCGGAATGGAAACTTTGGGAGTTTTCGCCTCCCCGCGCGCGAACCGCAGTTGTACGTCGAAGCTCGTAAACGTGACAAACGCGCGTCGCGCGAGCGCATCCTCGGTTTCGATCTCGCCGTCGACGCCGATTGTCAGCGTCGACATCGGCAGCGTGGGAAGACTGGCTACCTCCAACTCGACCTCGTTTCTGACTACGCCCGCGTCGACGTCGACGACCTGTACGTTTCGAGCGCCCGTGCGATTCGTCTCCGCCGATCCGGCGAGCCATGGTGCAAACTTAAAGAAGACACTGTAAAGCGTTTTCGTCACCTCTTGCACAATCTCGTCGCTAACGCCGAGGGATTCGAGTGGGCTCGCCGAGGCTTTGACGTTGCTGTCGTCGTCGAGATTCGCGCTGTAGGCCAAAGTCCAACGTCCTCGCGCGTCGCCGTTGGACTCGAACGATTCAACGCGTTTGATTGCGCTCGCGACGTCGCGCGCGCTCGCATTTCCTCGCCGCAAAGCCGCTACCGCTCGCAATAACTCGCGCTTTGCGTCATCTTTATCGTCGGTCGTCGCAGCGCTCACGCTCGCGCTCGCGCGCGACGACGACGACGAAGACGGACGCCCCCTGACTCGCTGACGCGAGCGGCACCGACTCCGCGCGTCGACGACGATCGAGGCGCGATGCGTCGCCGTCGCGGTCGCCATGCGGCGACGACGACTGACGGTCCTCACTCGTCGCCGCTCGGTGCGCGCGCGCCATGGACGCGACGACGAGCACAGCCGCGACCGCGTCGCGCGCGAGCGCCAAGGCGCGCGAGCTCGCCATCGCGCGCGCTCTCGCGGCGTGCGAAAGAACGGCACCGGACTCGAGCGTGAACGAGCGAAAGCGGCAGCAGATTCTCGAATCGTTGAGGGACGGGTTGAAAAGCATCGAGGGTGACGTCGATGCGGCGATATGGAAGGCTTACGCGACGAGAATTGACAGATTAGATGTTCTTCACTCGACGACTCGAGGTGAGGTCGCGTCGACGAGCGGTGCGCCGCTGAACGAGACGTCGGTCGACGCACCGCCGCCGACAGCCGGCGCCGCGGCGACGACGCGACGCGCGTATCGACCGTCGTTTGCAAAGACGACGACGCCGCGAGGCGTCGTCGCTGGCATTACGGAAGTAGTTAGCAAAGACGACGATGGATGCGCCGCGTCGAGCGCGGCGAGACGAAGTCTCCACGGACCGCCGTCGACGAAGACGCTCACGGCGGAGGACGAAGTCGAGTTGAGAAGGCAACGCGCAATACAGGACGGATTAACGGATGAGATGTCCGAGCTCGCGAGTGGATTAAAAGCTAACGCACTCGCGCTCGAACGCGGGCTCGGTCGTTCGGCTGAGGCGGTCGCGGAGTTAGAGTCGCGATTAGGCGCCAACGTTCACGGCGTGAAGTCGAGCGCGAAGCGGCAAGATGCCGCGTTTCGCGCGAACCGACGCGGCTCCTGTTGGACGTGGCTCATACTCGCTTTAGTCGGCGTTTTATTCGCGTGGACATACGTCGTCATCAAAGTTTCTAGCGATAGGACGAAGCGTTCACGCGCCAAGGCGCTGTAACAGAACATTTCTAATAAGAAAAGTAGAAAAGGTTCGAGTTCGTTCACTCGTCACTCCGCGCGCGAGCGACGCGATGCGTGACGCTCATCCCGCGAAACGCATCGCCATCGTCGGCGGAGGTATTTCCGGGCTCGCGCTCGCTAAGTTCCTTCGCGACGTAGACAGCGATAGGCGACGTTTCGAGTTGCATCTGTTCGACACCGGCGAGCGAGCGTGCGGCGGACGAGCGTCGAGTAAGGCTCTCGCCGGCGTCGACGTCGATCACGGGTTGCAGTACTTTACGCTGTCCTCGGACGTCGCGCGCGAGTCGTTCGCGAGGTCCCTCGTCGACGCCGGCGCGCTGACGAGATGGTCGGACGACGTCGTCGGCATTCTGGACGCGGCGAGCGGTCGTTTTACGTCGTTCAGCGACGGCGCGGAGCGCTTCGTCGGCGTCGATGGGTTTAGAGGAATGTCCGAAGAATTGGTCAAGCATTGCGATGTCGTGCATCGTCCGCAATGGGTCGGGGCGATGCATCCTGTGCGCCGCGACGACGACGGAAACGTCGTGGAGTGGGCGTTGGCCTCCAACGAAAGCGATAGGGCGAAACAGTTGGGAACGTACGATTTCGTCGTCGTTGCACATAACGGTAAGTGTGCCCATAGATTAGCGTCGACGGCGAAGGATGAAGATGGACGCAGCGCGTGTGAAAAGGTGAAATCGTCGCTCCGATGCGGCTTCGGCGTGAAGCCGCGCGACGAGCTCTCTCGCGAAAACAAACTCGTGCTCAGCAGCGTGTGGTCGGTCATGGTGGTTTTTGACGGAGTGCACGACTTCGGTGATGGCTTCGAAGGCGCACACGTCGTAGATGGTGGGCCTTTGTCGTGGGTCTCTAATATTTCCGCGAAACGCGGCGCGGTGTCGCAGGAGGGCGCAAAGGAAACGCGCGTCGTGTTACAATCCACCGCGGAGTACGCTCGGGAAAACAAAGTGCCACAGGAGGCGGTGCCGAAACCAAAGTCAAAGGAGGTGATGGAGACGCTCGTCGGTGCGCTGGAGAAGTCGCTGAAGCTCGAGCCGAACACAATGTTGTCGAAGGTGACCATGTACAAAACTCAGCTCTGGGGCGCGGCGAATCCGCTGAACGTGTGTAACGTTCCGTGCGTGCTCGATTTACGAACGTCGACGGCTGCGATAGGGGACTGGTGCACGAGTGGACCCGCGTGCGTTGAATCCGCAGTTTTGAGTGCCAACGCGTTGGCTCAGGCGTTGGACGATTATTTTCCCGACGCGACCCCCGGCGCGGCGACGAAGGCGTTGAACGCCGCGCGTCCGCGATGGACGCTTCCGAACGGCGCAACGTCTGCTCAGGGAGGATTTCCAGGCACGAGCGTTCCCGAGATGCGCGAAGCGTCTCCACTTCCTGAGCGAAGGCGTGGAGAGGGCCGCGGACGCGGCGCGAGAGGACGCGGCGGAGGTCGAGGCGGGCGAGGGCGAGGGCGCGGCGCGCGTGAATTCACGGCGCGCGTCGTCCGAACGGCGTTATAGCGTACACTGTGTGTAAGAAATTCATAGCGATAGCGACGGTCGTGGCGATGGCACGAAATGAAATCGATGACGGGCGTCTCCTTTAATTTCCGCTAGGTGTATAAACTAATTGAGCTAACGACGCTAAACCGTCTCAGAACGGCCCCGAATGTCCGTCGTCTTTCCGTCGACCGAGTTTCGCGCGCAGTCGAGAAAC
>Ga0255769_10001488_pt1 | contig 26675 bp, 30 predicted proteins | sample 041ome_9_FD_179637 | JGI IMG/M metagenome (GOLD analysis project Ga0255769, IMG submission 179637) | Coastal salt marsh microbial communities from the Groves Creek Marsh, Skidaway Island, Georgia - 041413US metaG (version 2) | ecosystem: Environmental > Aquatic > Marine > Intertidal zone > Salt...
CTGATCACAATCAAGAAGAGTTTGAGCTGTAATGGCCATTGGATGGGCCATACAAGAAAAGCAATCAACATCACCAAGCTAGCAATAAATGCTCGGTGCATTGGATCTTTGCTGACTTTAACAAGTTGCGCTTGCATCTAAGCTCGATATGCCGCGGAGAATAAACGATAGAAGTTATCGGTTGTTATACGACCGACCTCCTCAGACGTCATGTTTCGCAGCTCACCAATCTTCTCTGCAACATAACGTACATAGAGCGGCTGATTGGGTTTGCCACGATGCGGTACCGGTGCCAAATATGGTGAGTCAGTTTCAATGAGCATGCGATCAAGCGGCACTTTCTGAGCAACTTCCTGTAGCTCAACGGCATTTTTAAACGTCACAATCCCAGAGAAAGAGATGTAGAACCCCATTTCCATGGCAGCTTGAGCCATATCCCACGTCTCAGTGAAGCAATGCATCACACCGCCGACTTCGGCAGCCCCTTCTTCTTGAAGAATTCGGATAGTGTCTTCTCGTGCTTCTCGGGTATGGATGATTAGCGGTTTCTTAGCGATTTTTGCCGCACGAATATGGGTTCGAAAACGTTCGCGCTGCCACTCCAGATCACCTTCAACCCGGAAGTAATCAAGACCTGTTTCACCGATCGCGACGTTTTTAGGGTGTTTGGCTAGCTCAACAAGCTCATCTACCGTGGGTTCACGTCGGTCATCATCACAAGGATGCACGCCAACCGAAACGGACACGCCTATTTGTGTCTCTACTGCTGCCAACATCTCAGGGTAGCTCTCAAGGTCGATAGAGACACACAGCATGTGACCAATATCTGCCTCATGTGCAGTATCAATAAGTTCAGATAAGTTATTGTTTTTAGATAGATCTAGCCTATCTAAATGGCAATGAGAATCAACCAGCATCAGATTACATAGTGTGAGTAAGACGGTCTGATTTTAAAGCACCGCCGAGGTATGCCTCAATCTTATTGCGCAGTGCGCTGCCCTCGTCACCTTGAAACTGCAGACCTACACCGGCTGATTTATTGCCCTCAGCACCCACAGGGGTAACCCAAACAACTTTGCCGGTGATGGCGATGGCATCGGGTTCATCCATTAATTGAAGAAGGAGGTACACCTCGTCATCAAGCGAGAAAGTCTTGGAGGTAGGGATAAACAGACCACCATTTTCCACAAATGCCATGTAATTGGCTTGTAACGATGTCGTATCCTTAATGGAGAATTTTAAAAAATCGTGACGATCCGCTGGGCTCATGATGCCTTCCTTGGTCGAGTTAACGCTAACCAACTCACAATGAGTTTTTCATACATCATTTGTGCATTAAGGTTATGCGCTTGTTTCATGCGTAATGTCTGCATTTCATCAATAAAACGAAAAAGTGCGTCCTGCTCACAAACGGCCGCTATTTGTAAATAAGTAGACGAGCTATCGGGCAAATAGCGGAAATCTTCAACACCGGTAGCTAAATAGCGCGTTAAATCGGCAAATATTCTTGATAAGTCATCAAAAACGATTGAATTCTCCTCGCCGGACCAGTTTTCAGCGATAGATACAGGGTTGGCAGCGCGTTGAGCTACTTGAAGTAGGTTTTGTAACCTTTCGGAGGCTGCAGCGACACGCTCAGACTGCTCTAACGCCAACAATGGTGCACCACCGGTGAAGGCTAAGGCCTGAGATGCGAGAGAAGCATCGAGTTGGGATTCCAGCCACTCTGAAGCCATCTCATTAGGTATTTGACGAAAATCTAAACGTTGGCAACGACTCAAAATGGTTGCGGGTAACCGTTTGAGTGCGTGAGTCACCATCAAGATTTGTGTCGATGGCACAGGCTCTTCAAGGGTTTTCAGTAAAGCATTTGCAGCTGCGCGATTCATGGCTTCTGCGGGAGAAATAATAACCACACGCTGTTTACCATTTTGCGTGGTCTTGCCTGACATCTCGATCAGATCACGGATGGCATCAATTTTGATCGCCTTGCCCTTCTCCTCAGGAGTAATCAGGATGATATCGGGGTGCGTACCTGCTTGTTGCAACGAGCAGCTCTTACACACGCCACAGGGTGCATCAGCTATCGATGACTGACAGGTGATCGCAGCGGCAAGATGCTCAGCAAAACGTTGTTTGCCTATACCTTCCGCTCCATTGAGCAACAAAGCATGGGGCATCGTATCTTGCTGAATACGCTTCACAATGTGATCCCATTGGGATTGTTGCCAAGGTAGCAGCGCGGTCATGCGTTTACGAAATCCTCTATGGCCACTCTTACTTGTGCTTGAACGTCAGGTAAGTCTTGTGAAGCATCAATCACTTTTACTCGAGATGGCTGTTCTGCAGCGATACTGAGATAGCCTTGACGGATGCGCTCAAAAAAATCCCATGCTTCACTTTCAAAGCGATCCGGTGCTGAACGTTTACCCGCACGCTCCATGCCGACCTCAACAGGTAAATCCATTAATAAGGTGAGATCTGGGCGTAATTCGCCTTGAACCCAATTCTCTAGGCCAGCAATCTTCTCTAAAGGAATTCCTCTGCCATAGCCCTGATATGCATATGTTGCATCAGTAAAGCGATCACATAAAACCCACTTGCCATCATCTAACGCAGGCTGAATTTTTTGCGCAATATGCTCTGCACGTGCAGCAAACATCATGAGTAACTCAGCGTCATCACTCATGCCGGTATGTTTGTGACCTAAAAGCAAACTCCTGAGATCCTCGCCTAGATCTGTACCGCCAGGTTCACGGGTATGAATTGCATTGATGCCTTGATGCTCAATGACTTCCGTAACCACCTGCATACAGGTTGTTTTCCCAGCACCTTCAATGCCTTCAACAGTGATAAATTTTCCAGTCATTTTTTTAATTGGTATTTTCTGACAGCTTTATTGTGTTCTTCGAGGGTTGCAGAAAAAGCATGCTCGCCATTTCCCTTTGCAACAAAGTAGAGGGTATCACCTTGTTCGGGATTAACGGCAGCTAACAACGCGTCATATCCCGGTAGGCAGATCGGGGATGGCGGTAGCCCTTTTTGTGTATAGGTATTGTATGGCGTTGGCGTTCGCAGATCCTTGCGGCGAATATTGCCTTTGTAGGCTTCTCCCATGCCATAAATTACCGTCGGGTCAGTTTGCAGCTTCATATCTTTTTGAAGTCGACGGTGAAAAACCCCTGATATTTGCCCACGCTCAAAAACCTGACCGGTTTCTTTTTCAATAATTGAGGCTAAGGTCAATACTTCATACAGTGATTTAAGAATGATGTCGTCAGCGCGTGTCGACCATGCCTGCTTCAGCTTTTCTTGCATGCGTGAATACGCGCGTTTTAGTAGCTCAATATCTGACGTACCTTTGGTGAAGTGGTAGGTATCTGGAAAGAACTGACCTTCAGGATGAATATCTTCACCCGTAATGGTTTGCATAATGCTGTGATAGTTCACATCCGTTTGTTTGATCATTGGATGCGCTTTAACTGCTGCAATAAAGTCTTGAGTCGTGGAGCCTTCAACAATCGTTATCTGATAATCAATCACATCACCACGAACCATTTTTTCTGCAAGCTCGATTAAGTTGGATTTAGGCGATACCTGATATTCACCCGCATGAAGCTGGCGAGAGATACCGCTAAGTCTTACGTACCAGTAAAACAGATCCGCATGTTCCGTAATGGCTTGTTCTTTGAGTTTAATTCGGATATCGCCGAGATGATCCCCGCGTGCAACCTCAATGGTAGTTGATGCGTTTAAAGGTTCATGAAGTGCTTGATACCACTGTGCAGCGCTTATGCTGATGGCAAGCAGCAGTAAAGCGATAAACACCAAAGAGCGATTTTGTAAAAGCTGCATTAGAGAGCGATTTCTTGAGCGCGCTGCATCCAAGAGGGTAATTCAAATGAAGTAAATGTCAGACTATCTATTGCAGATACAGGATGAACACCTATCAATGAATTTGTAATCCAAATAGCAGAGGCTTGCTTGAGTTGTTCCATAGTAATTGATGTTTCGGCAACGCTTACGCCAGCTTCAATCGCTTGAGCGAGCACCTCAGTTCGCATAGCGCCAGCAATACCCGCTTTATCAAGCTTCGGTGTTAACCATTGATCGTTCAGGTGAATAAAGATATTGGCGCTTATGCACTCAACCACATTGCCATCAGTATCTAAAACAATGGCCTCATCAAATTCATTGGGCAGCAAGCGCTTTGCCAAGACCTGCTCAAGACGATTAAGGTGCTTCATGCCCGCAAGCATTGGCTGCTTAGCTAATTGAATTGAACTGACAGTCGCTTTAATTGCGTAATTGGAATCGTTATACAGCTCAGCAGATGGCCACTCATTGACTTGAAATATGACGTTGCTAGCAACCCCTGCTCTGGCATACCCCTGTGATGAGCTGCCTGCAGTCACAATCAATTTGAGTACAGCTTTATCTTGATTAATTTCGAGGTCATTGATGGATGCTTTGAGTTCTGCCTCGTCGGGACATGTGATCCCCAATCGTTCACAACCATCTTGCAGGCGAAAAAAATGGCGTTCCCATAAACGTGGGACGCCATTTATAACGGCGATAGTTTCAAAAAGACCATCACCAAATTGAAGACCGCGATCCTTGCTGAGGGTTGGATCAGCGGCTAGACCATTGATCCAGGTCTGAGTCATGGTGTAACTCAGTCCTTCCAGCGACGGAAAACGAGGCTGCCGTTAGTGCCACCAAAGCCGAATGAATTCGAGATGGCTACATCAAAACTTGCATCACGCGCAGTATGAGGAACGTAATCAAGATCACATTGCTCATCTGGATTATCAAGGTTAATTGTAGGTGGCATAACTTGATCACGAAGCGCCAACACGGTGAATAGTGCCTCTGCGCCACCGGCTGCACCCAGCATGTGGCCAGTCATTGATTTAGTTGAGCTTACGCACAGTTTGTACGCATGATCACCAAAAGCACGTTTTGCGGCCATGGTTTCAGCTACGTCGCCTGCAGGCGTCGATGTACCGTGCGCATTGATGTAGCCAACATCTTCTTTGTTAACACCAGCATCTTTTAACGCTAAAAGCATACATTCAGATGCACCCTCACCGCCTGGCGATGGAGAGGTCATGTGATATGCGTCAGAGTTCATTGCTGAACCTACTAGCTCGGCATAAATCTTTGCTCCACGTGCTTTCGCATGCTCAAGCTCTTCAAGCATAACAACACCCGCACCATCAGAAAGAACGAAACCATCACGATCACGATCCCATGGGCGACTCGCTGCTTGTGGATCATCGTTACGAGTAGACAGTGCACGAGCTGCTGCGAAACCACCTAAGCCTGTTGGTGTGGTCGCAAACTCAGAACCACCAGCAACCATGGCATCTACTGTGCCGTACTGGATCATTCGCATTGCATCACCAATGTTGTGAGCGCCAGTAGAACACGCAGAAACGATTGAGATATTTGGACCTTTAAGGCCAAACATGATCGACAAGTTGCCTGCGACCATATTAATGATATTGGCAGGTACGAAGAAAGGTGAAATCTTACGTGGACCACCTTTCAAATAAGCGCCATAGCCGTTTTCGATGCCACCGATACCACCGATGCCTGAGCCTACCGCAACACCGATACGCTTAGCATTTTCTTCGGTAATCTCGATACCACTGTCTTTGATTGCCTGAATGCCCGCAGCAATACCGTAATGCTGGAAAGGATCCATTTTTTTTGCATCTTTCTTAGAGATGTAATCTTCAAGCGGGAAGTCATAGATAGGACCACCGAAATGAACGCTGAATGGTTCGATTTCCATGTGGGTGATTGGCTTAATACCGCTCTTACCCTCTTTGATGTTATTCCAGCCAGTTTCGACATCACAGCCAACAGGAGAAATAAGACCTAAGCCAGTTACGACAACTCTTCGTTGATTAGCGTAAGACATGGGAGATTACCCTTTTGTTTTTTTGATCGTATAAAAACGAAAGCCGCAGAGCTGAAAATCAACTCTAACGGCTTTGCTAGCATCAAACGTGATTAGCTGTTCGCATTCACGTAATCGATAGCTTGCTGAACGGTAGTAATAGTTTCAGCTTTGTCGTCTGGAATTTCAGTTTCAAATTCCTCTTCCAACGCCATTACCAATTCAACGGTGTCCAGTGAGTCCGCGCCTAGATCGTCAACGAATGAAGCCTCATTAGTTACTTCGTCTTCTGCAACACCCAGCTGCTCAACTACAATCTTCTTTACGCGTTCTTCAATAGTGCTCATTTAAAAGTTTCCTCCAAAAGTGCGTAGCTTTAAATATTACGCATTAGGCACGTATTCTAATGGCAAAACGTCCATCTTCATAGGGTTTTGCTTAGAATACTTACCTCATTAAATAGATATTAAAAATCAGTGCCTTAGCGTGGCTTACGCCATGTACATACCGCCATTCACATGAATGGTTTCACCGGTAATGTAAGCAGCCGCATCTGAGGCTAAAAATCCAACGGTTGCAGCGATCTCATGTGCCTGACCTAAGCGCGCCATAGGGATAGCTGAAAGTAGTGCTTCTTTCTGCGCATCAGGTAGTTCTTTGGTCATATCTGTGTCAATAAAACCTGGAGCAACCGCGTTGACTGAGATGCCGCGAGATCCAACTTCTTGTGCTAGTGACTTAGTGAAGCCGACCATACCTGCTTTAGCTGCAGAGTAGTTTGTTTGACCTGCATTACCGCTAGCCCCAACAACTGAAGCGATATTGATAATACGACCTGTTTTAGCCTTCATCATTGGACGCAAGCAAGCCTTAACCACACGGTAAAGCGACGTCAGATTGGTGTTGATAACTGCATCCCACTCGTCGGTTTTCATACGCATCAATAAATTATCGCGGGTAATACCTGCGTTATTAACAAGCACGGTAATGGCGCCGTATTCCGAAGTGATTTTTTCAATTACAGATTCAACCGACGCGTCATCAGAAACATCAAGCATCATGCCCTGTCCCGAAATACCCACTTCTTTCATATAAGCAGAAATGGCATCAGCACCACCTTCTGATGTTGCTGTTCCGATAACAGTCATGCCCTGCTTGCCTAATTGCTCGGCAATTGCCTTACCGATGCCGCGGCTTGCGCCAGTTACTAATGCAATAGTTGAATCAGCCATTGATATTCTCCAATGCTTTTTCTAATGACGCTGGGCATAACACCGGCAGCGCAGTTAAAGATTTATCGATACGTTTACACAAACCCGAAAGCACTTTGCCAGGACCTGCCTCAATGATGGTTTCAATACCCTCATCCGAGATGCTTTCAATGGTCTCAACCCAACGCACCGGGCTATAAAGCTGTTCTGCTAAGGCGCTTTGAATTGATGGGATATCGTTTGTGCTCGCCACATTGACGTTCTGAATGACTGGAATAGTAGGTGTGTTAAATGTCATACCTTGCATCATTGCAGCCAACTGCTCAGCTGCGGGTTTCATCAAAGCACAATGTGATGGAACTGATACATCTAGAGGAAGTGCACGCTTAGCGCCAGCTTCTGTTGCTAACTCAATCGCTCGTGCGATCGCAGCAGCATTACCAGCAATAACAACCTGACCCGGCGAATTAAAGTTAACCGCTGAAGCCACTTCATCTTGTGCAGCCTGCTCGCAGACATCGCGAACTTGATCGTCGGTTAAACCTAAAATCGCTGCCATAGCCCCTTGACCAGAGGGCACTGCGGTTTGCATGAACTCACCTCGCGCAGCGACAAGCTTTACTGCATCCGCGAAATCAATCACACCACTTGCTACCATAGCGGTGTACTCACCTAAGCTGTGACCAGCCAGCATTTCAGGCCGCTGGTTGGTTTGCTCTTGGAGCACGCGCCAAACAGCAATGCCTGCGGTCAGCATGGCGGGCTGAGTATTTGCAGTCATGTTGAGTTCTTCCGCAGGTCCCTCTTGCGACATCAACCAAAGATTTTTGCCAAGGGCATCACTCGCCTCTTCAAATGTGGCTTTAACTAAAGGATATGCTTCAGCCAAATCAGCCAGCATGCCTACCGATTGAGAGCCTTGACCGGGGAACGTCACTGCAAAATTAGTCATAGTGGAAATCTTCGTGAATTAGAATTTAAGAAGAACCGAACCCCAGGTGAAACCACCACCAAAGGCTTCGAGTAAAACTGTTTCGCCGCGCTGAATACGTCCATCGCGTACCGCAACATCAAGCGCTAATGGCACAGAGGCTGCAGATGTATTACCGTGTTTATCGACAGTCACCACCACATTATCCATGCTCATGTTTAGCTTACGAGCTGTTGCATTAATAATGCGGATGTTTGCTTGGTGTGGAACTAACCAATCGATGTCGGTTTTCTTCATCTGGTTGGCTGAGAGTGTTTCATCTACGATGCGACCCAGAGTATTAACCGCCATCTTGAAGACTTCATTGCCGCGCATGTGGACCTTGTCAGCTTCGCCAAGGTCTAGTTCGATATCATAACCACGTGACGGGCCGCCGGGCACATGTAATAAATTTTCGTAAGATCCATCTGCATGCAGATGCGTGGAAAGAATACCGGTTTCTTCAGAGGCTTCTAAAACAACCGCACCAGCGCCATCGCCAAACAAAATGCAGGTGCCGCGATCAGTCCAATCGACCAAGCGTGAAAACGTTTCCGCACCGATTACCAACGCACATTTATGCGTCCCGGATTTAATAAACTTTTCAGCCGTAGCAATGGCGTAAATAAAGCCTGTACAAACCGCTTGGATATCAAATGCTGTGCAGCCATGGATATCTAATCGCTGTTGCAGTAAACACGCTGAACTGGGGAAAACTTTATCGGGTGATGTAGTGGCTAAAACAATGAGGTCGATATCTTCAGGTTTTTTGCCAGAGGCTTCGATTGCTTTTAGTGCTGCCTGTTCTGCGAGATCGACAGTTGTTTCACCCTCTGCAGCAATGTGGCGTTGCTTAATGCCGGTACGTTCAGTGATCCACTGGTCACTAGTATCCACCATTTTTTCGAGTTCGTGATTTGTACGAACATACTCGGGAAGGTAGCTGCCTGTTCCAGTGATTCGTGCGTACAACGTCATTCAGTAGACCTTATCCTTTAAGTCGCGCGCTGACCTGTTCTGAGATACGCGCCGCGACATTGGCTTCAACTTCTTTTCGAGCAATACCAATAGCATTTGCAAATGATTTGGCATCCGCTCCGCCGTGACTTTTAATAACGATTCCGTTGAGTCCCAGCAAACTTGCTCCATTGTACCTGCGTGGATCAATGCGTCGAGCTAAAGCTTTCAGAACCGGCATTGCAATGAGAGCTGAAATCTTTGTGAAAAAGTTGCGTTTAAATTCGACACCCAAGAAATGTTTAATCATTTTGGCAACGCCTTCCGCACTTTTCAGTGCCACATTGCCGATATAGCCATCACAAACAATCACATCAAACTCGCCGCTAGTGAAAATGTCATCACCCTCGGCATAGCCTTTGTAGTTCAAGTGGCTCTGTTTTAGCAGCTCGTGAGCTTTTTTGACTTCTTCGATGCCCTTGATTTCTTCTTGGCCGATATTTAGAAGCGCAACACGAGGTGAGTCTTTGCCCTCGAGAGCAGTCACCAACTCAGAACCCATGACTGCAAATTCATATAAATGTTGTGCGCTTGAATCAATATTGGCGCCCAAGTCAAGCACGTGACAATGACCACCTGTGGACGGCAACGCACTACAAATAGCTGGGCGATCTACGCCGGGAATGGTTTTTAATACAAAGCGTGCTGTTGCCATTAAAGCGCCAGTATTACCAGCACTCACGCAAGCGTCAGCATCCCCTTCCTTGACAAGGTTGATGGCAACACGCATAGAAGAATCTTTTTTGCCGCGCAACGCTTTAGATGGCAATTCATCCATCTCCACCACTTCGCTCGCTTGGTGTAGAGAGATGCCTTCAGGCGCTTTACCGCCAGGTAGATGTTGGCGAATTACCTCTTCCTTACCAACAAGAATTAAATGGCAAGAGGGATTTTTAGCGTGATAAGCAAGAGCGGCAGGGACAACAACGGGTGCGCCGTGGTCGCCGCCCATAGCATCCAGTGCAATTGTTATTGTTTTTGTCACTGTAGATAGCAAGAAGCCGGGGGTGTGCAATTATCCACACACCACTCCGGCATCTGAGTCGTATTACTTAGAAACGACTTTACGGCCGCGGTAAAAACCGTCAGCGCTTACGTTGTGACGCAAATGAGTTTCACCAGAAGTTGGATCAACTGACAAAGTTTCTGACTTCAAACCGTCATGCGAACGACGCATGCCACGCTTAGAAGGAGTTTTACGGTTCTTTTGAACTGCCATTGTTCTGTCCTCAAAGACTACTTAATTTACATCCGATCCTTTGCTCTTCATTTGAGCAAGAACCGCAAACGGGTTGTCGGATGCTTCAGGTGCCTCAGTTTCCTCTTCTACCTCTTCTTGGTAGTCAGTTAACTGAACGGCACATTGATCCGGTTCATGTCGCGCGGCTGATGGCACTGCTAATATCAACTCATCTTCAATCAGGTCACGAAGCACAATCGTGTCTTCTTCAACTAGCAAAGGATCGTATTCCTCAGGTAGCTGTTCAGCCTGTTGAAACCCGGTTACCACGGCAAGTTGCCAATCTGAGTCGATTGGCAAAGGCATGGCGCCAAGGCATCGCTGGCAAATGATCTGCAATTCACCTTCCACATGACCTTTAATCACTCGGCGGCGATCAACATCACGGGTAAAGAGAAGCGAATAGCGCATTTCACCCTCGGTTGAGGCCAAAAAGGCACCTAATCGCTGCAAATCGTGCAGTTTCACAACCCCTTCAAACTGCCTATCTGACTCACAAAGTCGAATCGGATCAGCACGTTCTGGAAGCTGCGACAACATAAGCGCGCAATTCTATGAAAACACTAGAGAAATAGCAATATTTATAAGTGCTAATGGACGATATTGTGGTCCCTGCTCTCAAGGACCACAAATTAGGCTTAATTTCCGCCCACAACCGCGAGTAAAACACCCGCTGCAACGGCTGAGCCGATAACGCCAGCAACATTTGGCCCCATCGCATGCATGAGCAAGAAGTTATGGTGATTGGCTTCAAGACCAACCTTATTCACAACGCGCGCCGCCATCGGAACCGCAGATACACCCGCGGCACCAATTAGCGGGTTTACTTTGCCGCCAGATAGTCGATGCATCGCTTTACCCATCATGATGCCCGCTGCAGTACCGACCGCAAATGCGACAGCGCCAAGCGCCAAAATGCCGAGTGTTTCGACGCTTAAGAATTTGTCTGCTTGAAGCTTAGAGCCTACTGACAGACCTAGGATGATGGTGACGGTATTGATGATCTCGTTTTGTGCCGCTTTGCTTAGACGATCTACCACACCTGACTCACGCAACAAGTTACCAAAAGTCAACATGCCAATCAGTGGCGCAGCCGATGGCAGGAACAGCACGCAAAGCATCAACACCATCAATGGGAACATGATCTTTTCGGTTTTACTTACTGGGCGAAGTTGCATCATTTCAACTTTACGCTCAGCTTCAGTTGTCAACAGCTTCATGATTGGAGGCTGGATGATGGGTACTAATGCCATATAAGAATAAGCAGCAACGGCAATCGCACCCAAAAGATCAGGGGCTAACTTTGATGCCAAGAAGATGGCTGTAGGACCATCAGCACCACCAATGATCGCAATCGCTGAAGCATCAGCTAAGGTGAAGTTAAAGCCTGGAATCACGTTCAGTGCTAGTGCACCAATCAAAGTAAAGAAAATGCCGAACTGTGCAGCTGCACCAAGCAACAAGGTGCGCGGCATCGCAATCAATGCACTAAAGTCCGTTAGCGCACCAACGCCCATGAAGATCAACAAAGGTGCAACACCAGAACCGATGGCAACCTGATAAAACATGTTTAACATGCCAGGAGTGAAGCCCTGCTGTTCTGCCAACTGTTTGGCTGCAAATGCTTGTTCTGAGGTCATGTGCTTGACGGCATACTTCAATTCTTCGACAGAAGAACCCAAGGTAGTGGCAAGCATTTGCAGCTGTGCTTGCGTACCTTCCATCAAAAGGTGACCGATAGCATCCTCGGCTAGCCCTGCAACTGGAATGTTGGCAAGAACGCAGCCGAAACCGATAGGCAAAAGTAATAACGGCTCAAAACCTTTTAGGATGGCTAAGTACATTAGTAAGCCACCCACGCCAATCATCAATAACTGGTCCCACTCAAAGTTGGCCAATCCCATTGATAGCCAAAGGGCCTCAAATCCTGCTTCCATGATGTAACCCTTAACCCAGCGTGATCAGTGTGTCGCCAACTTGAACCACGTCACCTTCCTTAACGTTGATCGTTTGTACAACACCATCACTAGGTGCGCGTACTTCGGTTTCCATCTTCATCGCTTCGAGCACCATGATGACATCACCGGATTTCACCATTTGGCCTGCGGCAGTATTGATCTTAAAGATGTTGCCAGCTAATGGCGCTGGAACCGCTTGTCCCGCACCACCGGCAGCGGGTGCTGGTACAGCCGTAGTAACAGCGGCTGGTGCAGATTGAATGTCAGCGACCTTACCGCCAGGTCCAACACTAACGTTATACGCATGGCCATCAACAACGACTGTGTAGGCTTCAGTTGAACCTGATGATGCAGGTGCAGCCACTTCAGGCTCACCGGTAGGCACAGGCTCAAACGCAGATGGGTTGTCGCGGTTCTCAAGGAACTTCATACCAATTTGCGGGAACAAGGCATACGTCAGCACGTCATCAATTTGCTCATCAGCAACGCGCAATGATTTTTCTTTTGCCAATGTTTCGAATTCATCTGTCAGTGATTGCAATTCGTTCTCAAGCAAATCTGCTGGGCGGCAGGTAATGGGCTCTTGGCCATCTTCAAGTACACGCTGTTGAAGTTCTTTATCGACAGGCGCTGGAGTCGCACCGTACTCACCTTTAAGAACGCCAGAGGTTTCTTTCGTAATACTTTTATAACGCTCACCAGTAAGTACGTTTAACACGGCTTGCGTGCCAACGATTTGAGAGGTTGGTGTTACGAGTGGCAAATAACCCAGGTCTTTACGAACACGAGGAATCTCTTCGAGCACTTCATCTAAACGATCAGCTGCACCCTGCTCTTTAAGCTGGCTTTCCATGTTGGTCAACATGCCGCCAGGGACTTGTGCAACCAAGATGCGTGAATCTGTACCACGTAGAGACCCTTCGAACTTCGCATATTTCTTACGCACATCACGGAAGTAAGCAGCGATTTCTTCAAGGGCTTTCATATTCAAGCCAGTGTCACGCTCAGTGCCTTCTAAAATTGATACCACAGCTTCGGTTGAAGAATGACCATAGGTCATCGACATTGAAGAGATGGCAGTATCCACCATATCAATGCCTGCCTCGGCAGCTTTTATCAAGGTGGTTGTACTTAAACCTGTTGTTGCGTGGCAATGCAAAGCAATAGGAATGTTAACCGTTGCCTTCAAACGTTTAACCAACTCATAAGCAACATAAGGCGTTAACAAGCCAGCCATATCTTTAATGGCAATTGAGTGACAACCCATGTCCTGAAGTGACTTACCCATGTTGACCCAGTAATCCAGGTCATGAACAGGACTTACCGTGTAAGACAAAGTGCCTTGTGCGTGCTTATCAACTTTTAACGTTGCTTTAACCGATGTCTCAAGGTTACGTAGGTCATTCATCGCATCAAAGATGCGGAATACATCGATGCCGTTTGTGGCACAACGCTCAACAAACTTTTCAACAACGTCATCGGCGTAATGGCGATAACCCAAAATGTTTTGCCCACGGAACAACATTTGCTGTGGTGTATTTGGCATCGCCTTTTTAAGCTCGCGCAAACGCTCCCATGGATCTTCACCCAAGTAACGAATACAAGAGTCAAATGTCGCACCACCCCAAGACTCTAATGACCAGTAACCAATCTGATCGAGCTTCTCAGCAATAGGCAGCATGTCGTCTAAACGAAGACGTGTTGCAAAGAGAGATTGATGGGCGTCGCGCAAAACGACATCAGTGATAGCAAGTTTTTGTTGAGTCATAGGAGGCTCTTAATTCTTATTAGAAACGGATTGTAACGATCAGCTGTTTTGAGCTGAGCGATAACGGGCAATCGCTGCACCGATAACGGCAACGAGCTTAACGTTTGAGGTTGGGGTGATAGCACCACTTGCGGCAGGCGCACTGCTTTCAGGTGCTGGATCTGGGAATCGTGCAGCAATCGCTGACATGACGCGCAGCGCCATAATGAGAACAGTTAGGAAAACAAACACCATTCCCATGCCGAGAATCATGAGCTCAAGGCCCACCATAAGTGCTGTTGTATCTAGTAAAGGATTCATCGCGCTCCCTCCCCTTGTTGGTTTAGTTGAACACCCGTCCGGCATGGTTGGCCATTCCGGTGTGCGACGATAGGCGCGGCATTCTAATCTAAATCACCAACAAATCGCAGCAAGGAAAACCCCTTTAACCAACATTTAACACCCAGTAGCAGCATGGACTTGCAAGATCGCTACATTTAGCGACATTTCGACAAAAAATGCCGCATGGATCAGCATAAAATCTATTATTGCTTTTTCAGGATGTTTATTGGATTTATTAATGGTCGTGCAATCAGGCGTCTCAAGGCATACTTGCGCCCCTGACCAGAGGTGATATTCATGTCCTTACCGTTGATCTTAGGTTCAACCTCCCCCTTTCGTGCTGAGATTTTGCAAAAGCTCTGCATATCCTTTGATACCGCAGCGCCCGATATTAACGAATCACCACTCGCTAATGAGTCACCCTCAGAGCTCGTTGAGCGTCTTTCGGTCTGTAAAGCAAAGAAAGTCGCCGAAACACACCCGGCAGCACTCATTGTTGGCTCAGATCAAGTTGCCTGTGTTGACCAGCAGATCCTTGGCAAACCTCACACGCACGAAAATGCCATTGAGCAGTTACGTTTTCTATCGGGCAAGATCGTCAGCTTTCATACCGGTTTATGTTTGTTTAATAGCGAGTCTGGCAATACACAAAGTACAGTTGAAGTGTTTAAGGTCTATTTTCGCGCGCTAACTGATGACCAAATTGAACGTTATCTTCGAAACGAGCAGCCTTACAACTGTGCCGGTAGCTTTAAATCAGAAGCATTAGGTATCAGCTTATTTAAAAAGCTTGAAGGTGATGATCCAAACACACTGATTGGCTTGCCACTTATACGACTTGTTGAATTCTTATCCAATGAAGGACTTCAGGTTCCCTAATGATTAATGCGTTTCTCTATCCACTCTCAAGTATCACTTGGTTAGCCAAGCGCGAACTTAGAAGCGCTGTTCTTGTTCCGCTACTCATAAACATGGTGTTATTTTTTGCGATAGCGTGGCTTGGCTCACACTATTTTGAAGTTTTTTTAAATCAATGGCTGCCGGCAGATACTGGCTGGGCATGGTTGCGTCCCTTGCTTTGGCTATTAGCCGTTATGATGTTTTTAGTTATGGGCTTTTTTAGCTTTACCATTGTCGGTAATCTGATTGCATCGCCTTTTAATGCCATATTAGCTGCACGCACTGAGTTATTAATAACCGGTAAATCGAGTGAGCGTTTATCACAACCCTTTGCAGTAGTTGCTAAAGAAGCGATCAGCAGCGAGCTATTTAAGTTGCGTTACTTGGTAGTGCGTTTGATACCGTTACTTATACTCACGCTCATCACATCATGGATCCCAATGATCAACCTCTTTGTGTCGAGCCTATGGCTAATCTTTGGCGCTTGGTTTCTTGCCATTGAATATATTGACTATCCGATGGCGAACAACCAGCTCAACGCAAAAGAGCAACTCACTAAGCTCAAGGCGAAACGAATACGCTCATTAAGCTTTGGTGCAGGTACTAGCCTTTTAATGATGTTTTTAGGCCCGCTTGCCATGCCAAGCGCAACCATTGGCGCCACGCGTTATTGGGTGAATCAACTCAAAGGCTAACCCAGCAATACTTTTAGACGACCTACTGCCTCATCTATACGATCGATATCGGTGGTGTAGGCGAAACGAATATAGTCAGACGTATCGTTAAAGCCAAAGTCTGCACCTGGCGTAATCGCAACATGTGCCTCTTTTAACGCACGCTCTGCGAACGAAATGCCATCATTAAAACCCTCTGGCAGCTTGGCATAAATATAAAATGCGCCGCCGGGTTTAGATCCAGACAACGCAAACCCGGCGTTTTTAAGTCCTGCATATAAACGATCACGTCGCTCATGTAACACATCACGACGACGTAATAATTCTGGACGCACCTCATCAGTCAATGCTGCTAAAGCTGCGTATTGAGCGATTGTAGGAGGCGCAAGAAACAGATTTTGCGCTAAGCGTTCAACCGGCTCGACGTAAGCTTCCGGCGCAACCAGCCAGCCAACACGAAAACCTGTCATACCAAAGAACTTTGAAAAACTATTAATTACAAATAGATCATCGTGATCAAAGCTCAATGCCGTTGTGGGTGATGAGTCATATTGAAGCCCTTGATAAATTTCATCGACAATCGGCAAGGTGTTTGCTGAACGACAGGCGGAAATTAAGCTGCCAAGCTCAAATGCTGATAACACTTGTCCTGTTGGATTTGCCGGCGTGGCAACCAACATCGCTTTTAAAGATGCCTTGGTAATTGCTTGAGCTGAGGCATCAACATTCAATAAAGCGTTATCACTTGGCAATGCCTGCGCCTCACCACCAAACATGGTGATCATGTGACGGTTACATGGATAACCAGGATCTTGAACCCAAATCTTGTCGCCAGGGTTAACTAAAACGCCAAGTATCAGCTGCAATGCACCTGAGGCGCCCGGTGTAATCACAATGCGTTTTGCATTTATCGAGATGCCAAAGTGATCTGCGTAATAGTGTGCAATTGCTTCACGCAGCTGCGGCAAGCCGGCAGCAGCGGTGTAATGTGTCTGCGCTTTTTGCAAAGAAGCTTCCGCTGCCCTTAACACTTGGGTTGGCGCAGTAAAGTCAGGCTCACCAACTTCCATATGAATGACATCCGCCCCACTTGCTTGCATAGCTTTAGCGCGGCCTAAAATATCCATCACACGAAAAGGTGCAATGTGATGTAAGCGATCAGCGAGTGACATAGAGACTTACAGACTATTTAAAAATGCCAGTGTAACTGGAGTTTTAACATCAGGTCCTTGCATAGCGGGTAAAACAACCGTTGCACGATCAAAGTTTTGATTCTCTGTGTAATCGTTCGTAGTAACAACAATACGTGTAATGCCGGCATCAGCAGCTGAGGTGACACCATGACCCGAGTCTTCAAAGCCGATAACCTCATCACCTTTTAGACCCATCTGCTCAAGCACCCAAACAAAAATATCGGGCGCAGGCTTTTTCTTAGGCACAATATCGCCAGCGCCAATCTGATCAAACCACGCAATAGATTCGGCCCCAAGGGTGCTTTCTAATAAAGAGGTTACGTTATCCATTGTGGTAGTGGTCGCAATCGACATAGGAATGCCAGCATCTCGCGCTTCGCGAATTAAGAACTCAACACCTGGACGTAAAGGAATAAGGCCTTCTTTCATCATTTGTTTGTAGTGTTCGGTTTTTTGCGCATGTAATCCCGCTACAAATTCATCAAAAGCCTCTGGTTTAGTAAAGGTCTGATTAAATTCATCAAGGAAGTATTTGATGCGCTCTTTGCCACCGGTCACTGAGAGCAATTTGCCGTAAAGCGCAACATCCCAGTCCCAGTCGAGACCGGCATTTTTAAAAGCTCGATTAAACGCCACGCGATGACCATCGCGCTCGGTATCTGCCAAGGTGCCATCAACATCAAAAATTAGTGCCTTGATCTCAGCCATGAGATTACGTCTCCGAAGGTATAAAACAGCGTATTTAGCCAGAAATTTGTCCAATTTATCTGACAATTTCGACAAGGTTTCCTGTTCGCCGAAAACAAAAATATGCGATATTCTTGGACAATGAGTCTACGTTTTATGGAAAAACCTTTGTCAACCCAACCTTACATTGGACGTTTCGCGCCCTCACCCACTGGTGATCTGCATTTCGGATCTCTCGTTACTGCGGTCGCTAGCTATTTAGAGGCCCGACATCATCAGGGTCAATGGCATTTGCGCATTGACGATCTCGATGAGCAGCGCTGCATTCCCGGCAAAGATAAAGAGCTCATCGAATCTCTCGAGACATTTGGCTTCCAGTGGAATGGTCAAATTGCCTATCAATCCAAGACGGTTCCACACTATCGAGCCGCCTTAGAGCACCTCAAAGAACAAGGCGCAGTTTACGCCTGCGATTGTTCGCGCAAACAGATTCAAGAGACGGGTGTTAAAGGTATAGAAGGACCCGTTTATCCCGGCACTTGTAAAGATAAAGGTCTCTCACTCGACGGAAAGCTAGCTATACGCGTTAAGGCAAATAAAAACCCTCTAGCCTTCTTTGATAAACGGTTTGGCTTGCAAGCTCAAAATATCAAGCAAGATGTAGGTGATTTTATCGTCTACCGTGCAGATGGTTACTTCGCTTATCAGTTAGCTGTGGTTGTTGATGATTATTTAGCCGGAATAACCCATGTGGTGCGTGGCGCAGATCTTTTGAGTTCTACGATCCGTCAGATCAGCTTGCAGCAAATGCTTGGACAACCACAATTGAACTACTTTCATGTGCCGCTCGTTCTCGGTAAGGACGGGAAAAAACTTTCAAAAAGTGAGAACGGACCAAAGGTTAATCATCAAAAACCCATTCAGACTTTATTAGCTGCGTGGCATTTTCTTGGGCAAGCAATGCCAGATGAGGCACCAGGCACACTTGAAGACTTTTGGGCATGGGCATCATCAGAGTGGCATTTCTCCGCAGTACCACGAGAAGGCACTCTGAATGCAGCAGTCAAATGAACCAACACCTTATGAATTACTTGGCGGTGAAACTAAAGTTCGTGAGTTAGTCGATCGATTTTATGACTACATGGATTCGCTAAACGAGGTATCACACATCCGTGACATGCATGCCAAGTCATTGCGCGCCTCTCGTGAGAAGCTATTTTTATTTTTGAGTGGTTGGTTAGGCGGCCCCGATTTATATATCCAAAAGTATGGGCATCCGCGTTTACGCATGCGACATATGCCCTTTGCGATTGATACAAAGGCCCGTGATCAATGGCTTCACTGCATGAATAAAGCGCTTGATGATATGGTGCTTGATGCTAAGTTAAGTGAGCACCTCAAGCGCAGCTTTTATGCCACAGCAGATCACATGCGCAACAAAGCTGACCATCAGGCCAATGATCAGCTAACGATTGTGGGATCTGATAGGAAAGATTAACGACCCTTCTGGAATGCAATCAATTAGCCAACAACAGTTGTGATTACAAAAATCGCAAAATGAGTATCTTCAATTCGGCCGCCAATCTCTCCAGCGCACCTCTTCTTTCTAGTCTAGCTTTAGTCATGCGAGTAAGGGCCGACAAGTTAGAAGATATTCACTCAGGAAAGGTGCCATGCAAAAACTTATACTCATCACCCTCTGTGCAAGCACTTCTAAGTGCTTGTCACATAACGGACTACCTCACAAGAAACAGTTGGATAAACGCAGAAACTCATAACGTGGTTAGCTACCAAGATAATTGCGATGGATTTGGTTTTGCGGGAGACACACTGGCTTACGACAGCTGCTTACGTAATGAAGAAATGCTTATCCAAGGCGATCTTCGTGCGAATTGGTACAACAGTACAGATCAACTCAAACGTCTAAAATAATCCGTGTTCAATACCTTGGGGCTAGCATTAACGATCGAAAAGCCTAAACTCACACTATGAATGCGAAAGAATTCACTCAAAAACTATTTGGCAATACAGACTCGAAAAAATGGGGCGATGATCTTAAAGAAAGTCGTGAGCGTGCCTCGTTCATTGTAAATACCTTATCCAAAGAGCTAGGTAAGCGTGACTGGAACTTGGTGATGGACCTGTATGTTGATATGGATATCTTCAGTGACGTACCAGAACATGAAGCTCATGCACTAATCGATCAATCACCTTACCCAATTAATCTTAAAAACATGCTGCACGAGCTGTTTATCTTTTACTCTGAACAGAAAAAGAAAATTACTGGCGAAAAAGATCTCGCGCAGTATCTGAGTTATATGTTCGACGCCTACTAGCAGGCAAAGAAAAAGCCCATCCGAAGATGGGCTTTTTTATTGATGGTGCGGGTACCCGGAGTCGAACCGGGACGGCCGTTAAGCCGAGGGATTTTAAGTCCCTTGTGTCTACCAATTTCACCATACCCGCAAACACGCGCTGCACTTTACCCTATCAAGCATCTCGATTAAATAAGCGATGCAACTCAGGCAAGAAAAAACCCAAGAGAGATAACCCTCTTGGGTTCTTAATCCACGATAAAGTGGAGGCGAGTGCCGGAGTCGAACCGGCCTACATGGATTTGCAATCCAGTCCATAGCCGCTTTGGTAACTCGCCATGTTTTCATTCAGCAGCTTTTTGGAGCCCCTGAATAAGAAACCCCGCTTACGCGGGGTTGCTTTGATTTTGGAGCGGGAAACGAGATTCGAACTCGCGACCCCAACCTTGGCAAGGTTGTGCTCTACCAGCTGAGCTATTCCCGCCGAATGAGCGCGCTATTCTAGGGAAAAACGCCCTAGTGTCAAGCGTGATTTACCCTTTTCTCTTGCTTAATCTAGCTCGTCAGACGATAAGCTTGGCCAAGCTGCTTTGAGATAGACAATCATTGACCATAAGGTCAAAACCACCGAGATCAACAACAAGGTAACACCAACGGTGTACACCGGTATGCCCCAAAGATCATCACGGTATACCAAGAAGCCCAACGCCAACATTTGTGCTGCCGTTTTAAACTTACCGATCATCGAGACAGCAACGGTGGCTCGCGCACCAACTTCTGCCATCCATTCGCGCAATGCTGAGATAGTGATCTCACGACCAATGATAACCATTACCGAAACACCGATGACTAACTGAGGATCAGCAACAGCAATGGCAACGAGTGCTGTCGACACCATCAATTTATCTGCAACAGGGTCTAAGAACGCACCTAGCGGGCTATGTAACTCAAAGCGTCGCGCCAAAAAGCCATCTAGCCAATCGGTAATCCCGGCTATGAACAAAATCACCGTGGCGATTAGTCGCGCATGTTCAAAAGGCAAAAAGAACACAACAACAAATACCGGTATCAATACGATACGCAGCAAGGTGAGTAAGTTTGGCAGTTGTTGCAAGTTAAACGTCATGCTTCACCATGAAATGCTTCATAAATTTCTTTTGCCAATGTCGTGCTAATACCTTCGACTTTAGCAATATCTTCAATGCCCGCTTTGGATAATCCTTGTAGGCCACCAAAGTGTTTCAATATTCGTTGGCGACGCTTAGGCCCAACACCTGCGATCTCTTCAAGCGGCGACGCTTTCTTAGCCGCGGCTCGTCGAGCTCGATGTCCGGTGATCGCAAAACGATGCGCTTCATCACGAATGTGTTGCACCAGATGTAACGCCGGTGAATGACTTGGCAGTATAAGTGGCAGATCATCACCCAACAAGAATAGGGTTTCTAACCCCGGCTTTCGGTCCACGCCTTTGGCAACACCTAGTAGTAATACATTAGTTACCCCTAGCTCCTGCATCACCTCGGACGCAGAGCTCAACTGACCTTTGCCACCATCGATGAGCAAGATATCGGGCATCTGGCCTTCACCATTTACCAAACGCTGATAGCGACGTGTTAAGGCTTGCTTCATCGCCGCATAATCATCACCGGGCTGAATGCCCTTGATGTTGAAGCGACGATAATCACGCTTGTAAGGCTCCCCATTCTCAAACACAACACACGACGCCACGGTTTGTTGACCACTGGTGTGACTGATGTCAAAACACTCCATTCTGACGGGTGCATCATCGAGCGCTAAGGCTTGTTGTAATGCCTCTACCCGCTTTTGGCTGGATGCTGAAGTTGCCAAGCGCGCATCAACCGCCATCCGCGCATTCGTCTTAGCCATGTCTAACCAACGAGATCGTGCACCACGAGGCGTTGTAGTGAAACTCACTTTACGGCCCGCCTGAGTGGATAAGGCATCTATGAGGACATCACTGTCATCCGGCATACAGCTGAGCAGTAATTCGCTCGGTGCAGTACGGTTTAAGTAATAGCGAGCAATAAAGGCCGACATCAATTCCTCGAGTGACTGTCCATCACCGTTGCTTGGATAGAGTGTTTTATTACCCAGGTTGTGTCCTTGGCGAATAAAGAAGATCTGCACACAGGTTACGCCGGCTTTTTCCGCTATCGCGACAATATCTAAGTCGCCACGTTCACCTGAGACATACTGGCGTTCTTGCACCGTTCTAAGCGCAGAGATTTGATCGCGTATCTTGGCGGCCTCTTCAAACTCGAGATTCTCAGAGGCGTTTTCCATCTTCGCAATCCACTGATCAACGATCTGTGAAGCTTTGCCTTCTAGAAAAAGCTCGGATTCACGCACATCTTCAGCATAACGCTCCTCAGAGACAAATCCCACGCAAGGGGCCGTGCAACGGCCAATTTGATATTGCAAACAAGGACGTGAGCGGTTGTTGTAATAACTGTCTTCACACTGCCGTACCGGGAAGAGCTTTTGTAGCAACTTAAGGGTTTGTTTGACCGCAGTGCTACTTGGGTAAGGCCCAAAGAAACGCCCTTTCATGTCACGCGAGCCACGGTAAAAACTCAAACGTGGATAGGCATCATTCGATAGGTAGATATAGGGATAACTTTTATCATCGCGTAACAGCACGTTATACCGTGGGCGATGTTCTTTGATCAGATTGTTCTCAAGGATTAAGGCTTCAGCTTCGGTATGTGTCACCGTGATCTGAATATCAGCAATCTGACTGACCATTGAAGCAATGCGTCGATTGTGTGAGCCAGTAAAGTACGTTGAGACACGATTACTCAAATTTTTCGCCTTACCCACATATAACACCTTTCCATCGGCATTAAGCATGCGATAGACACCCGGCCGGGAGGTTAAGGTTTTTAGAAAGTCTTTCGCGTCAAACGCGTGGGTATCGCTCATCTACCCATTGTCGCGCGATTGCAAACACATGATCAAACATCTCGGGGGTTAAGCGTCCCGTTTGTGTGTTGTAACGGCTGCAATGATACGAATCGATTAGCGTTACACCCTCGCCTAACTCGTGTAATGCAGCATGGGCGAAGACATAGTCTTTTTGTTTAAGATTCAACGCGGCAATGATCGATTTATGGGCAATAGAGCCTAAAGCAAGCAATAAGAGCGGCTTAGAGATAGCTTTTATCTCTTCTACTAAGAAATCACGACAATTATTCACCTCTGCGCCAACGGGCTTATTTTGTGGAGGCAAGCACTTCACGGCATTTGTAATGCGACTTTGATGAAGCTGTAAATCATCATCTACGGATATCGAGGTAGGCTGATTCGAAAAACCATGCTTGTGAAGCATTTCATAGAGCAAGATACCGGCGGCATCACCTGTAAACGGTCGACCGGTTGCATTAGCACCGTGCATCCCTGGGGCTAGCCCAACAATTAATAACGCAGGATCGGCATCACCAAACGCAGGCACCGGCTGGCAAAAATAATCAGGGTGTCGATGTTTAACATCCCTTAGAAATAATGCTAATCGATCACAGCGCTGACAGGCTGGATCAAAGTCGACTGACATAAGCACTAAGCACTGACTAAGGCGTTACGAATCGCAAAGTGAGTCAGCTCGACGTCGTTCTCAACACCAATCTTTTCATAAAGACGGTGACGATAGGTTGAAACAGTTTTAGGACTGAGCTCAAGCACTTCAGAGATTTCTTGTGTGCCCTGTCCGTTGACTATCATCATCATGCATTGGAATTCACGTGCAGAAAGCTTTTTAACACCTTCAATATCACCTGTGTTCTTAGGGTCGCGTAACTTACCCAAGGCCAAGCTCTGTGCAACATCGCCGGATAAGAAAAGTTCATCATTAGCCGCAGCACTGATCGCAGCATGTAACTCATCAGCAGAACACCCTTTGCTGACATAACCGCGCGCGCCGGCATCTAACAACTTATTAGGAAATGGGGTTTCAATCATAGCGGTAACCGCAACAACTTTAGGTGGATTAGGTAATGCATTAATACGGCGTGTTGCTTCAATGCCACCCATACCCGGCATGTTGATGTCCATTAAAACAACATCAACCTTGTTTTTTTCAAGAAACGCTAGTGCCTCTTCACCCGTTTCAGCCTCACCTACGATTTCAAAATTAGATGAGTTACGCAAGATCATCTGCAAGCCCGTACGAAATAAGGCGTGATCATCAACAACAAGAATTGAATAGCTCATGTAAGCACCCATTTACAAGATAGTTCGACTTTATCTTGTAGTGAGTAGGTTGTCATTCTTGCAATGCAACACGAAATCAAACGATTTCAGGCATAAAAAAACCCAAACTTGCGTTTAGGTTTTTTTAAATAGATTTGGTGGAGGGGGTGGGATTTGAACCCACGAAGGGCTATTAACCCTTGCCGGTTTTCAAGACCGGTGCATTCAGCCGCTCTGCCACCCCTCCGGGATGAGCGGGAAGCCGCGTAATATACCGATTTTTTCGTTAAAAACAACACCTGATTCAAGGCTTATAAAGGCTTGAGAAGCTCTAGGGATAGGTTATGCTTGATATTGAACTTATTGAATGTGCCCCTATCTAATTAAGGGTCCAAACAGAGAGCCTCGGAGGGCTAATTTAGATGAACCAATTCAATTCAGTCGTTGCTACACGTCCCAATGCAGACGTTGCTAACAAAGTTCTGAAAAACACCTACATTCTGCTGTCGGCGACGTTGGCCTTCAGTGCTGTGATGGCACTGGTATCGATGTCTTTAGCCGTACCACCGATTGCTTACATGATTTCTGTAATCGCGTCGATGGTGCTCGGCATCTTTGTATTGCCGCGTACAGCTAACTCTTCAACCGGTATTGGCGTGATCTTCCTAGTCACCGGCCTACTCGGCTTTGGTTTAGGTTCAATCTTATCGATGTACCTTGCACTACCCAAAGGCCCACAGATCATTGCAACTGCAATGGGTGGTACTGGCATCATTTTCCTTGGTCTATCTGCCTACGCGATGACCACGAAGCGTGATTTTAGCTTCATGGGTGGCTTCTTGTTCGCCGGCATGATGGTGTTAGTGATTGCAATGTTGGCAAACATCTTCCTTGAGATGCCTGCACTGGCGATGGCTGTATCCGGTGGCATCATCTTAGTGATGAGTGGTTTTATCTTGTTTGATACCTCTCGCATCATCAATGGCGGTGAAACTAACTACATCATGGCGACCTACGGCCTTTACCTCAGTATCTTCAACATCTTTATAAGCTTGTTGCAGCTATTGGGCATGATGAGTAACGACGACTAAGCGTTATCAATCAAAAAAAGCCCGGTATTGTTACCGGGCTTTTTTATGTCACTTATCGGAGCACGTTCATGGAATGGGGAAAAATCTTAGCCATTGTGGCTGGCATCATGATGCTGTTCTTTTTATGGCCAGCGTACAAACATCACCAACAAAACGGCAAACAAGCAGAAAAAGGCGATTGGAACGCCGCGATTTTTGCTATCGGTGGCGTTGTTCTCTTCGTGCTGTTGCTGATTATGTCGGTGCGTTAAAGCTTCAACTCAGTAATGCCACCCATGTAAGGCTGCAGCACCTCTGGCACTTTTATTGAGCCATCTGCTTGCTGATAGTTTTCTAACACTGCCACCAAGGTGCGGCCCACTGCCAAACCTGAACCATTCAAGGTGTTAGCTAGCTCTGGCTTACCTGTTTCTGGATTACGCCAGCGCGCTTGCAGACGACGCGCTTGGAAATCACCGAAGCAAGAGCATGATGAGATCTCACGATACTTCGCTTGACCTGGTAGCCATACCTCAATGTCATAAGTTTTGGTTGAGGAGAAGCCGATATCACCTGTACACAAGGTGACTAAACGATATGGCAAGTTGAGTTTCTGCAGAATCTTCTCTGCATGGCCGGTCAGCTCCTCAAGCATATCAAAGGCATCTTCAGGCTTAACCACACACACCAGCTCAACCTTGTCGAACTGATGCTGACGAATCATGCCGCGCGTATCACGACCATAAGCACCCGCCTCTGAACGGAAACATGGCGTATGCGCAACATACTTAACTGGCAGTTGATCGGCATCTAAAATCACATCTCGAACTAAATTAGTCACAGGAACTTCTGCCGTAGGGATTAGGTAGTAATCAGTTCCCTCTAACTTGAAAAGATCTTCTTCAAACTTTGGTAGCTGGCCTGTGCCACGCAAGCTATCGCCATTAACGATATAAGGTACGTATACCTCGGTATAGCCGTGCTCAGCAATATGCGTATCCAACATGAATTGGGTTAGTGCGCGATGCAGACGCGCTAAGCCACCCGACATAGAGACAAATCGAGAGCCGGTAACCTTGGCTGCGGTATCAAAATCGAGTTGTTTTACACCCTCGCCCAGATCAACGTGGTCTTTGGGTTCAAAATCAAACGTCGGAATCTCACCCCAAATGCGTTCTTCGCGATTATCTTCCTCGTCTTTACCATCTGGCACTGAGTCATGTGGCGTATTCGGCAT
>Ga0255769_10001512_pt1 | contig 26470 bp, 32 predicted proteins | sample 041ome_9_FD_179637 | JGI IMG/M metagenome (GOLD analysis project Ga0255769, IMG submission 179637) | Coastal salt marsh microbial communities from the Groves Creek Marsh, Skidaway Island, Georgia - 041413US metaG (version 2) | ecosystem: Environmental > Aquatic > Marine > Intertidal zone > Salt...
TGCTACACAAATATGTGGTTTTGGTCCTGCGTTCTTTCTGATTGAATCATAAGACCACTTTAAATACTTCAAGTTATTTCTTGAAGGTTGAATAAACGATATATCTTTTTTACTTAGCATAACTTAAATCTTTCTTAATATCTTTTTCTACTACTTTTAAATACTTCTGTCTTTTTTCATATGATACAAATGGTACAGACCAGAATTGTTTTGTTTTAAGCCATCGAGATGGCTTCCATCCAAATACAAATGTATATACTCCCATTACTAATCTTAACTTAACTGAATTAAGATATAGAGTAACAACGGGTAACATAGGTGCTCCATGTGTAATATATGTTCTTACCTTCTTATCTTTTAAGAATGGTTTTGGATATGCGTATTTACCAAACATTGGTACAAACTTATATGCAAATCCTGGTGTTAGAACCTCATCAAAGAATGTTTCCATCTTAGGTGTCATTCTAAACCACCACACAGGTGATATAAAATAGATATGGGTTGACCACTTAATCAACCGTTTGTACTCTGTAATTAAATCTTCTCTGTTTCTATGTAGTTTATCATCATATACATCAATAATCTCAAAGGATTCATTGTTAGCTTCTAACTCTCTGATGATTGTACTAAATATACCATTGTAGCAAAATGATTTCCTATCAGGATGTCCTATTACTACTAAGTGCTTTTTATTTGAACTCATTATAAAACTTTTCTATTTTAACTACTAATATACGAATAATATTTAAATTATCCAAATTTATGTTGTATCTCCAAAAAACTTATACCTCACTAACGGCATATCAGAACGTTCTACTAAATCGTGATTGAACGCAAACTTTAATCTTAATGGTAATATTTTCATAAGAACTAATTGATGATACATTAATCTGTGATTTGATATACCTTTATTACCCATTAGGTCTGGATTATCAATACTGTATTGTTGTATGTTTTCATATATATCCACAAACCTATCCATATCATCTGAATTACCGAAACACCAAATATCTTGTAAAGAGCGATTGTATGCACCATGTGGCCATCCCATTTGTGCACCATTAAATTGTTGTCTCCAATTTGGTACATAAAAGTAATTTGTATCAAACTTTGAAAAATCAACATCAGTTTGCCACGCTATATCTTGTCGAGATAGTGCTACAAAATCATATTTGAAATTGTTTTCAATCTCATACGATTTCTTTAATCTCATTACCTCTCTACAAGAGTACCATCTACTGTAATGGTTCTGAACTCTACGAGTATCTGTTAGTGGTGGTTCTATTTTAAACGTTTTGGTTTGTTCAAACTTACTACCCTTTGGTTTGTATAAAGATATTATCTCTTCTTTCAAATTCACATCCCATGAGTGTATAAAGACATCTATATCATTTACATCTAATATGTGTTTTTTAACATGATTAAACGCAATATCCAAAACATCAGATGAACTTTTTTCAGTATCACCTGATTTTCCTTTTACACTACCCAATAATCCATAAAAACACAATGCTACTTTCATAATTCTAAATCTTTAATACCTACATTTCTATCGATATTAATTGCAACTGCGTAATCTTCAGTACCATATGGTTTTCTATCATTAATCAGATATCGTTTACCACCACCAATACCCATAATCAATTGGTCATATATGATACCGGCTTTACTTAGCTGCAATTCTGTAACTGAACGTAAACTTTCTTTCCTACCAGTTGTTAGTATTATATTGTATCCCATCTTATCCCACTCCAATAATTTTTCTAAAGTACCATCAAGCAACTCTAAGGTATGAGTTGGTTTTTGAGAATCGGTTGGTTTACTATGCTTTACCAACGTTCCATCAATATCACAAAAAATAGTAAGGGGTCGTTTATCTGTATAACTCATATAACTTTTTCTTTACATTTTGTTTTATAACATCATCAATATCTGGTTTAATAGATATAAAATCTGGATGTGATAAAACGTAATGTCCACAAATCTTAATCAAATCTTCTTTTTGGTTGATAGGGTCAAATGAATCATCTACCCACTTTACCCATCTTTTTGAATCATAGCATATTTTCCAAAACTTATCGATATCAATATTTGATTCAATATACGAAATTGTTTCAATTAAACCAAATTCTGGTGCGATATTTATGGAATCTAATCCTAATGACATTTTTTCTTTAATTAATTCAACGGGGATGTAATCACCATTGTGTTCTTTTGATATCAATCCCCATTTTGATGCAACATCTACCATCTCAGTTAATCTCTCAGAATCATACTCACCCGTATTTACATTTCCTTTTAAAGATGTTCCACTTTGGATTACCAAATGTGTTATTTTTTTGAATATCTGAAATGGTAATCTTTTGTTTACATCATTAACAAAGTCATCTAACTCATCTGCATCAAACTCTCTAATGGCCTGTTCAGTTCCAATCTCATACTGAATATTAGGATTTAACTCATAACAGAACTCAATCATTTTTACAGTCCAATCTAACCCATCATCATATTTTGGATATTTTTTCCACGGGTCTATATGAATGTAATCTAAATACTTGCAATCTTCTTTAAGTGATTCAAATCCATCATCATCAGTATATCCCTGGCCAGGGCCTGAATGGTCTCTTTTAATTGGAAGTCTATCATTTACATATTCTGCGAATTGCTTTGTAGTCCAATTGTTGACATACCCACCATCCCACTCTACTTGCCTACGAGATGGTATAAATCCAATCACATTATTAGTTTCTTCTGAAAACTCTAATATAGAGTCCACAACATTTTTTGTCATCGGGCCTACGAAATATTTTATTTTACTCATAATATTACTTATCTAAATATTTTCGTTTGGGTCTTAGGTCTGAAGGAAATGGTTGTTCATTTAACTGATTAATATCTACATCTAATAGATTAATATTGTTTTTAGATTTTTCAATTTCACTATTGTACCAATCCATTTCCATTTGCTCTATTTTTCCTGGAGATGATAACGAACCACATATCTGATTGATTGGTATTTGTAGTTTCGGAAAAGGTCTTTTCATTAAAAAACTAATACCCATCATTCTATTTTGATACCCACCTGGTAAATCAAAAATATCATATGTACCATCATAATATTTTGTTCTTAAATCGTAAACAAACTCACGACAGCCATCAATTCGTTGAGTATCGTGAAATACAACTATACCAATATCACTAAGTAATGGATAAACCGCTTGTAAATCAGCCAAACACCCCCTATATGAATGACACGCATCAATAAACGCAATATCAATTTTACCACCAACAGTTTCTTTCACAACATCTTTAAATTCTTTAGAAAATGAATCTACCTTAGTTAAGGTATAATTATTGTAACCAGCCTCTGTAAGTAATTTGTGTACACCACTTTCTGAACCTCTAGATTGATATTGTTTTAATAACCCATGTGTTTCCCAAATATCAAATCCATAAACGTGTCCACCAGTTTCTTTTGCCGATTCACATAGACTAATTGTGGTTTCACCTTTATTAACTCCTATCTCTACAAATGTTTTGGCTTGGTTTAGGTATCCTAATTCTGCAATAATACCTGCGTAATCGTTTAATGTATGTTTTCGTATCATAACTGTAATTCTTTTGTTAATATATATTTTCCGTAATTAAATAAAAACTTATTAAATGGATATTCGTGTAAAGGTGCCATATTAATCCATATTAGACCAGTTAGTGTTTTTACCTTTTTTAAATCGTATCCTTCATCTTTTATAAAGTTATGTAATATATTGGTACATTCTACTAATTTTGAATTACATAGTATATAGCAATTACTTACATCTGAACTAAAGTACCCATTAGAAACTATTTCGTGATTTACTACTAAATTGTGATTTAACTTAGCCAAATCATAGTAGATATCACCAACTTCCAAATCACCACCAAAATCTTGTCTCCAATCTATTAATGTATACCCATTATTAGTTTCTATAATATTATCAAGAATAAAATCCCCATGAAACTGAGATGGTATCCCATCGCTTAACCATTCCTTATCTAAGGATTCTACAATATCAAATATCGGTGGAACTTCAACCCCATTGATAATTTGTACAGTATCAGGTTTACCATCTAAATACTGATTAATTCGTTTCGTAGTTTTATTGATGTAAAACTCCCAACATAAATTATTAAAATCAACATCACCTGTTGATTTAATTGAAGGTATCCATAACTCACTATGAGCCCAATCTAAAAATTCAGAAAATGTTTTTGTATTTACTGATTTTGAAAATAGATTACCATCTGCCTTTTTGTATTTGTAAAAGTTTTCTGTGCTACCCAAAATAGTAGGAACTAATCCATTTAATAATTCAGCCCTTTTTACTCTATTTTGGTTAACTTTAGTATCTGAGAAAAACTTTACTACAAAATCTTCAAAGAAGAAAATAGATTCATTCTCTTTATCTAACACATCAATTGTTTGGCCAAAGTGATTTCTCGCATTATTAAGTTCATTCGTATTTCCAATATCTAACCAAAGTTTTGCTTCATAAAATTTGAACTCAGTATTGTGGTTTAACATTTTGTTGATTACGTGTACATCTGATAACCCATAATGATTATCTAATTCTTCTAAACATTCCCAAAATAGATTATAATCGTTAATACCACATACACCAACATATGGATAATCAAAGTTGATTTCACCTTTCTCATTGATAGTATCCACATACCCATTACTTATCTTTAAGGTTCTGTATTGAGATGTTTCCTTTTTGTATGCACCAACACACCAATTCGAATTTGTATTGGGTATTTCTAAATTTGGAAGTATCGTATCACTTGCGTGAAATATGAATGGACATTGTAGTTCTGATTTAGCAGTCAGTATTGAATATCCCAAACTACTACCATCTCCCTCATACTTATCTACATTCACAAATGTAAAATTCCTATCATTATAAGTCAGTTCTAAAAACTGTCTTACATAATCACCATAGTGACCTAATGTAATTACAAACTTAGTTTCTATTGGATAGCTTTCTATTATATGAGAAATCGCAGGAATATCACCCACCCTAACTAAACATTTATTTGTATAGTTGGTGAGTTTACCCAACCTACTACCAATACCACTTGTTGTTATCAGTACCTTATACTCTACCATAGTTATCCTCTAATCTAACAATATCATCTTCACCAAAGTAAGAGCCTAACTGAACTTCAATAAATACTAAATCAGTATCACCTGTATTTTTCATTTGATGTTTTGCTTCAACTGGGATTTGTAACACATCACCTGCAGTTACATTGTGTAGCTCATCATTAAGTTTTAACTCACCACTACCCTCTACTAAAATCCAAACTTCAGACCTTTTAAAGTGGTATTGATAACTTGGAGCCTGGCCAGGTTTGATTACAATTCGTTTAACCTTACACTTATCATTATCTAAGAGGTTTTCAAAATCACCCCACGGTCTTTCTTCTTTATAATTCATCGGTTACTATTTCTTTTATATGTTTCAAAAACGATTCTTCTGTATATAATTTTTCATAATTCTCTTTTGCTGAAATTGAACATTCTTTGTAGAATCCTTCATCGTTTGCCAATTTGGTTGCAAGTTTTCGTGCACCTTCAATATCACCATCAGATACACTCAATAATGGATGTAAGTATTTTTGGGTGTTTATCGTATCATATGATATGCATGGAATTCCTAAGTATGCACAATTTAGATTAAAAGTTCCTGCTGCCGCAGTTCCTAATTGTACCCCATATTTGTGTTTAGATAATTCATATATCCACTCTATCCACGTCATCCATGGTAAGTGATTTATATCTAATAACCTCTCATCTGGTTTCATTCTACCAGTAGTTATTGCACTTATATTATCATCTAATATTTTACCAATTAAGTAAGAATCAAATCCTCTATAAGCAGATACCCAATTGCCACCAACTGCAACACCTTTACGTTCCCCATCATACTCTTTTACATAATCAGTTATCATTAAAGATGGTAATAACTCACATCTAACATCTGTAATTCCTTTGTAGTATCTTAAATCCATATCATTATGACAGAAGATTATATCCATACTTTGTAGTACTGAATGATACCACAACTGAGCCTGAATAGAACCATCCTGCCAATACCAATATGTACTTTCCTGCATAGTAGATATCTTCTTACATAATCTACGCATATGTTCTACAAGTGGAAAGTTAAATAGATGTTCTTTATTTTTAGGTATGATTAAAATCCCCAAATCAAACTCACCATCAAATGAATCTATTTTTGTAACTGGTATGTGAGTGGCATCCAATGCACAAACCCACGCCATATCAGTTCTCATATTGGGGTTGTTCCGTGGCACTTTACCAACGTATCCTGCTTCACTAAAAAATGCTACTCTCATTTTAAAAATAATTGTTTTAGGTTAAATTGTTCTACTAACGGAATCCCTTTTTTGGAACTCTGAAAATGTGTATGGAATCCTCTAATAACCTCTTCATCAAAATATGGTCGATGTAATTGAGATTTAAATTGTTTTAACATATTCAACTTTGTATCATATTGATTACCGATATCAACGAATACGTTTGGAATCCAATCACCCAAAGTGCTTGGTGAACAATACTCAATTAAGGATATTGATTTAATCCTACTCAACGGCCATCCAAAGGAAGATACAATCTTATGTTCAAAATGACTATCATTTTCAGATGGTGTAATGATTGCATCATAATCGGTTAGATTAGTGAAGTGTTTTTCAATGTATCCAATCCACTCATCAGTTCCTAAATCTTTTAGAAACCGATGTGGTGTAAAAAACAAAGTATGGTTCTTTGAGTTTGATACTTCCCAACTTAATTTTACTTCATTAAGTCGATTAGCGTCAGTAGTTGAATCACAATCACCACCTTGTGTTAAACATAACACATCAAAATGGGTATCTTTGTACTTAATTATTGTACCACCCAAACTATACTCCACATCATCAGGATGTGGTGCCAAACATAATACTCTATCAAATTCTAAAAACTTCATATTGATTTAAACTCATTCTTTGTAAATATTTTAATCCCTCTTCTTCTCAAATAATCTCTCAAATCTTCTGATAAATTATTTGAATATCCAATAATTGTTTTATCAATGATATTATATGTTGTCAATCCATCTGATTGTTTCAATGTAATATCATATGTAGAACTATCATATGAAACATCAAAAGAATAATCACCCTTCCATGCAATCAAAGTTTCCCAATTAGATAATATATCGTTTACTAATTCTGATTTTCTCTCATCACTAACATTTTGTGGATAATAGTTTTCTTTGATAACCTTACATGGACTACCTGCAGCCAAACTACCTTCAGGAATACTTCTGTTTAATGTTGAACCAATACCAATTACGGTATTAGACCCAATAGTAACATTTGGTAAAACAATACATCGTGCGGGTAACCAAACATTATCACCAATTGTTACTGGCCCAAAATCGGCAGGGAATCCTTTGGTGATATCCAACCACGCGCCGTGTGTCCATATCATCACCTCACCACCAATTCCTACATTATCTCCAATAGTTACTGTATCTGATGGATTGATTATAGTTCTCTCAAAGATACCTACATTTTTACCAATCTTAACTTTGGAATTTGGGCCATAACACCCACCTCTACCAACTTCTACACCTTCACACATATAGAGGCCTTCTTCAGCCTCAAATGATGTACAAGTGATTTTACATCCATTTTTAATTACTGAGTTTGCTCCTAATACAAACGTATCACACTCAATAATCACATTGTCCCCAATTTTAGCAGTTGGGTGTACTTCGTATTTTTTCATATTAATCATAAAGTTCTTTATATGTTCGTTCCATCCAATAAGATACATCTCTTGAATTATTTGGTATTGCGTTGAAATGGTATATCCATCCCGCATCTAAAAATCTTAATTCATCATTAAACCATGAGTGATTTGGAATGTGTAATAGATTCTTTCTAAATAAATCTTGTAGGTTGTAACACTCACTCATATAAGTTACATCAATCTTATGTAGTTTTGTAAGATAGTTAATAATTGTTTGGTCAGTACCTGCTTTGATTCTATCATTCCACATATTGATAGTTTCGATATTATCCCAATAATATTTCTGAACCTCTTTGTAAAATGGTATATGTGATTTATTTGTGATTTGAAACCCACCATTGAAATATTCCCAAGTATTCAATTTGGGTTGTTCCTTAAATAATGCGTTTCCCCAATTTTTAATACTTCTGGTAGTCCATTCATAACATCCATTATTTAGAACCACCCCAAACTTACCATTTGTTTCATTAAAAAAGTTAGGTGTATTTGGGTGAATAATAGTATCTGCATCTACAATTAAAACCTGGTCATAATCAATACCATTATGTTCTAATATATCATGTACCCAATATCTCTGAAGGGTTATCTTAAAATGAGATACATCGGTAATTGGTTCAGTCCATTCGATGAACTCAACACCATTCATATCACACCATTTCTTCCAACTCTTTACTGAGTAGTGATATGGTGTACTACGACCATTTCCTAAATCAACATTTGGTATAAATACTACGTTTTTCATAACTCGTTTATATAATCTTCTATGTTTGTGGTTGCAACCCACCCCAACACATCAAACGCAGTATCATCGGTGTTTAGGGTTTCTCTCGCCTCACCTGGTTTTTCATCTTTATATATAGGAGTAATACCAAACATATCTGCAATTTCGTTCACAGAATGGTTTTTACCTCTACCAAGTTCAAACTCATGCCCATATTCTTTCTGATACATTATCATCGTTAATGCACTTACAATATCATCAACGTGAGTAAAATCTCTTCTTTGCTCACCATCACCATAAATCTCACATTGAATACCATTTTCAATATTATGAATCCATCTACCAATCAATGTAGTATATCCCCCTTCAGTTAGTTGGTGTGGTCCATATACATTATAGAATCTTGTGATAGTTGCATTTAATCCAAAATGTTTCTGATACAATGTAATAATATCCTCTCCCAAATCTTTTGAGAATGTATATGGATTTTTGAATCTACCACTATGTTTAGATGATGACCCAGCATAAATCAATGGAACATTTCTCTCTACACAAAATTTAACAATTTCATACGTTCCATTAAAATTTGTAGTAATGTAATCATCTGGTCGTTCAAATGATGGTTGGATTCTTGCAACTGCAGCCATATGAAAAACCACATCTACTTCAAATGGCCAATCAAACTTACGAATATCACCTTCGATGTATACACATCCCTCCTGATGGTTTGATTTTAAACCAGTGCTGTAATTATCAATTGATATAACAGTATGACCATCTTCTAACAATTGTTTAATAAGATTTGTTCCTACGAACCCTGCACCACCTGTAACTAATACTTTCATATATTATCTATCATTTCTAAAAGATTAGATGGTTTTAGTTCTGCGTTGTGCTTTTTCATATCATCTAATCTATTCAAATCGTAAACACTTTCTAAATCAATCAAACCTAATTGATTAAAATAATTATCATAAATAACATTTATTGGAACTAAATCATAAAAAACCTTACCTCTTTGTTTTGAGTTTCTTAAAACAGTTCTAACTAAATCATTTGGGATATCATTTGGGTGTCTGCCCGATAAGGTTATGTATCCAATAATATCACCATTATCATTTTCTACCAAATGAGTCAGAGATGGTGCTAATCCATTTAAGAATCCACTACTTAGTGCATCTCTGAAGTTTTGTAATCTACAATACTCAGGATGAAATATCTTTACAAAATAACCATCTCCTTTATAAACCTCTCTACCCATATTTACACCATCAACAACTCTATTGTATTTATCCTTTATAGTTGTTAAATGTTCAAAGTCCAAATCTTCTACTCTTACTCGCTCTGAAAATTCAGGCAATCCCCATTTATAAAATTCAAAGTTAAATGGATACCCTTTGTGAGATTCTCTTTTGAAAAACTCTCTTATACCATTCCAATCTGATACATCCCTTTCGGATTTATTTATGTTCTTTCTTGCAAAGTAAAAGCGAGGTTCTAAGAACTTATAACCATTGATATCAACACAATAGTTCTCTAATATATCATCATCACCTTCAGCACCAAAATAATCAAATTTAGGATAATCTTTTGGGAACACCTCAACTGATGATGGGAAACTTATGTTTTGATTACGAAGATTTGAAGATATGATTATATCCAAATCATCGTTTTGTCTAATACCCATCGCACTCAAAATACCACTTTGGCATACACAATATTCAGAACGCGGGATACCCATTCTATCCATCTCTGATAGAATGTTTAGATTCTCAATCGGTTTGGTAGTTCTTATTTTATTATCATTCGACCAGGGAACATCATATATCTTTTCAGTTTTCATATAGAATGGAAAGTACTTCTCACCCCTAATCAAACGACCAATCATAGCAAACCCTCTATGGTAACTATGTTTGATAAACCCATTATCAAATTCAACTGGATTATTCTCTAAATATTCTTCAATCTCATCATCACTCATTGGTTCTAATGAATTGTAATATTCTTCGGTCATATTCTCCCAACCTAAATCATGATGATTCGCAACACCATGTCTAAATCCAGCAATCATACAATTATAATATTGCCATGTCTCAGGAGTTAAATTTGGTTTTGGTGCAGATTTCCAATACTCTACAAAATCTCTTACCGTTTTCAAATCACCATTTGGATTTAGAATTTGTTTACTTGGTCCGCCTGTGGCGATTTCCATATCTAAAAAATAATCTAAACTAATTGGTGAATACATAGTAACAAATATACAAAATTAATTTTAAAATTCCAAATTAAACATTTTCAAAGTAAGTATCCATATTTTGGGGGTCAAATATTTCATCAACCCAAAACACACATACTAACTCAGTATCACCAACATTGGTAATATTATGGGTGTACAATACTGGCATATCTACAACAACATTATCATCACCAGATACTTCATATGATTTAACATTATCTGTACCCACCTTTCTCATATCAATTCGTGCATTACCAGATAATACACAAAATCTTTCTACTTTACCAAAGTGGAAATGATTACCTCTCGTTATTCCTGGCTTTGTTGTTGAAAAGAATACCTGAGATTCAGTTCCTAATGTTTTAACTAATTCAACTAAATAACCTCTATCATCAGTATGTCTTACATTTTGATGTTTTGGTGATGTAAACTCTCTATATACATTGAATAAATTTCTTGTAAACTCATTTTCTAATTTTGGGATTATACCCTCTGAATATTGATTGTGAAATGATGATATCAAATTATAAACTTCATCAACTCTAATTTTTGTTGTAGGAAATTCATCAATCTGATTATCCATCACTTTGATTGCATCATAAACATAACACAATTCAACTTCGTTCTGATTGTAGTTTACATCAATACTATTTACAATATTATAACAAAACGTATTAATAAATGAGTTATAATTTGGCTTACCAAATACACCAAATAGATTGGGTAATTTGTAATTTTCAAATTTAGTACCCACATAATTACAATAGTGTTTCAGATACTTAACTGCATCTTTTTTAGATTGACCATAAAGAGTTGAATTTCCCTCTTGAGTAGATGATGCGAATTTTATATCAATTTTAATATCCAATTCATCAAGAATATCTACTAAATCTTTAGCAAGTTTTATGTTACCAGCATAAACATCATCACCTCTATTTACACCCGCACAATGGATTAATAAATCACATTCTTTTAGTAGATTAATATTCATCATATAATCTCTACCTAATGATACTACTTCATCTCCCTTAACCCATTTATAATACTGAGTTAGGTGATACCCTAAAAACCCACCTTCACCTGTTATTGCTACTCTCATTTTTTAAAGAAATTATAAGATTCTAATACTTCTAACAATTCATCTTTTGAAATACAAACCTGGTCACTTGTGAATTCGTTAAATGGGATATTACCATCGCTTAAGTTTTTGTAATGCATATAGTACATATCCGAGCGAGAATCATATGATGTACGAGGTGCCTCTTCATTTGATACCATCATTTCATGTAGTTTTTCAGAAATACGAGGTACTCCATTTTTGTATTTTAATCCAAACTTTTCAGAATATATTTCAAATAGGTCTTTTACTCTGAATGATTTTAAGTTGGGAATTACATTATACCCATCGCAATCCAATGCATACTCAATCAAATCAATTGCTTGTTCGATATCAATCATAAACCTGGTCATCTTATCTGAATATAATGTTAGTTCATAATTCTTTTCAATGGCATCCCAAATCAATGGAATTACACTACCAGTTGAATTCAGTACATTACCATAGATTGCTGAAGATAATCTTGTTGATGTGTTTTCTGAATTAACTATAAAACTTTCACCCGCAACGAACTTCATAGCACCATATAGAGTGGTTGCTGCACGAGATTTATCACTTGAAATAAAACACGCGGCCTCGAACTCATTCTCTTCTGCAACTCTACGAGAGTTAATTGCCCCTTCTACGATAATTTTGATAGATTCTTCTACGTTTTGGTCAACCGCCCCAATTTGTTTTAGTGATGCCGCAAATATACCAATGTTACATCCTTTGGATGCACGTTTCATAAGGTCGTAATTTCTGATATCTCCTACAACACATTTTATTTTTGGAAATTGTTTTTTTAAATAATAGTGTTTTGATTCATCTCTCGAATAAACCACAATCTCATTGTGCTCATAGTATCGTTTTACAATGTTACGACCTAAGTATCCAGCACCACCTGTTATGAATATTTTATTACCTCTCATATTATTATATATAATTTATTAACTCTACAAAGTTACCCGTTTTGAATGGGTCTTTTCGTGGTTTACCATCCAACTCTTTACCATGTATCTTACCATACGTTTTATGGCTCAGTGCATATGTTGGTGAGTATTTGGCACCCCATAATGTCATACCACTCTCATTTCCAACATTTACAACTGCGTTTGTCTTTAGATACATTTGTTGTCGAATGTTAAGATTTAATTCCTTTACTGATGTATAATTTTTTATAAAATTTAAATTAGTGGATTCTATTGGATTTTCACCATAGTAAAACCAATGAATATCACCATACTCTTTCACTTTATCAACCAATAATTGAGTATCTGCTGTACTACCATATGTGGATGATACACTAATATACCCATAATTTTTTAAATTTCCAATTAATTTTTTACCAAATTCTTCTTCTTCTTTTGAAAAGTAAATATCTGGCGTTGTATCTGATAACTCAGCATCCTCAAACTGCCAAAATTTTAACATCTGAGTTACTAATGGAATCTTTGAGTTTTCAGAATCAAATATTCTATAATGGTCGTGAAAGATTTCACCCTCTACATAATCTACAAACCCATCTACATATGGGTTGTTTTTAAAAATATCTTCAGTAACCTTTGTTGCATCATAAACACCATATCCCCAATTCTGCATCATATTACCAAATACATTTTTTAACATTTTGGATGATGGTACATATACTTTACAATTTGGATATTTTGATTTTAATAATCGTGGTAACGCAGATATGATACACCAATCACCAATACCATGACAGGTTCTCATAACAACAAATTCACCACCATCTAAATACTCATCTGGTATATACATTGGATTGTTTTTATCAAACCCAACGAGGTCTACCTCTCCAGCACTACTTAATCTGTTATTATTGATTCTGAAAAAATACATGACTTATAACGTATCATAATACGCGTTTTGTTTCTCCTGTCGTTCGATTGTTTTTGGATGGTGTAGTGCTAACTCTTCTTGGAGTGGTAAATGTGATATGGTTTTGAACCCATCTAATTGTTCGTGCACTTTATTAATCCATTTGATATTATCTGAGTTTTTATACAATCTCCATTGCATATCCGGCCAGTTTACCCAACCATCTGAATTTACGTTCCAACCCCACTTTTGAATATGCTCATCAGTAAGTCCTGCGACCGTATTTACTCTTGGAACTAAGATTACATCTACATCATTCAATTCTAATATACCATGTATATTTTCCATCAACCCAATATCAGGTAATTCATCTGCATCAATCTGAAAAATGTAATCACCACTACACATTGAATTTAGTTTATTTTTCATATTCCCAAAGTGACCATCAAATTCATTTGGATACCATTGAAACTCTGCGTTTACAGAATGGCTTCTTAGATACTCTTCTACTGCCTTACTACCATTTTTTGAATCAAAAATTATTACAATCTCATCATTAGATTGTTTGTGTTTTAATAAAAATGATACTAATCTTTGAATTTCTACATGCTCATTACAAACAGGTATTGCATAACTAATCTTCATTTTACTTTACTTTGTTTTGTTCTTGCTGTTCTCGTTCTCTTGCTTCAGCCTCTAATTGTTTTCTACGTTCATCTGCAGATGGAATTTTATCATATTTACCCCAATCGTAGTTTACTGCCTGAACTGATTTAATATCCAATAAGTTAAATGTGCGATACGCAGCCTTCAGTTGTTTTTCGGTTTTAATCTCTGATGTATAAAACACCTTAGATGCTTCATTGATTTGAATTTTAGCCAAATCTAATCGTTTAACCTTTGAAGATTTTGACATCACCTCATTATAGATTTCTGCTATTTCTAATAATTTACCAGGAGATACTGCATCTAAGGATAAACCATGTAACTTACCTTCAGTTGTATTAGGCCATTTTGGTTGTAGTACAAATATGAGATACAACTTTGTACCTGTATCTTTTTTGTACTTAATTTTAACTACCATACCCCTCTCCATCTTAGATTTACTAATAGGAGTCGGGTCTGATGTTTTTCTTAGATGTGTATTGTAGTATCCTCGCATTACTTAACCTTTTTTAATTTAGGTAATTTAACCTCAGGTTTCTCTTCTTTATTAACCTTCTTTAACTTTGGTAGTTTTAAACCAACCTGTTGTGGTTGTTCTTTGATATCCATCGTACTTTCATCAAACAATACACCAATACGTTCTATCATTTTATCAAATGAAAATCTATCTTTACTATACTTACGATGTTTACGAGATTTCTCTAAATACTTTTTATAGTTATCTACCATATCTCTCATAATAGAACCACCTTGATTGTAATCCGCAGTAAACCATTCACCATCTTTTAATAAGAACTTATCTGCCGCTGATTTATGAACCTTTTCTAACTTACCACCAATAACTGAAACATATTCTGGATTAATGAAATCCATATGTCCACTCCAACCGCTAACAATCATTGGTTTACCACTAATGGTTGCTTCCAATAAAGGTCTACCAAAACCTTCACCTCTGGTGAATGATACATGAGCCTTAACCTTTGGATGATTGTACAATGCATTCATCTCCCAATCACTTAAATCTGAATGTAGTAAGTAAATGTTAGGTAACATTTTACCACCTACACTATCTTTTATTTGTTGGATGATTTTTCTCAACTTAACTCTATCCACTAATGATGTAGAACCTGCTGATGTTTTAAGAATTAAGGCTGGTTGTTTTTTCTTATTTTTAAATGCTTGTAAAAATGTCCAAATCAAACCACTTACATTCTTTCTATCTTGTTGAAAATCTCCCTTTAACCAATGCCCCACAAATAGAAACGCAAAATCTTCGTTTATATTTCTTAGTACGTTATTAATACGTTCTTCAGATGGTGCTTTCTCATTATATACTTCTAAATCAATACCCTCAAATAGAACCTCAACTGGTACATTACATTTCAGTTGGCCAATCAATTGATTTGTTTTTTCATCTTTCTTATCATACACAGAACTCATAATTACCTGTTTTGTAAACTTAGATGATACCAATACCTTATTCATACGATTGATACCTTCTAAACATTCAGGTGGCATGATTGTAGTTTCAACTCCTGCAGTTATACCAATACTGTACTTACCAACCGGCTGAAACTCATTAGGTACTGTGATTTGAATCCACACATCTGGCTGAGTTTCCATTTTCTCAGTAATGATTCTACTTAGCAAATCATCATCTTCATCTTCTTTGAGAGCATCCATAGCAGTTTGTCCCCATCTTTGAGAAAGGATTTTAATATCCCATTCAGGTTTTGATTCAATCAAACCTCTTACAAAATCCCTACTTCGTGCACCATATCCACTTCGAGTTGAGATAGGACAACTCACTACACATAATTTTTTTATATCTTCCATAATACTACTTCATTTTTTGGTTGCCATTTATCAAACACACCGTCCATTGAATCAATGAATCGTTGCCCCATATGTCTTGCACTCATTCCACTTTCTACTGAATTCATCCACTCAGAACCTTCTAACCCACATTCAGTTCTACGTTCAGATGGAGTATCATACCATTGTCTTAATGCCTTAGCAGCATCTTCATAAGAACATCTATCATCAAAAATGTATGGAGTTACGGGTGAACCTTGTAGTGAACGATTAGATGGCCAAATTGGGTTTACCCAACTACCCCAACTAAGATTCTCAGGTAGTTTCTTACGATTGTGAAGTGAACCTAGCTCAACATATTGGTCTGCAGTAATATACTTACCATCGATAGTAAAGTTACATTGGTCTTGCAACCCACCCGTTACGTTTACTACGATTGGTGTACCTGCTTTTACTGATTCACAAGTTGCTAATCCAAACCCTTCGTTTGATGCCATATTGATTGTAACATCTGCAAGGTTGTATAGAACATTTAAATCTTCAGTTGAGAACTGAGAGTTTGTGAATTGTACATCATAATCAGGACAAACGTTCTTAACCACTTCTGGCAAATCAGTACCATTCGGGTCTACTTGCTGAGTATGGAATAGAAGAACTACATCCTTTGCCTGTTCTTTGGTAAGTGTATCACAAAACTCCTTATATGCTAATACAACATCACCTGGATTCTTTCTACGAATGTTTCGGTTGTTATAAAGAACTACAAACTTCTTATCACCAATATTCAATTTGGATTTCATATCAATTACCTTCTGATACTCATTTGAATCGGATGGAATTGGTTTAAACTTTTCAGATACACCATGTGGTACATATTGAATCTGCCAATCTTCCATTGGCATTCCAAATTTATCCATCACTCTCGTATTGATACCATAGGTTTGTTTAGAAATACCCATTAATAAATCACAACTTCCATAGAATGGTGCGTTCCATTGTGGGTCTGGTAAATCATCCCAAATGTTATAATAGAAGATAGGAATGTGTCTACGGATTTCATCTTCCATAGCATATAACCAATCCCAAAAACGAGGGTCGGTGAAGTGTAGAATCGCATCTGGATTCTCAGTAGTTATTAATTGTCTAATTAAGTCCTGATTACCATACCCACTCATTGGAATGATACGAACACTTGCGTTATCAATACCCGCCTCTTCATTTACTGAATCTGATACATCGAAGAATTTACCCTCATCTGGATGTTTAACTGCTGCACCTACCTGAATCCAGTCGTATTTATGTGAGGTATGTAGTACAATCTCCTTTGACATGGTTGCAATACCACTATGCAACCTTAAATCATCGGATAATAATAGAATCTTTTTCTTTTTACTCATTTCGTAACCTTAATTATTTTAATATAAATATTGAAGTATATTTAATCAACTCAAATATACAACTTTTTTTCCAAATCTCAAAAGTAATTTTTCAAAATATTTTTGTTCTGATGGTTTGATTCCACCAAAGTAGATAATCTTATCGGAATGTTTTACAATACAATCATATTGGTGTAACCTTTGTGTTGGGTGAAATGGTTTATCATAATACTCATCACTCATTCCACTATATAGATTTCTACCAGTATGTGCTGGATTGTACTCCGTATATCTAAAACCAAACTCTAAAGCATATTTTCTAACCCACTTCTCACATCCATCTTTGTTACCTCTCGTTATGATATTAACATCAGTACCTAACTTTTGTTTGATGTTGAATAGAAAATCCCTAATAGTTCTAACACTATCATATTTAGGTGAACCTATAATTGCTATGTTCATATCATCATCATTTCCATTTGATATTCTTTTATATGATACGCGAGTTTTATTTGAACTACTTTTGAAATTTCTCACGTAATTTTTCATTCGCTATAACCCTTTTTAATGATTGTATATAATTTGGTGCCTCTGCATAACTTCTGGATAGATACTGAAAATATTCTTCTTCAGTTTTAAGACCACCCAAATACCTACATTGGTAAAATGCATAATCATACACCGATTCTCTCCAATTCTCATAGTATGCGTGGTTGTGTTGAGTTCCTTTTGCAGTATGAACTCTTACATAAGCCTCTTTCATTCCAAATAAATTATTATTCTCCAAAAAGATTCTACTAGTCCAATGACCTGTTTCTACAATTGATTGTGCTAACACAATATGTGGAAACTTAACATTTAGTTCTTTTAACATACCAACCAAAGTATCCTCACTAAAAGCCCTTTCATTTTGATTTATAACAATCAACCTCTCTTCAGGTGTAATGGTTTCTAAAACCACCTGCCTATCTGAATTATGTGTTATTAGGAAAGTACCTAAAACTAAAAAGGTTGTATATCCCAACAACCCAATAATGAACTTTCGGCTGATGTTCTTAAACTCCAACCCCTTTTTACAATAAAAGTACAACATATATCTAAATTTAAACTTTGTGTCTGTTCTCTTTAGGACATTTATCAAAATCATTTTTGAAAGGACAATACTTACAATTCTTATTGTTCTTACCAGCCATCGCAGGAAACTCTGAATCGGTTCTGTAAGTACCATCTTCATTGAATGCATTTCTGATAAAATCCTCAAAACTTTTAGTTATCTTATTTAATGTGGGTTTACCATTTGCAGGTACAAACTCTTGCACTCTCTTTTGTGCAAACATCATACCTTCCATTAACTTACGTTTCACAATGAAATACTTAACATCGATTCTATCCAATGGATATCCGTATTGTTCAGATAAGAACTTTTTGTACAACACCAACTGAGCGGTTTTTGTTTTATCAGCTTTCTGATATTTGTTCCACCCATTTGTTGATGTTTTGATATCCCAAATAACCAATTTGTTTTGATATGTATCCTCAAATACTAAATCTAAGAACCCCATCATATTAACATTGTGAGATTCTAATGCTTTAGCGTAGATTGGTAACTCAATTGCAACTAAGTTTAGCTGACGGGTATTGAAGTAATCAATTCTATTCTTTGTAATATAATTAAGAATTTCAATTCCATCTTCTAAGAACTCTTCCATTTGAGATGGTGAACTGAATTCTACTCCAGTTTGTTCACGCATCTTCTTATACTCTTCAATCATACTTTCATACAATAACTTACCCAAATCCATCTCAGTTGCTTCTTTAGGTGAATTATTATATAACACATCTAACCAACTCTGAAGAGTTTCGTGCATTGCAGTTCCAAACACTAAATGTATTGATGGGTCGAATGTACGATTACCATCCATATAATTCAACTTCCATTGATGTGGACAGTTTGCATACATTGTGTATTGAGAGTAAGATACCTTAGAATCGCCTGGTTGCGGTTCTCTTACACCAAATGTGAATATATTGTTTATCTTACTATCTTTCATCTATACTAATATACGAATTTTATTTGGAATATCCAAACTTTTAATACTAAATCTTATCAACAAAGAACCCAAAAGCGGCGTTCCAAATTCGGTCATCATCGTACTCAACATCATCGAGTCTGTAAAGTTCTAATTGATAACCATCGATTTGAAGATTCTGAAATAAAGAGTTGATTTGAATTTCTTCGTTCTCACTCCAGTTTTCATAACCCTTTTTTTTGAAGTAGAATCCATCTCTACCACCATACCAACCGCTACCGATATAGGGAACTTCGGTATATTTAATCTCATTGTGTTGTTTAAAATATTCGAAATCACTTTCGAATTCAATACCAACACCATTGTCGGCCAACATTTTGGCAAGTTTCACAAAAATTGATTTATCTTTCATATTTCTCATTATTACAGTACTAAAGTACGAATAATATTTGATAAATCCAAATTTTTAATGTTAAGAAATCGTTAAAATTTCAATTCAACCAGCACCGAGTGGAGGGTCGGTATATTTAATCTCATTGTATGAATATTTTCTCTGATTTACCATTGTTATATCTTACAATATATAATCCTGTTAGATTTCTTAAATCAGTACCTATGAATCTACCATTAACATCATATACTTTATAAGAACTGCTTTTATAATTTGGTGTTAATTCATCAATGCCAACGGTAGATGTAACTACCTTAAAGGTCCATTGGATTCTCTGTACTCCTATTAATTGGTTATTTCTATATTCTGTAATCTCAAATCCAGTTCCAAAGTTTCCTAATGTATTTGGTGTCCAACTAATACTATCGTTACTTACATAAAGAGGTATTTGAGTATGAGTTTGAGGTACAAAAGTTCCATTCGTATACCCACTATACAAATCTGATTGAGTTATGTTAACCGAGTCAGTATCCAATTGAGATAAAAAACAGTTAATAACACCCCATACAGGTTTCATAGTATTAAGGGTATTTTGTTGTACGTTAACCCATAGGGGATTTTCGGCATATGGTAGTGAGTTATTTGGAATATGCCAATAATCTGCTGAGATTACAAACTCTGAACTAAATGAGTTTGATGAGTTACTCAACATTCCCCAACAACAATTCTCATAGATAAATCGGTATTTGTTAGAATCCAAATCCAAATAATCACTTATATAAGTGTGTACATTCATCCCTTGGTGAGATGTGGTTGAACTTTTAGTTAAAGCGATTGTTCCATTTTGAACATACCAACCTTGAGAATCCATTTCCCATTTTTCAACATAAATGGTATTTGGTCCTGAAATACCTTGTGGGTCTGCTAATAAATAAACACCCAACGATGTTGAATCTTGACTCGTTTGAGCCACTGTAACCATTCCACCTAAAAGGTGAGATGCGTATGTGGTGAGTGTAGAAAATACACATACCACTAATAATAACTTTTTCATCATTTTCCCCATTTTCCGTTTTGAACGATTTGTGCAATAATACCATATACTGATAGGTCAGCGTAAGTATCTTGTATTGATTCACCAACTTCATCAGGTTGCCCCAATACTACCAATTGCTTCAATCGTTGAATTTTATCATTTAATCTGAACCAAAGACCTGTAAGTGAAATCTTAATTTCATCTTTAGTTTTTAAATCAGTACCAACTGAGATATTATCAGGCCCATAGTTTCGTTGTTTCTTACAAAAGGTTTCGTATTGTTCCCACATAATCCTTTTGTACTCTTCCATCATTTCAGGATAATTTTGTTCACAAAAATCAACTGCAGATTGTTCTTTGTTAGTACTCATTGTACGCTCACCTCTGTGAACTACTTTTGTTTTAGTTTCTCGTATATTATCCATTTAATTGTTGTTTGGTATCTTTTTTAGGTTCGGTTACTTCTGATGATTGTTGTTGTGGTTGTTGTGTAAAGTATCTTTCCAACGTAATCAATCTATCATCAGCATCTACTAACATTCTTAATGCTTCTTCTGCGTTCTCATAAAAATCACCAGTTGAATGGTCACCAATACCAACTGCTTTACCTTCTAATAACTCCAATGTAAGGAGTGCCTTTGCTTTATCAGCGATTGCTGATGTTCTTAGCATATCTAATAATCTACTCATTTTAATAACTTTTTTGCTTCTTTTTCTGTTAAACCATACTTCTTTAAAATATTAATTACCTCATCCTTTGGAAGTAAATCTAAATAATCACTAACTTCTCTCTGAGATACACCATACCACTTTGATAAGTACTCTAAGAGTTCTTTGTTATACTTTCCTTCTTTCTTACCTTTAATGTATTTATCAAATGTTTTCTGCTTTGGTAAGAAATCTAAATACAACTTATAAACTTCTTTGGGTGATAATAACCCAATGGTATATTTCTGAAGAATATTAACGATTGGTAGTAAATCCAAATTCATACTCAACCACCTATTGATGATAAAAGGAGTAAAGGATTTCTTATCCATCTCAGATAGAGATTCCCAAGATTCCTTCTTCTCCTTTATACCACTCAGATGTTGGAATATTGTTTTTGCTTTTACCGATGTATCACTCTTCTTAGCCATTAAGGTAACAACTCTTTAGGTAAGAATTTCTCTGATACATTTCCACACTCTGCACATCTAACAACAGGAATCGGTAACATTGATTTCTGTCCGTTTGGTGATTGAACTGCTGGAACTTCTTTAAACATTGTAACCTCTTCGAAGAAGATACCTTCACAATTTTCACAACTTACGGTATCCAACTTAGTTGGGTCGATGTTCAATTGTGGTGCCTGTTGTTGTGGATTCATACCAACAACTTTTCCTTTTCCTTTTGCCATAACTTATCCTTTTATATCAATTAAAATTTGTAACATCATTGCCATCACATTGATTTCTTTATCAACTACTGATGCGTCTTGGTATTGTGCCTCTGCAATCTTTAAGATAATATTACCAGCTTTACCACTTGCGTATTCATCAACATTATCATATAGGAATCGATAGAATGGTGTAAAATCTTTTACCTTCGAATCTGCTATAATCTGTCTAACATTTCTGAATGTATCTTTAAGGTTATCATTAGATTTCAGTACGGTTAGAACTTCATCCATATAATTTGCCTGAATAGTAGATGCTTTATCAATCTCCAAAACACCACCAATAACCTGTCTTTGAGCTGCGTTTAGAACTCTACGAATATCAGGATATCCACTATTAACCAATACTGCCAAATCCGGCATTTCATACTGAACACCCTCACCATCTAAGATATCTTTTAATCTCATAGCCACTTCTTTCTTAGATGGTGGTGTAATCCCAAATGTTTGACATCTACTCTGAATCGGGTCGATGATTTTCTCTACATAGTTACAGGTCAAAATAAACCTTGTAGTTTTAGAGAATGTTTCCATTAGGTTACGGAGTGCTGCTTGTGCGTTTGGTGTAAGATAATCTGATTCATCTAAGATAATAACCTTCCATTTACGGAAACCCATTGAAGATGCAAACCCTCTAATCTTATCCCTAACAGTATCAACATTGTTTTCATCCGATGCGTTGATATACATCACATCACAATCAATCTGATTTGTAATGATTTTAGCTAATGTGGTTTTACCCGTACCAGCCTGTCCATATAGAAGTAAGTGAGGTACATCTTCATTCTCTATATAGATTTTTACTTTTTGTAAGATATGTTCATTACCAACATACCCATCTAATGTATCGGGTCTATATTTCTCAACCCATAAACTATTTTCGTTATTATTCATTATCTACCAACTTCTTTTAAGTACGTTTCTTTCATTTTATCCCAACTCATACCAATCGCATCTATATAGAACAAATTCTCAGGTTTAATTCTACCTTCAGAATGTAGTTTGGTGTATCGCTTGATTGCTTTCTTCTTCCACCACTTACTAATGTAATCTACACCATCTACGAACTTTTGTTTCATCTTCAATTCATCTTCTCCGATTTCATCTCTTAGAAACTCAGGTCCGTTCTCATACATCATAGCGAGATATACACCCCTCTTAAAACCATGATGGTATGTGGATTGTTTGATACCACATTCTTTGAAAATCTGCCCCAATATCTTTTGTTTGATACCACTTACAGGTCCACTAGCACCTTCACCAGTTCCCATATTCTGCCCGTTTCGGATTCGTTCGTTAGTGATAGCTTCTTGATACCACTCTGAACGATTTTCTTTTAACCATTGGTGCCACGGGTCGTAGAACTTATCATCAGGTTTGATAGAAATCTTTCCTGCTGATTCACCCAGTGTTTTGAAATGAGGTATTCCATTGTATTGAGAGTGGATTCCGTATAAAGATGTAGTACCAACTCCTATAAGAGTTTGTCCATACTTCTCTTTCCAAAACTCTCTTACCTCAGGCACCGTAGTCATCATAGCAATTAACTTACCACCTAAAAAGTTATATCCTAATGGTTGGGTACATACAATTGTTGATGCGATTGTAGTATGATTGAGTTTTCCTTTTTTGAACTTATCATCCTTAGTCCACCCAATGTAGTTATCTCTAACTGCCATTGATGTAACATCTGATGCCAATGATATTTGACCTAAGAGTTTACCACTCTTTCTATCTTTTACATTGATTTTAACATTACGACCAGGATTAGCAACAAAGGACATTGTATGAATCATTTTTCGGATATGAGTCCACTTACCAGCCTCTTTGGTATCCTCTAATATTTCAACATAAGGTTCTAACTCTTCAATCTCTTTGATAGTTTGTTCCAAATTATTAATATCAGTAGGAGCCCATTGGATATCGTACATAGATGCAATCTGAGATTTATCTCTAATCATAGATGGTTCTTGTAATTCTACCCACTTCTTATATAAAGTCTGCTCTTCAACACTCATAGAAGAAAGATAATCCATATTTTCGATTAACAATCTTTTTTGTGTTTCGAAGTCAAACTCCGGCTTTGCTGGCTCTGTATCCCAAAAATTCATATAATATCCTTATTTAATCTCTACGAGATAGTAGTTACTTTTTAATGAATCGTTTTCAAAAGAAATATGTGATAACCCCTGAGATGAGATTTTTAATGTTGCTGATTTAGAACCTCTGTTTGCGTTCAAAATCTCTTTCAAATACTTAGCTGAGAATGAGATTGGTTGGATATCACCATCACACTTACAATCTACTGAAATGGAGATTCTGTTTGTGTTGATTGTTGAGTACCCTAATACAACTTCACCCTTACCACCAATACAACTAAATGTAAATGTATCAGATTCACTAAGTGCTCCTTTAGATTTGATGAACTTAGATGTAAAATCATCATTCAATGTGATTTCTGCATCAAATGGTGGCATCTGCTTCAAATCAGGAACAACTGGGATAACTGAAAGGTCAGCCAACATATAGTTTACTGATGTACCTTTATCTGAAAACTTAATATAAGATTCAGTTGATTCAACATCAACAGTTGATTCTAAAACACCTAATAGTGCTTTTAGTTGTGATGTGGTATAAATACCAAATTCACCATTTGGAAACTCACCTTCTTCTGAGGTTACATCTCCTAACAAAGTCTTATCATCTGAGATAAAACTTACTTTCATTTGAGAATCAGTTGATTCAATCTTTACCGATTCTACTTCACCACCGAGATTGTATCGATTGATGAAACTCTCAATACTACTTTTCTTCATACTTTTAAATTATTATTGTTTACTTATGATACAAATATACAAAAACTTTTTGAATTATCCAAATTAAAATCCAAAAAACTTTGATGCTGCTGCCATATTAGGATTTGGTTTATCCCAATCCATTGCTTTGTAGAAATCATCTAACTTATTTTCTAACTCTTTTTTCCAAATCAAATCATAATCGATGTGTTGTTCTACCAAATCTAATATTTCTTTAGGGTCATTATACCCAGTCAATCCAACGGATTGTAATCCTAATGGATTATTTTTTAAATACACCCACTTAATCTTATCACCATCTTTCATTGGTTCATATTTGTAAGGTGCATTATAATACTTTAGTAATTGGTTATATGTAAGTGCTGCCTTAACGTGAGCGGGTGTTCCCTTCATAAACTCACCAATCGCCTGATTCTTAAACTGATACTTACTCATATCCTTAACTGCTGAGTTCTTAGCGATATCAATGAAGTTTGTTGTTTTCATCTCATCCTTCTTTCTAAGAATGTAATCATCAATCTTACCCTTATCCTCATCTTTAAGAATATCCATCAATACAGTACTCATCACTTCTTTGAAGTAAGTTGGGAATGATGAACGTTTAACATCCAATCCTTTGACATCTAACTTATCGCAATCAACAGTATTATCATTGATAATCCATTGAGCGTATCTTTTCTTTGATACCCAAAACCCACCCTTAGCAATCGTTTCCTGCTTAATATCAAATCGGTGATTACTCACATTGAACAACTTTTTAGACATTACATCATATACAGTGTTAATATGTTGTTCAACTTCTTGTGCTACTGATAGAATTGCAGGAATCATTTGTTCATCTGAGGTTACATCAATCTCAGGATTACGAGCTTTTACCAATGGTGCTGCCTGATAGAATACAGAATCAGTATCAGTATACACATTGTAATCTGCTTCTTTACCAATGTTCTTTATGTAATATTGGTTAGCAATCATCTCAGTTGTTTTAATTACAGTCTGACCTGTAAGAGTAACTGCTTCTGCGTTATCAACATCATAGAATCTAAATGCTGGTAAACCTAATACACCATATAGTGAGTTCAACATAATCTTTTGAACTAATTGGCGCTGAGAATAGAATTTGTATAGTTTATCATTTCCGGCTTT
>Ga0255769_10001531_pt1 | contig 26227 bp, 19 predicted proteins | sample 041ome_9_FD_179637 | JGI IMG/M metagenome (GOLD analysis project Ga0255769, IMG submission 179637) | Coastal salt marsh microbial communities from the Groves Creek Marsh, Skidaway Island, Georgia - 041413US metaG (version 2) | ecosystem: Environmental > Aquatic > Marine > Intertidal zone > Salt...
TTCTCTTTTTTCTGGAAAGACCAAAACGAGAGAGACCTCCTCTGTTTTTTTGCAAGAAGAAAAAAGAAAAAAAGAGTCGAGTCACTCATCAAAACCAAAGAAAGAAGAAAGAAAAGAAAACCATAATAAAATATATTCCTCGCGCGCGAGTAGAAATGTCGAAGCGGCTTCAAGTGCAGAGAAGAAAACGCCCACGAGGAGGATACACAAAGCGCGTTCGTCGTCTGTTTTGATGATCGGTTTTTATATCGCACGTCTGCGCGACTTTTACTGCGCAGACAGAACACGTATTTTTTCTCTTTTTGTTGTGTTCGAAGGAAGAGAAGAAAATTTGTCCTCTCGCGCTCTCTCTCTTTCTCTTGTTTGAAAACCACCCAGCAAAAACGAGAGGAAAAGAGAAGAAATGAAAATGAGAAAAAACTCATCAAAAAAAATATTATAAAAAATGTCGCGGCTCGTGCGCTTCGTAAAACGTCAGTACTCTCGTTCAGAGTTCACCACGCGAGGGATATATTCGTAATGAATCGATGACGATCCAGCGTGTTCTTCATTTGAACCAGAATGTATCTCTACATCACCGTTTATCCTCCTCTCCTTTTTTGTTTATGTTTTTTTTCTTCTTCTTCTTCTTCTTGTTTTTTTGGGACTCTTGCAAAGGAGGTTTTTGCCTTTTCGATCAAAAAAAGAGAAAGAAAGAGAAGAGCTTTTTTTTGCGTTTCTCGTCCCTCTCTTTTCTCGTCCTTTCCGGCGCCTTTGAAAGAGACAAAAAAAAAGAGAGCTCTTTTTTTTCTTCTACTATCTGACGCGAACAAACGAACGAACGCGAATGCGTCGCTGAGATTGAAAAGTACGACAGGAGGAAGAGTCCAAAAAGACGACGCTCGATTGAAGAAGGTACTTTTCCTTTTTTGTTGTGTCGTTTTGTGTTCTTGTTTTTGATCAGGATGTTGTTTCGTTTCGAGAGGAGAGAGAGAAAAGGGAACCACCAAAAAAGCAGGCCAAAAAAGGAAAGAAAAAAATTCTCTCGTCGGTCCAAAAAATTCGGGTTCCTCTCTCTTCTTCTTCTTCTTCTTTTTTCTGTTCCAAAAACGCGAGCCGCCAAAGAACGAAGGGGGTTACAAAATAAATTCTGGATCGTGTCGAAAACTTTTATCGCTCAATTATAATTGGGCAATTCAAATTCCAATTGGCGTCATAAATTTAAACACACGTACACATACCTTATATATAAATATGCCAGCTAAAGCCGCCAAGAAAGCCGCCCCGAAGAAGAAGCCAGCCGCCAAGAAGGCCGGCGCGAAGAAAGTTGCGAAGAAAGCCACCAAGAAGGTAGCGAAGAAGGCTGCGCCGAAAAAGAAGGCAGCGAAGAAGAAGGCCCCGGCCAAGAAGAAGGCTGCCAAGAAGAAGGCGCCGAAGAAGAAGGCTGCCAAGAAGGCTGCCCCGAAGAAGAAGTAAGCGTCGTAAACTACAAAATGCACTTCAATACGGACACTTTACAAATGGAAGGATGGATGGAATCCGGTCGTGTATCTCACCCGGCGACAGGATGTTTTTAAAAAATCAAAATTAGATCGTTGGAAAAATAACAAGATTCAAATTCTCGAATTTGAACCGCGATGTTTTTCTTTTGTAATAACAATCTAAACCAGAAAAATATATACATGTCAGGATATCTAATGAACCACCACAACATACACTATCGATCTATCACGTTTTTGTTCTCTTTTATTGAATTCTATGGGCCTTCTAAAAATTTCGCGCTTTGACTAAAAATTTGTTCGAATTTGAAATGCCTTCTCTTCGAAAACTCGCCGCGATGAAAAAGACACAATCGAGAAAAACAAAAATATTACATAACGAGCGTGAACGCGTATGGAAAGATGCTCTGACGTATTCGCATCATCTCAAACGACGTAAGGATATACTTTCTATCATCTCTAGAAGTTTCAAGTCATTTAAATCAAAATTAGTTCTTAAAAGCGACGCAGAGTTCTTTACGCGGGTCAAACGCGAGAAACCGAGCGAGACGGCTCGCTCGGAGCTCGCTTATTTGTCCCCAAAAATCACCAAGTTGGAACAATCTTTATGAAGCGAAATCCACGTTCTGGTGACAAAAAACAAACTAGGATCGATATCCTGCGCTCTTTTTTGGCGTTTTAGAGGTTTCCTTTCCGAAACTATCGGTCCGGAGTTTCCGCGCTCGTTCGAACGACGCGGGTTTTATCGTTGCGACGAAACCGCGCGTTCATATCAAATTTTCGTCGTTTACTCGCGCAGAACGACGGAGATGTCCTCGAGTGACAAATATGCGACTCGTTTTCTGCTTTTATGCGCGTTCTTTCACCGAAAATCAACCGCAGAATCGCACTTCAATTTTTTTTCAAGCGCGACTTTTCTCGTCTTCCTCGTTCTAAAATCGATCCAGCAACACTCAAAAGAAGAAGAAGCGATAAGAATTTCACTCAGAATCGCCAACTTTACACAACAATGCTCATCCTATTGATGATCATATCGCACAAACGAAAGCACATTCGAAAAATCTAACTTAGCGCTCGCTTTTTTGTTCTTAGTCCGGACATTGTTAAGCGGTCTAAGGATGTCTATTTTTCGGTTGAAAACCCGACAATTCAATTTGAAATCGAACGCGATTCAATCGAAAGAAAAAAAAAATTGTTCTTCCTGATCGAGTTTGTTTTTTTTTCTCTCTGTCCTCGTCACTCACTCAGCCAAAAACAGCCTGTTCAAACACGAGAAGAAATTTCTTCTTCTTCTTCTCTTTTCCTTGATTGTAAAACAACCTTTTCCTCCAAAAAGAAAAAAAAAACTCCGAGTTTTCCATCGAAGAAAGAATCAATCACGCGCGCTTGAAAATCAAAACCTTACGCACGCATCGCCCGCGTTAACACCGTTTTCGCGTTCCGTGCCTTCTTTCATCTGTTTTCTTGTACACGTTCCGGGAGTGGGAGCAAAGTTTATGAGCGGTTTTTTTTTCTTTTTGTGTTTTTTCTCGTGTCTTTTTCTCTCGAGAAAAAATTGTTCCTCTTTTCTTCTCTTTCTTCTTCTTTTCTTTCTTCTTCTTTCTCGAGAAACTCTCTTTTCTGGGGGTGAGAAAAAGAAGAGAAAAAATATATCTCTCGAAAGAAGCGCGCGTTTTCGTCCAGAGAGAGAGAAGAATATTCGCACCACCACTTACGCTCGAGAGGTACAGAAGGAAAGGAAACTCTCGCCGTTATTACTTCTTCCTTCTCTCTTTTTGTCGTTGTTGTGTTGTTCGTTTCGCGGCGGGGAACAAAGTGTGTCATCAGTTTGTGACAAAAAAGGGGTGCTGGAATATTTTCGGGACGACCGACCAAAAAGAGAAAGAAGTGAGGAAAAGCGAAAAAGAGGGGGGAGCGGATTCAGCTGAAACTGCCCAAAGCCCAAAGGGAGAAAAAAGATTCAAAACACTTGTCTCCACACAAAATTATTTATAACATATACGCGATGCTGTGCTTACCATCAACCAGCGGCAGACCAAACGTATTATCGTTGTCTCGGGGCAATAATAATGTTTATTCTTCTTTTTCTTCTTCGTTGAGAAAGAGCAGGGGCCGAGAAGGAATAAAAGCTTCATCAGCGAGTTCAAAATCATCATCGGCAAAGATGAGGGGAACACAAAAAACTTCTTTCACCTCTTCTTCTTCTTCTTCTCTTTCTTCTTCTTCTCGAAAGAGCTTCGACACTTCGATGGGTAGTAGCAAAAGTAAGAAGAGAGAAGACGGAATCAAAACGTCGTTTTCAGCCAGCGCTTCTGGGTTCTTCAGCGCCGCGAATAACGAAGTGAACAACGTGAAAAAGCTCGACCAGTCCGTGAGCTTATACGAAAAGCTCGAGCGAGAAATTCGAACTTCGGACGGGAAATCGTTATCGCTTTCCGACTGCGTGATAAAGCTCGCGCTGAACGAACCATCGGTAACGTTGAGAGACCGAGTTATGGTGAGTTTGTGCGCTGAAGCTATGTCAATTATCCCAGAGTGTGGATTAGAGAACGCGTCATTGGTGATATCCATGGCTTTAAAGCACGCTTTGGTTGAAAACGGCATCGACGAGAGCACAGTTGAAGTGAAAGTTGGCTACGTGAAATCTACGAAAAAAAACGACGGAGGCGTCCGATGTGATGCGCACGTTTGGTTGGAGGTGGACCAAAGAATAATAGATTTGAGCGTAGATGGGGTTCAAATCGTGGAAATGGCCAGGAAAGCGGGCATTTCGTACGAGGATGTCGGGAAAATGGCCGAGCACTTTTCGCCGGAAATCGCCAAGGAAGTGAACAAAGATATTCGACCGGCTACGGTTTTAGGCATACCAATCGTATTAAACGAGTGCAGAAAGAACAGACTGATGTTAAAAGAACCACCCTTGACGGTGGAAGGTGCAGCAAACGCTATTGAAACGGCAAAGAAGTATCAGCAAGCGATTCAGACCATGTCTGTGAGCGATATCGAGAAGAATTTAGAGAACAAGGCGGATTTGAAGAACGCGTTTTTACGGCTATCTGGGATTAAAATTGAACGCGTTTCATCCGCAAAGAACAAATTCCACGCTTTTGAAGACGCCGCTGAAAAGATGGACAAAGCGCTCCAGACGCTCGATCGTTTGAAGGGAGCAGGACCGCGGTAGTAACTTCTCGCGACGACAAGTACTTGTATTCTTATAATAGAAGGCTTTCGCGGCAAAAAAAAGGAGAGACCGCCGAAAGCACCTTATGTAAACTATAATCGAAAATACTTCATCTTATATATAATAATAATTATTAAAAACTGTTGTCGCGATCACCTTCGTTCTCTTTTCTTTTTATTCTTATACGTGCCGTTGTTTTATACTTTCCAGACAAAAGCTTGGCTTGCTTTTTTAAGCCGTCGTTTCTTTGTCTTTGTGTTGCTGCTGCTGCCGTTGCTGCTCCTCCTCCCCCTCCTCCTCCTCTCCTGTTTCACTCGTCGATCCTCTCGCAGTAAATTTGCTACTGCTACTGCTATTACTATTGTTTGCGGTGTCCGAAGTATCCGCGCTATTACTATTTTTCGATGATGACGAAGACGAAGTACTTGTTGTATCCTTGCTAGCGTTCTTTTCCGCTTCAATCTCAGCGTATCGTCTCAACAACTGTTCTTGTTCTTCATTCATATCGACCGTTTTCGGCACTTTGACTTTAAACCTGACGTACATGTCTCCCTTATACATGCCTAAACCATCGAGTACTGTAGGTAAACCTCTCCCTCTCAACCGGACGCGATCGTTGTGTTGAGTTCCGGGCTTTACTTTCACTCTCAAAATATCCTCGCCTGGGGTTGTAGTTTTCACTTCGCCACCAAAAATAGCCTCCGTGAGATTTAACGAAACCGAAGTGACGATATCAGCACCTACTCGATCAAACTTCGGATCCTCTAATACTCGAACGGTAACGTATAAACTTCCTGGTTGTCGTCCTTGCACTTCCGGATCGATACCTTGTCCGTGCAATCTCAATCTCTGTCCGTCTTCAATCCCGGGTGGGATATCAACCACAACGTCCCTGCCTTTCACTGTTTTCCTCTTTCCATCCTTATCTTGAACGATAGTATCTGGCACTCTCAAAGTCTTTTTCGCTCCAAAATAGACTTCTTTTAGAGTAATCGTCGTTTGACCTTGCACATCGAACGATTGACGCCCAAACGGAGACTGTCCTTGCCCGCCGCCAAACATCTGCCCAAAGAGAGACTCGAAAGGATCTCCGTCGCCCATATCACCCTCGTAATGCACTCTAAATCCTCCCCCAGGTCCTCCAAAACCTTGAAATCCTTGGAAACCACCGCCTTGACCGTATGCACTTTGTCCCCCTCCTCCTCCACCACCACCACCTCCTCCATTTTGCATTTGTTCGTACGTGTCGTGCCCCACCGCGTCGTACGTCTGTCGCTGGTTTTGGTCTTTCAAACACTCGTACGCCTTCTGCACTTCTTGAAACTTCTTCTCCGTGGCATCATCTTTCGCTTTTCCGGAAGAGTCTGGGTGGTATTTCTTCGCTAATTTATAATACGCCTTCTTAATCTCGCCTTGAGAGGCGCTTTTTGGAACATCTAGAGTATCGTAATACGTCTTCGCGAACAGAGACGTAGAGGACGAAACGAAGGTTCTTCCTCCTCCTCTTCTACTTCCAAAAGAATTTTTTTCTCTTCTTCCTCTCGATACGTCGTGTGTGTCGTTCAATAATACTCCACCTCTTCCAGAGTAGCAGCGTTGGCTTTGGTGATGGTATCTTCGTCGACTACTGCTGCTGTTATTACTCGCAGCGCTCCAACTCCTCGTCTTTCCGTCGCGAAAGTCAGGCAAAGAAGATGATTGTTCTTCTTCCACCAGCTTGCCGCCAAAAGAAGAAAAAGACTGCCGAATTATCGTCGTCATCTTTTGAGAAGAAGACATCTCCGTCGTCGAGGCGACCATCTTCGTGAACAACGCGGTGTGCGCGCACCTCCGCATGATGATGATGATGATGATTACGAAGACTCTTCTTACTCTCTTTCACTCAACGCGCGCGTGTGTATCCCGATTATTATTCTTGTGGAAAAATTTATCTCTAAATTCTGTCCTCTGACAAAAGTCCTTCTTGATGATGAGAGTCTCGAGTCTCGAGGGATGAGTTCTCCCTGCTCCTCTCTCTACCTGTCTACTCATAGTCTCTCTCTCTTATTATATCACCTCTGGATAAAGTGTTCTGCTTAAAAAAAGTTTACCTCAAATCAAAAGAGGAGAAGCACGCACGCACTCCTTCGCACTGCGTTCTTCTGTCTCTATAATACACGCACAGACACCACACACGCGCGCACGATCCTTTTTCTCTTCGAGAACGAACGAAGAGTCATCTTCATAAAGGACGCAGAGAGAGCACAACAAATAAAAAATGATGTCGGCGACTTGTTTGACGGCATTACCAACAACACCATCGGCAACGTCGTCTTCTACTTTAAGCATGAAGCGTTCGTCGACGATGACGACGACGACGAGAACGACGACGAGAACACAACAACAGAACAACAGAGCAGGAAATACTCCGAAAAGAGATACGAGGGTATACATGGGCAGAAAAGCCGCGAAGGTTGCACAAACGAAGAACAAAAACGATGCCATTCGAACAAAGTTGTATGGGAAGTTTGGGAAAGAAATCGCGCGGGCGGCGAAAGAAGGCGGGACGGGGACGGATAACGTGCGTTTGCAAGGCATTTTAAAAGATGCGAAAAGAATGTCTGTGCCAGCGGATTTAATCGAGAGAAACTTGAAGAAGGCGGGCGAGGCAAAAGGCGGCGATTTCATGGAGTTGACGTACGAGTGTTACGGACACGGCGGCGTCGGCATCGTCATGGAAGTGTTATCAGATAACGTGAATCGATGCGCCGGAGACATCCCAGCGGCGGTTAAGAAAGGTGGCGGGAAAATGGCCGAGTCCGGTTCGGTGTTGTTTAACTTCGAACGAAAAGGTCTCGTGTATTTGAAATCCGGGGACGAAGATGCGATTTTTGAAGCAGCCATTGAGGCTGGCGCAGACGATGTGAAGGAGAACGACGAATTTTCCGAGGATGGTTACGTTGTTATCGCGGAATACCAGTCATTTGCGAGCGTGAGAGATTCGTTGATTGATGGTGGATTTGATGTAGACGCCGAGAACTCTGGATTAAAGTTGTTACCATTAGCAAACGTAGAAGTTTCTGAGGAAGATGCGGAAGCCAACGAAGTCCTGTTGGATAAAATTTTGGAAATTGAAGACGTCGATGCCGTGTTCACGCAAATGGATAGCATACTTTAAATCAGTTTTTGTTGAAGTTGAAACTACATATATACAGTATATATAGATTGACATTACAAACGAGCTTGCGCGCAACTCTCACTCACTGCCTGAATTAACTCTAAATTTAATACAGCACGCAAAAATAACCACCGTGAATAAAACAGCGCTTTTACTTTCCTAAGAGGCCTTCTCTGACTCCTTCTTCGTCAGGAACGATACCTAAAACCCTTCGAGGTATGCAAGGCAATATTGTTTTTGGGTTGAAGCCGGTCTCCCCCGGTCGTAACTGCGCCTGCTCGTAAAAAATACCACTCGCCATGATCAAGCACACCGCCCCCGCGCCTTCCAGTGAGGCATGGTTTTTCCAGATGAAAAAGTTCACAACCTCGGCGAGAAACTTGTTGCACGTCGCAACAACCGCACACGAAGTTGCACTCAACGCATCTCTGATGAGCATGGTAAAAAGACCCATCCCAACGCCAAAAAAACACGAGCACACCAACGCAATAAGTCCTCGGTTTCCAAATTTCAACGCGTTTCCGTTCGCGTCCATGCCATTTTTCACGTTTTCAGCTTCACCGGTAAGGAGAGACAAAACGATACCGACCGGTATCGACAAAGTGTTCACCAAAAATGTTCTCGACCACGAGTTCATTTGATATCTATTAATCGTATCTTTTGCAACCCCCCCTTCGATGCACGCCATGAAAACAAAAACTGCGCAGTACAGGTATGCAATTTTTTCCGATTTAACATCGCCAGATACGTACCAAACCGCCCCGCCGGTGATACCAGCCATCGCACAGAGTGACTTCAAGCTTGGAAATGTTCTCCCCATGAACATATAATCTAACATTGACAAGACAATGGGTGTCGTCGACTTGAACGCGATAAACGTCTCTAAAGGAGCGACTTTCATCACCCACATACCCGAGCTCAAAAGAGCAAAGAAACACGCCACGAACGGTAAAAATCCAATACACGTTCTCATGTTGATATTCTCCAACTTAATCATTCCAAACATGTGCGCTAAGCCGAGCAAAAACGACGCCGTCGCGAATTGAATGACCAAAATAACATTAGGGACAGGGATATCGGTGACGGCAATTTTATTCACCACGGAAAGTTGCGACCCGATGATGCAATCTGTTGTTTTAATACACACGAGAGAGAAAGAGAGAGAGAGAGAGAGAGATCAAAGTTGTAATTTAGCGTAAGAAACAACATCGCGTTGAAGGTGCGAACGAACGATGCGTAAACGCGACGATGTTTTACAAACGAACGAGAGAGAGAAGAGGAGAGAAAAAGAGATCCCTCTCAAAATCCTCCTCTAAAATCTTCCCGCGGCAAATCCAAGGGACGTGCGGTGCGCACACGACGCATACTTACAGCAAGTGATGATACCCAAAACCTTCATGTTTCGCCACAGATACGTGGTATCGCCGTAGTAATCGGCACCATCGACGTATTTCTTCCCTGGTTCCGCCATTTTGTGTGATGATTGATGTACAAACACACACGCTCGCGCGGAAACGAGAGGAGGAGAGAATGGGGAAAAGGCTGGATGAAAATTTTTGGTGTTGTTTTGGTCTCGTTTTTTGGGAGCTCACTCAAACAAAAAAGGGAGCAAAGAAAAGCAAAGAGAGAGAGGAAGACGGAGGAGTAAAATACTTATTTGTTGTAATATATCTCAATATAAAACACACTGACAACCAGGCTACTAGATAAAGCTAAAAACGACTATAACTGCTGTGATGTGAGGAGTCGATGGCCCGCACCGCGCGATTCGTGAAAGAGTTTTTTCTCTCTAAGCGCTCTCGAATAAAGGTAGACGAGAAACGGATGTAGCGAGAGAAAAGTTTAGGAATACGAATCGCGAGCGGAGCACAACGCGCCCCCGATATACACGACAACGTGATTGATGATAAGAATAAATCTTACACAAACACGCGTCAATTAACCATGGACACCACCCTTACTCTTTGAGTCCCCACCGATTTCAAACGTCTTGCAACGTTTGATTTTGTGCATGCACGAGCGCTTGCACGTGTTGCAGGTAAGTTTCAAGACGATCTTCTTCGTGGTCTTTGCTTTTTTGTGAAACACTGGTTTGGTTTGACCCCCGTAACCAGATTGTTTTCTGTCGTAACGGCGTTTACCTGCAGATGATAAAATAGAGAAGTCGTGTGAGTAAAAAAGAATATTAAACGCGTACGTGCGCTTCGTTCCAATCGCGCGAGCGAGACTTTGTTTCCTCCTCGAAAGGGAGAGTTTCTGCGTTTTTGACCCTCTTCGGTGAAAAATCTCACCAACGCGTACGCGCTAGGAAAGCACCCAAACCGCTAAGGCGTGCACTCTTTTCATTTCATTGCACGCACAAAAGTCTGCACTTTGCCATTCGTCGACTTTTTCAAACTCTAGACCTTCGCGTCACCGTCTATTCCCGGTCGAATTTCACTCGCGCGCGCGCGTTTTACACAACGACGCAAAAAAATGGGAGAAATTTTGCGTACCTTGCGCGTACAAAGACGCCTTCCCGGTTTTGTACTGCGTCACTTTTTGGATCGCGTGCTTCTTGCATCCCTTGCAATACGTTCGTCGAGTTTTTGGAACCTGTGTATGATGTTCGGAAGAGACCGCGTGGGGTTAGTTTCCGGAAATTTCTCGCTAAACTACCACTGATGATTCAAAGTCGTTTCGCGGAGGTGGAAAAATTTGTGCGCGCGCGTATTAAAAAAAGAAAGGATACGCCCAGACGCGAACGCAGAATCGTCGTAAAGTTGCGTCGCGTTTGAGAAGAAAAACAATATCGTTTAAAGTGGACGCACGTTGACCATGATGTGTGTGTGTGTAAAGACTAGCTAAATGTGTGAGGATGTGCTGAGTTTTGTTTTTGGTGGGTCTTCTCCTTTGGTCTTTTTTCGAGCGAAAAATTCGTTCGTCTGTCTTCCTCAAGAAACTCCCCTCAAAATCGTCAAAACAAGAAAGAGCAGAAACGCGTCTGTTTTCTTCTCTCTGTTTCAAGTGGCATAGAAAGATGGAAAAACACCACAAATTACGACGACCAGCGGGATCGAGCATCCACGCGTGCAACATATGCGGCATCGAAGGCCACCAAGCCATGAACTGCGTGAACGGCAACGTCGATTGGTCCAGAAAATGGCCGAAAGAAATGTTTCAATTCGAACAGTTTGAGTACGCGAAGAGAAGAGAAGAACCGGATTACAACCAGATCGCGAGAGAGGCAAAAGCGTACGCAGCGAAGATGCGAAAGAAAATCGATAAAAGAGAGAAGAGAAATCGAGGCGAGGACGTGAGCGAGAGCGAAGAGGAGGAAGTAGAGGCGAAAAAGTTGGACGAGAAAATGCGAGCGAAACAAACGAAAGAAGAAGAAGAAGAAGGGAAGAACAAAAATACGACTAAAAAGAAAGACGGGTGGTTGGTGTATTACGATAACTTAGGACGCCCGTATTATCATAACGCAAAGTTAGGGAAGACCCAATGGACGCCACCAGATACGAACGTTTAATAATAAGAGTAATAATAGTAATAGAGTGAGAGAGAGAGAGAGAGAGAGAAAGTAGTTCCTGTGTACGTAGAAAAAGAGTTTTAGTGAAAGAGTGTAAAGTGTAAACCCCGAAATCGAGGAGGAAAAAGAAAAGTTAGTTTTTCAGCCTTGATGTAGTTTTTCGAAGTCTTTTGTTCGTTCTAAATAATAGCGGTAAAAAAATATTTCTTCTAAACCATGCGTAAAAAGAGCGCGTATTCGCTCTCATCCGAGATGTACGACTTCATTTCCTCCTTCGTGACCCACGCGAAATCGTCCACGCTGGACGATAACGCGACTTCTCCATCTAAATAGGTCGCCCGATGATAAAAGTTTGTGCCGTCTTCAAGCGCATAGTGCGCCATGGGACAGTTCCCAACCATCTGGTATTCTAAACCTCCTCCCTCGCTATACTCGCTAAAGTCTTCCTCTTCCTCGTCACCATTACTACTATCACTACTATCACTTGATTTCTTTTTACCGACGAATCCTTTAAACATTTTCGCATTCTTGAACGCCTTTTCAACCGCATTCTCCGCGGTTAAGCGCATCGTCCAATCGTCTTTTCTCTCAGCTCGCGGGAACCCCCACGTCTCTTTTCCTTTCTCCTTGACGACTAGAAACAAAAACTCGCGCAATTTTCTATTCGTGGTTTTCACATTGTCTTCCTCGTTCGTCTCAACGCTCGCCGGTTGAAACTGCTCTAGCGTTCCCGCTTCGCCTTCTTCGCCTTCGGTACTCTCCACGGGCACTTTCGCCGCGATCAGTTCGTCCGGCATAATTTTCTGAAACTGTTCGTTGTATTCTCTGGACCAGTCTTCGTACTCTTTTTCCCACTCTTCTGGTAAGGATTCAACCACTGGGAGTCGTTCGACGATCACATTCGCGAAGAACGGTTCTCGAGCTAGCTCTTCTCCTTTCTTTGGTTTTCGTATTTTATACGTGGTCGTCTCACTAAACGGCGGAGGCAGTTTCTTGTTCTTCGCGGCTGAAAGGCTTCTTCGTTTCGTCCACGTTCTCTTCGTTTTCGTCGAATAATAACAACAGCGTCCGCGAGAGAAGGTGTCTCGTTCTCTTTTATTATCGGGGCTAAAAGAAGTCGCGACCGACGAAGAAGAAGGCGTAAAAAGCCAAGAGCTGATTCTTCTTTTGTGTTGATGTTGTTGCTGCATCACCGTCACCATCGACTTCATCATCGTCCTCATCGGCGACGATGAAGTCGAGGCAATGGAAGAAGATTTAGGAATGGACGTCGCGTTCGCGGGAAACCGCGAGAACAGCTCACAGAGCGCGTCAAGAGAAGCTCGATTCGCGCCGCGACGGAACATTTTCAATCTTCCCTGCTTTGGTACTAATAATATAAATAGGGTGGTGGTTGCTTGAGAAATTTGAGGGAAGTGTTGATGATGTTATAGGAAAAAATTCTAATTCTAAACTCCTAAAAAACTTGCGCTTTAAGATGCGGTTTAATAAATCATTTCTGATTGCAACAGTTCTACATTGCTAAGCTCTTTCTGTGCTACTTAAAACTAATTTTCTATTCTATTATTTAGCGCCACCAGCCGCGGTAGCTTCGGATTGCTGTCGAGCCTTCAAGAAAGCGTCGTAACTGGCCTTTCGGATTTCCTTCTCCTCGTCGTAATACGCAAACGCAGCGTCCATCGATCTTAAAATTGAACGAACTCTTCGAGAAGCCTCGTTGCGCTTTTCTCCCGATAACGCTGATTTTAAATTCGAAATTGCATCGTAAAGTTCGCCCAACGCATCGTTGAGTTTGCTCGCAGACTCCCACGCGGTGGCGGTAACGAACGGCGCTTTTCGCCAAAAGTGAATCAAATATTCTTCGACTTTCGCGGCAATTTTCTTCAACGCGAGCGCTTCGCTCTCCGAAAGTAAGCGCTGGCGATTGTCGCCGTCTTCAGTCTTCTCTAAGGAAGAGAATGAATCGAAAGAAGAAATGTGCGAGGTTGTTTCGCTCTCGTGGCGCCAGAGCGACTGCGTGATAGACTCCAATGTTTTCAAAGCGGCCAATCCATCCAGTTCTTCATCTTTCACTTCGTTTTCTTCTTTACCAAAAGAACGCGCTAACTCAATAGCTTGTGCAAATGATTTTGCTTCTATTTCCGCTTCGTCTCGTTTCCTTTTCGTTTTATCCTGCTTTGACTTTGTCGTTGATTTCTTTGCAACTGTCGTTTCTGTAGATTTTTTCTTGCGGAAATACGCCGAAGCATCAGCCACTGCGAGTTCCATTTTTTTCGGTTCTTCCTCCTCTCGATTCAAATCTTCCAATCGAAGCTCTTCTGCGTCGTCATCGCTGACGTTATCATCTCCATCTCTATCCGCATCACCATCTTTGAGTCGTTTACTCGCCATCGAAATCTTTTTCAATCGGTCTTCCAACGCGTCTTTGTCTTCCTTTTCTGCAATCATCGCTGCGGTTGTCGCATTCGTTGCGACTGAATCGTCGCCTTTCGGTCTCCCTCGAAGCACGACTTCACCGTGTCTATTTAAGTCTCTCGCGATGTCCATCTTCGAGAGCGAGTCATCGTCGCCGACAAAAGTAGTCGCTTGACCTCCAGCCGCGCCTTTCCCAACTTTTTTCTTGACTTGTTCCTTCGTTCCTTGGTAACGATCGAAAACGCCGTACGCGGATTGCCCGGTGACGAGCGTATCGTCCTTATCCGCCTGTAAGTTTACAAACTCACTCACGGACTCGACTTGTTTCCTTTTCCCCGCCTCGTCTTCTAAACGTCTGGAGAACAAAATCAAATCGTTCTTTTCGGCTTCGGATTGCGCCTCGCCACCGTCTCGCATCTTCTTCATGTACTCTGACTTTAAAAACCGGTGCCAAAACTCCCTCTCTGTCAACTCCTTACGTTTCACGCAGTTATCTATGAATGCTTTTCTAACTCCCGGACGTTCGGCAAAGATTCGGTGCATTTTTTCCGAAGTTAACGTGGCTCGTATTTTATCTCTCTCTACCGAAGCGCCGTCCCTCGCGCCGATATCGTCCGCATCCATCTCGCTCTTTAATCCCGTCTTTTGCGTTAATCCTAGGTGCGAAGCGATCGAGGATAGCTTTTTTCGTCGCGCATCCCAGAATTCCGCCTCCGATATTATGCCTTGGCCAACCGTCGCGTCGAAAAGTTCTTTCAAATCTGGGTTCGTCTCCAACAGTTGTCTTCTCGCCTCTTGTTCCACTCTCGACGGCATCGACGCTTTCTCCACGTCTATTTTCGTCTTTTGCTCTTTAATCGCCTTTGAGATGTCATCTCTGTCCTTTTCGGTCTCAAATCGAAGGACAATCGCTCCTCCTCCTCCTCCTCCTCCCCCTCCTCCTCCCGAACTGTCGTGACTCACTCTCAGAGCGAAATAGTCCGCTCCTTTCTTCGCTTTTGATTTTTGTTGGTTCGTCACGGATTCTATGGAAATAACTTTCGCGCCTTTAAACGAAGAGCTCTCATCATCGCTGCTCTTCTCGGCGGCGTTGAAAACGACGTCTCGTTCGGTCACCGAAGCTTCCCCTTTCGCCCGAACCCCTTTGGCTATTTCCAACTCGCACTTTATTGGTTTCAACACCACCAACATTCTTAAAATTTCTTTCCTCTTTTCTTCTGTTGATGTGTTTGTTGTGAAGTTGTTTTTGTCTGCCCTTTTTTTTGCATGAAGAGAAAAAATGAATAAAATTCTCCTCAATGTTGTGTGTACTCACAACTCACATCTCGAAAGACTTTACTTACGAAGATGAAGAAAAAGAGAGAATTCGTCGTCGTCCTTCTGTTTTTGGTCTTCGTCTACTTCTTTCTCGCCTCTTTTTTTAACTCCTCCTCTGCATCTTCCTCCTCCTTTAAAAGTAGGAGTCGTGGTAACGGTGATGGTTTTAACATTCAAGAGAAGAAAATCGATACGAATGGTGACGGATTATTTTTCTCGTCAAAGAACAACAACAACAAAGACAACAACAAAGAAAACGAAGAAAACTTGCGCGCTCTGGAGGAAATCTTTTTAGAAGAAGAGAGTCAATCCTCGGTTTCGGCGGACCCGTTAGATTTACAGTTTCTGGGATTGCAGTCCTCCTTGGGAGGCGCGAGCTCGTCGTGTAAGTTTCAGTTTGAGATTGCGTCGTGGAGAGAAACGAGACTGTTTTTCGCGTTGCACCCGGAGTGCAGACATTTAGATAAATGCGAATCAGAGTTACCTTCGCAGACGACGCTGAGTAAACAAGTGTTCGATAGTGGTGGGGGTGGTGGAAGTTCAGTGGATTCGAGAGACGAGAAGAACGAGATGATTATTAAACACAGCACGTACGTGAAACGGTTCGACGAAGATTTAAGATACGCGCACATGGCGACGATTGCAAAGATGAAAGACGAGCGGATGATTTTACTTTATCAGGCAGCACCGGCGGCAAAGAAAGATGTTGGCGGTAGCGATGGAGGAGGAGGAGACGATGGTAACGGTGGTGGTGATGGTGGAGATGCCACGTATTACGAGTATAAGTTAGCGACGGAGGGATTACAAGACCAGCACATCGAGTACACGCAATCGAAGGATTTAGAGGGAAAACGATGGACGCCGCCGGTGAAGTTGCCGATATATAACGACGCTGCGGTTTGGAGTCCAGTCGTACACATAGATAACAATCAAGTGTACGTGTTTTACTCTGAATCTACTGGGTGCAAGAAAGCGATTCCGTGTAAACCTCCACAGTGCCCAAAAGGTGAAGTTTGCGAAGTCGACTCGCACGCGGAGATGTGCCATCACACGCCGAAGTCGTTGTGGGTACCGGGAGGAGATATTAAATACATAAAATCCATCGGAGACCCAGCTGAGAACAAATGGACGAAAGCGGTGACGATTTTGTCTCAAGATGAAGGAGGAGGGATACCGAAAGTTATCGCGAACTCGCTGATTGTTATGAAGAAGACTGGACACTGGGTACTTCCGTATTGGAGAGAACAACAAAACGCCATCGAAGACGGAACGTGTACTCGCAAACCAGAATTCAAAGGTTCCAGCGGACCAGATTGTCGATGGAATAAACGATCGAGATGCATGACTGGAGCGCAACCATTTTCAGGTGTTTTGGTTTCCGAAAATCGTGGGAAAACGTGGCAACCGAGAGGTCAAATCACGCAATCGAACACGAGCTTGATTGAAGGTTCGATTGCCGAGTTGAACGACGGAAGGATCATCCAAGTCTTTCGAACTCGCGTGGGATGTTTGTATAAATCGTACTCTAAAGACGAAGGAAAATCATGGACAGAACCCGAACCAATGCCAGTTCCGAACCCGAATTCGAAGGTGTTCTTAATGCGGTTAGAGCCAAACGGGGAGTTATTGCTTGCGTTCAACAACATGAAAAATCAATATCGGTCGCGAAGAGGCGCCACGAAGTGCCGAGCGTGTAGAACGCATTTACACGTGGCAATATCTAGAGATGGCGATGGAAACGAGTGGGAAACGATTGCGAGGTTGGAAGATGAGATTGGCTACGAAGCGCCACGAATTCATTACCCTTACATGGCGCAGAAAGACGCCTCGAGCGTTTTAGTGGCGTACACTCGCTTTTACTTGGGGAAAAGGAAAGGCTTGACGAGTCTCGATCAAGGCGTCAAAGTCGCAGAAATAGATTTAAAATCGATAGTTTAGTTCAAGATAAAATAGCGTTGCATTAGAGAGTTAGATAGAAGTTAGCATTACATGTAGTAGATGTAGTAGTAGAAGTAGTAGAAGTGGTAGGAATCGCTCGATTACTTTTTCAACAACTGCTTCTCGACTTTGCGCGCAAACTCGTCGAATCGTTCCAAGTCTTTTCCTATGATGGAGCCGACGAGCGGGCTGACGAGTTCTCCGACTGGTTTCAATACCGCAGGAACCTCGTATTCGATCATCATTTCTATCTTCGTGCTATTGTTTCCAACGTCTTTGAACGTGACGGATCCTCTATTTCTTAAACCGTCCTCGGACTTCCAGGCTATTCGCTCGTATTCCACCGGTTCCAAGTCTTTCGCCGTCCAAGAAAATTGAAGTTTTTGACCAAACTGTTCGGTCTCTAAAATCCACTTGGTTTTCGTCTTGTCTATGTCGTCGTATTCCACTTTTGCTATCCAAGGCATCCAATTCGGAATCCTGGTTCGATCTTGCCACAATTGCCAGCAGATCTTGAGTGGAACTCGCGTTTCAACCGAAGCGACATTTTTGACGTAGTTGTCGGAGGCGTAGGAGACGCGTTTGTTGTTTAAACGATAATTTCTTTGTTGATGTTGTTGTCGTCGTCTCGCTCGAGAATCTCGAGAAAGAAATCCATTCGTATGAAAATGTCTCGACGACAAAGAAGAAGACGCCGACGAGGAGGAAGGAGAAGAAGAAGAGGGTAAAGATAGAGACGTCAATCGCGCAGTTGGCGCGTTGGGGAGAAGACGAGCGTTCATTCTCGCTCAGAATATGTACGGCTTTTTTTCTTATTGTGACGTATTAGTTGGTGACCTGACAAAAATTAAAAAATTAAAAAATATATTCTTTCACTTTTCCCCATCATATTGATAAGTTTTTCACACTTTTTATACACATTCATACACAATCATATTAATTATTTATATTTACGAAATTATGTTTGGGAAATACCGAGTCATACGCGAGAATAATTAAAATTTACGGAATAATAGCAAAATAAATAATAAAAGTTTTAGAATTTTTCATTCATTTTGATCATAAATGTATAGTTCATCCCCAAATTGAACATAAATTATAATATTAAAGTGAATAATGATGAAAAGATAAAAACTAGTAGCCCATTACTGATATGTCGTAGATTTCGGGAAAGTGAGTTTTAATTTATTTACTTATTTATTGAATTATTTACATCTTACTTCTAATGTGTACAATTTCAAAATGGAAACAATAACTAAATAAAATTCGGGAACTTCACAAATACTTTGAGCAAGTACTTCATTTGTTTAGGAAGAAATTTTTACGCGTTTTTTGTACTTTGATTTGGCTGCCTAATTTAATTAACTTACATATAAATCATTTTCGAGAACTGTTGTTCCCGCGAATACTATTGCTATTATGTTTGCTACTACTTCGTTGAGAAGACGGTGGTTGTTTAGGATTCGGTATCGGTCTCTTCTTTCCAAAGCATCCTCCGAAACATCCTCCAGGCTTTTCGTCCCTCAATTCTCCCGCTTCTGCGAGTTTCGATTCCTGGATTCTTTGCTCCGCGCTTGCCTCGGTTTCGTTCCATCTCAACACGCCTGCTTTGGTCGATAGAGTTTCCAAGACGTATGTGATGTGATAACTGGCGACACTCTTGTTGCTTCCAGCATCCGCGTCGTTCTTGCCCTCTTTATTGTGATTGAGATTGGAACTGCTCGGAGAGAACAAACCGCTCAGGAAGCCCATGCCTCCGTTGGATGAACTCGCCGATTCATCTAGATTATTAGTATCATCTTTACCGTTGTCCTTCTTTTTCGTCATCGGAGACGGAGTTCGTAAGTCGTCGTTGCTTTTTTTGCCGTCACCGTTTCCATTTTTTACTGGTGTTGACATTCCGTTATTCGTGCTAATGTTGCTATTTCTCTCTCTTCTCTCCTTGGCTTCGTTCTTGAGTTCCGTTTCAAACTTTTTAAGCTGGTCGTTCACGTTTCTCTCGTACTGCTTCAAGCTCTTCGAGACACCTTTGATTCCTTTCGCTATTTCAGTTGGAATCTTTGTACCTACGATCACCGCTTGCGCTCCGGGATAATCGAGCATATCATCTAATAAAATCGTCAGTTTATCGGCTTCGGCCGTGAGTTTTTTCACCTCAACCGAAGCTTCGTCACCCATGTACTTTAACCCTTTCGATACGTTTTCTAACGAGCTCACCAGATTTACCAAGTCGTCTAAAATGGTTTCCACGGAGACCTCTTTTCCGTTACTACTCGAAGTCTCTCCTGAAGAGGCACCGATGATGCCGTCTTTGCGGTGTGGACTCGCGATCACGTTCCGCGACGACCTTTTCTGTTGCAACATGCCCGAAGAACCTCTCACCAAGAAATCGTCTTCTGCTGAGGGCATATATATGCAGTATTCTTTCTGCTTATATATATATATATATCTGTGCTGGTATAGCCTTTTCGTTTAATTTAGGTGGAGACGTTCGACAAAAGTATCCGTACTCGCTCGCCTCGCGTTCTCTCTCTTCTTCTTCAACAGGAAAAACGAGGTCTTCTTCTCGAATTTTCTCTCTTGTTCTCTCGTTCTCTTTCTTCTCGGGGATTCCTCGATGAAACAGGAACACGAACGGGTCTTACTTAAACGATGAAGTACACAAGAAGGTTCCTCCTAAACCAGTGATTCAAATCGAATCGTTCGTTGACTCTCTTCCTTGCTTTCCTTCTTCTTCCCGTAAAAAATGTGTTTCAGCCGCAAACGAAGCACAAAAATCAACTGCGGGTAAAAGTATCTTAACTCTCTTATTATTATATTGTTATTATTAGTAAATTAATATTTTAGTATCAGAGCGGAGAAGCAGGAAGAGACAGGACAGAAAGAAGCACCACAGACGACGACGACAAGCCAGAGAGTCTTCTTTGTCTTCTTTTGGTGCGTGCTGCTTGAAGGTGATGATGACAAATAGTTTTGTGACGTGATGATGAGTTTTGCCCGAACAACAACAAGCTGACAAAAAAAAACAAACAAAAGGGAGGAGGAGAAAATCAGACAACGAAGAAGTCATGGAAGAGGCTGCTTGTGAACCGACTTTTTGAAAGATTTCATCACGAGTCATCAGAACAGACAAAAAATCTCGAGCGGGGACGAAGAACCTCATTCCTCTTTAAACGTTTATCATCGTAATAAAAATACTCACTACTTACAGAATGAACGCTATGCTCACATCATCGTCTACTTCATCATCGTCCACGATGAACGCCGTTGCCGCCGCGCGACGACCGTCCTCTTCTTCTTCTTCTTCTTCTCCGTCTTCGTCGACGAGGACGAGAGGATATCAAAAATTCACCATCACGAACAGATATGGAAGAAGAGAAAAAGAACACCACCCAGCGTCGTCAAAAGAAGTAGCCAAGAATACGAAGAATAGCAGCATTACGAACAATACCAACGGCAACAGTAATAAAGTGTTGTTTGCGTCTGGATTGGGAGCCTCGCTCGTTGGTTTGCTCACGCCTTCAGCCGCGATGGCGATATCGATAACCGATCCTGTTTTCGGAGATATCGAGGTGTGGCAGTTTCTTATTTTAACCGCCGGTTACTGGATCGCCATCGAAGCGTATTTGGACAACAAATACGACGAAGATAAGAAGACGGTCATGCCAACGCTTAAGAAGAAGGACGAGGACGAGGACGAATAAATGGTTCATCATACACTTATCATCTAAAATTACTTTTATTGTTTTATTATATAACTGAACGAAACACACGAAGAAGTTGTTGTTTTCTACATATATAAACGCTTCAAAGCAGCACGCGTAACTTTACACAAATAATGCTCTCTTGCTCTTCGCATCGTTGTTCTCGTTATCGTTTACTTGCGAGCGAACGGATTCTTATCCCCTCCAGCCGACGTGCGCGCTTTCTTCTTCAAAGTAGACGGCGTTGACTTTGATGAGTCTCTCTTCTTCCCAGAGGATCCCACTGCGACGTTTTCTTTTTGCACTTTTTGTTGTTTCGCAACAGACGAAGGTTTTGGAGCTGGAGTTTTGGCTGCCGCCTCGAAATCGTCCTTAACTTTCTCCCCATCGTCTTTTTCATCGTCCTCGTCCGAGGAATCCTCGTCGTCCTCATCGTCTGAGGAATCTTCCTCGTCGTCTTCGTCCTCCGCGAGCATGAGAATTCGTTCGGCCAAGTTGGATTTCTTCATGGCTTTGGCAAACTTTGCTGCGGCATCTACCATTGCCGGACGCTCAAAAGTGACGGCAATATCTCCAGCTCGTGCCAATCTATCAGCCTTCACGGCTTCTACCAGGCATTTCATCATCGCCTTGTCAAAAGTTGCCTTGGCTTCCGCGAGCTCTCTGTCTCGCGCTCGCTTGGCATTCGCGTTGCTGAGCTTCTCTGAAGCAGCGGCGTTGCACACATTGAGTGCCAACTTTGCAGTCAACCCCTTCTCCTCGATGTCAAAACTCGATCCTTCCAACTGTAATGCCGGAACAGAGAGTGGTAAAATGCTCAAAACTGGTTTCGGATTCACCGAGGGACCGTATTCCGCAGATTTACAGACGACAGTTTTACACTCTTTATTCGATAAACTCACGATCCAATGCTTCTCTAAATCAGAATCTCTGGCTTTTTTCGAATCGAAGCAAGGGACCCAAGATCCACTGAACGTTTGTTTGGAGTAAATTCTGCAGATGCCAGTAGAGTCGCAGATCGCGAGCGCGCTTTCGCTCGAATTTTCGACAAAGCCCATCCACGTTAAGCGAACGATATTCTCTTGGGATTTATCGGCCTCTTCCGAGTCCGGACAAGAAAGAGGTACGTTTCCTGCGTACTTTTCTATTCGCTTCTCGACATCATAAACTTTGAACTTCAACTTGCACTCGGAAAAATGCTCTCGGTAACACACCGCTAAGGAATCGTTAGCAGCCGCGAGCGTAACAATCGGACCTTCAAAGTTGAGAACTTCCTTCTGTGCGCCGTAGGAGGTAAAGATTCGAAGCATATTCTGTGAAGTAGCGACCGCGACGAAATCATCGCCACACGCAATACTCGTCGGTCTTTCATCTTCCGGCATTTCCAAGGTCCATTCTGAGTCTTTTGTCCATGACTCGTACGGTTTGAAGAAAATTTGCGATTTCGCAGCTAATAAAACACCGGTTTCCCCACACACGCCGAGATCGTATCCTACGTCGTCGGTAATTGTAGGCATGCGCCCACCTCTGGAAGTATCGTGAAAAGACATCTCGACATTTTTCAAACCAGAATTTGTATCTTCGGTTGCTACGACGCTTCCAAGAGTGTTGTAACAAAGAAATCTGCGCTTTTGAACACCAACGGTATCCGGATTCACTTTAGTCGAGTTTACTTGGAAAGAGCCTTGCGGTTTCGGTCCTTTCGCAACGATAACCGGCGCAGAGACGTGCGCCGTAGCGCTAGGCCGCCCAAGTTCTCTTTTGCGGTTTTCTTTCTCGTCTTCTTCATCTTCTTCCACAAATCCATCATCGTCTTCCATGTCATCATCGTCGTCCAACTCGCCGTCGAGCATCGCATCTTTCGTTGCAAACTTGGAATCTTCTTCATTAGAAAAGAATCTCAACTCGTCCGCGCTCGTGGCTTGGAAAAATGGGTTCGTCTTTGAACCGCCCTCGGCGATAAGTTCGCTGGATGATAGAACGTTTTCCCACTTCGCCCATTCCCCATCTGCGTTTGTCATCACGACAGCATTTTCACCTTCTATCCAGTCCATGGAACACACGTTCGTATCGCTAACATTAAGCACGACGATTGGCTTGTTCTTTTTCACGTTCCAAACGATGCACTTTTTGTCCTTTGAGGCGGCGAAGCAAAACTTCCCGTTTGGTGAAAAGCTCACCACCGAAAAGTTTTCCTTGTTGCCGTGTTCCAAATCTGAGCACTGCAGATTCTTCCTCTCGTCTATCTCTTTGAACGTTTCCAAATTGAAAAACTCTATGTTGTTCTCGCGCCCCGGGACTGCGACAACTTTCCCATCAAATCTTACCGAAACCGTATTCATGCTCTCCGCGGCGTCGATATCCGTCACCGGACACACCGTCGCTCGCAACTTCACGTCTCCAGGCTCGTCGTAATCGTTTTTATCCGTCTTATCCGAGTTATCTGGTTGTAACGTCCACACGGTCATCACCCCATCCACGTCTGAGGCGACTAAAATCGATTTATTCTCGCCGTTGAATTGCAAACTTTTAATCCCTTTGGAAGGTATTTTTAACGAAAATTTGATTTCACTCGTTTCCACGTCGATGACTTTAATCATGGTGTCCTCTCCCCCGCAGGCGATCCATTTACCGTCCGAGGAAAATGCGACGCACTTTGCCGGCAGAGCAAATCTCGTGATGTTCTTCTTAAACTGCCACTTCTTCTTTTCCCCTTCTTCTCCTCCTTCTTCTTTCGTGAAGAGTTTCACCGAGTGATCGTCCGACGCGATGGCGATATATTTGTCCTGGAACGTCGCCACCGCGTTGATGGGTTTCTGTTCTTCTTCTTCTTCTTCTTCCGTCGATTTCTTCTCTTTAGAAGAAGAAGAAGAGAGCTGCGCGATAGTTTCCTTGGTACTCAAGTCGCGAACGACCACGTACCCATCGTTCCCGCACGTCGCCACGTGCACAGAAGAAGAAGAAGAAGAAGAAAGAGGAGTGTTCGTATCATTTTTGAAATTTGAAGGAGAGAGAACGACTTTCGCGACGGTGATGCCGGCGGAGTGTCCGAACTCAAACGTGGGCGCGTTGGCGGCATCAACGACGCGAACAACATCAGATGATGATTTTGGTGAAGAAGACATGATGATTGAATACTCGCGTTCTCTCTCTTTCTCTTTCGCGAGCAGCAAAGAACTTCTTTGTTTCTTGTGTGGAGTTTGAACTGCTTTGTTTCAAATTTTTTGAGCACCGAACAGGAGAAACCGAAACCATCAGTCAGAGAAGGAAAGTTTGTTGCGTTTTTAGGTTTTTTGATGAGACCTCTTGCAGCAGTTTTTGTTGTTGTTGTTGTTGTTCTTCTTCTTCTTCTTCTTCTTCATTTATTTCCCCCTCTTCTTTCTCTTCATAAAAAGAAGAAAAATGAGCGCGTTTTCATCGTGCGCGACGACGACCAACAACGCTCGCGCGACGAGCGACATCTTCTTCTCTTCTTTTAACAACAACAGCACTATTAAGAGAAGCAGCAGAAGAACCAAAGTGGTCGTAGCCGCGTCATCATCAACAACAAAAGGGGTATCGAAGAATTCATCATCTTTTTTTGATGACAACAACGGACAGCAGCAGGGGGTACAACGACTACAACAAAAACCTTCTTCTTCTTCTTCTTCCCATCAGGCTTCCAAAACGCAGACGAGAAGACGATCGTGCATCGTCGCCAACGCTTCTTCCTCTTCTTTTTCCAATAATAATAATAATAATAAAGAAAAGTTTGAGCGGTTGAAGGATATGCTCGATGCCGTTTCCGAGGCTTTGGACGTGTCCTCAAAGGTACAGCTCTCTTTAGACGAGGCGAACGGGAAAGTCGCTCGATTGGAGTCTAAAGTCAAAGAGAGAGATCGATTGTTATCGATCGTGAGAGGATTGGAGATTGAACTCGCGGACTCGTACACGCCTAAAGAAGTCGACGAATTAGTCAAGAACTTAAAACGAGAGAGAGAGAAAGAACTCGATCAGTTGAAGAAGGAGTTGGAGGAGACAAAGTCGTTGAGAGAAAAAGTTCAAGAGATGATGAGTTTGGAAAAAGAAAAAGAAACCGCGAAAAAAGAAGCTCTGGAAAACGGAGAGAAACTCATCAAAGCCGAAATACACTTGGAGAACTTGAAAAGAGAGAGTTCTATGCAATCCATGGAGCTGCAAGGGAAAATGGAAAGCGCAGAGAGAGAGGCGAAACAACTGAAGGCGGAGATCCGAAGACTGGAGACTCGCATGGCGGATATGGTGGACGTCGAGGAGACGGACGAAGAGATGGATCGATTGAAAGGAGAATTAGAAGATGCAAAAGTAAAAAGCGACACTGTACCAATATTGCAACAAGCCTTGAAAGAAATGACGACGGAGAGAGACGATTTACGAAAGTTATTGAGAGAAGTAGAAGCCGCGATGGCGGAGATGACCGAGAACAAGGAGTTTGTCGAGTTGATCAAGGAGAAGAACAACCTTTCAGTCAAGTCTCAAGTCGCGGACTTTCAATTGAAAACGAAAAGGAATGAACCCGCCACGCAAGATGTATCGAAGCAACCGTCGATGACCAAAGCAGAAACTGACAAATTATGGGTTGAGAACTGCATCGAACAAGAGTATTGCGAAGTCGAGGAAGAAGGTCAAAAAGAACAAGGAAAAACACTCTCCAAAGCGGAAACTGACAAATTATGGGTCGAGAACTGCGTCGAACAAGAGTATTGCGAAGTCGAGGAAGGAGGTGAAAAAGAACAACAAGGAAAAACACTCTCCAAAGCGGAAACTGACAAATTATGGGTCGAGAACTGCGTCGAACAAGAGTATTGCGAAGTCGAAGAAGACAAACAAGAACAAGGAAAGAAGAAATCTTTCCAAAGAGCGCCGGCGGGAGATTTCACCATGAATAGAAAGATCGTCTCCGCGGAGAATGTTTCCAGCACAGAAGATTTCACCGCTCGAAAAGGTGCCTTTGAGCGAACTCCGGGTCAGTTTACTTTGCGTAAATTCGCGTTCGATTCTCCTTCAAAACGAAGAGTATCCGTTCCAGCCACCGCTTTTAAACGCACGGGTGAGTTTGAACTTCGAAGGTTCATCTTCACGAGCGACGAAGTTGATGTCGATGCCACGGAAACGGTCGCCGGCGGGTTCAAGAGAACTCCGGGATCGTTCACCTTGCGCAGATTTAACTTTCGCGACAGCAATGACAGCGAAGAAGAGAAGTCTTCCCCCTCGTCTACTCTCTTTAGATTTTAATATATAATGCCGGTCATTCCATATACCTGAAAGCGTTCATTCCATCGCACTCGATGAGTATCTATACCTAATTAGCTAAAAAGCTATGTCAATCAAAGTAGTTCGGTTTTCCGTTTTTCCGTTTTCCGTTTTTCCCCCTCTTCCAAATGGACCAAATCCACGCTCTCTGCGTTATTATTATTTGTATATTATTATTACCACACATGTCGTCGGAATGGTTCAGATACGTACCTCCGAACGAGGATCCTCCTCCTCCTCCTCCTGAGCTAAAAG